>Ga0209540_10003713_pt1 | contig 10311 bp, 5 predicted proteins | sample BarGraIncu01121A_FD_184501 | JGI IMG/M metagenome (GOLD analysis project Ga0209540, IMG submission 184501) | Arctic peat soil microbial communities from Barrow, Alaska - Barrow Graham LP Incubations 011-21A (SPAdes) (version 2) | ecosystem: Environmental > Terrestrial > Soil > Wetlands > Peat... | reverse complement strand
CCTTGGGTTCTGTTGAGGCATCTGCTGAGGAGCTTGCCTTGGGTTCTGTTGAGGCATCTGCTGAGGAGCTTGCCTTGGGTTCTGTTGAGGCATCTGTTGAGGTGCTTGCCTTGGTGCCTGTTGAGGTGCCGTACGAGGCGTCTGCTGTGGCGTCGCATGTGTAGGCTGTACAGATGACGCTTGTTTCGGAGTATTCGGTTTAGGCGCACTGGAAGCCCCTGTAGAGACAGCCTGCGGCTTTGATGGTTGCTTCTGCGCAGAAGATGTGCCCGTTGTATTCCCTGCAGAATGTCCGTCACCTGTTCTGCCATTTGGTCCATTACCTGTTGTCGGTTTTACAGACGTTGGTGTCGCATGCGGACCCTGAGCATTCGTCTGCGGTTTAACTGCCGTAGGCGTATTCCCCGATGGTGCACCTGACGGTGTCCTCATTGCTGCATCCTTTGCACTATCTGTCTTTGCAGGACTGCTTGCCGGCTTATTCTGTGTATGATTTCCCGCTGTTGGCTTTTCTGCGTCCTTTGCATTTGCATCTTTATTCGGACGAGATGTATCAGCATCAACCGTACCGGATGTTTTTGTTGCATCTTTGGCATCTTTGGTTTGGGCCATTTCTTTTGCATCGCTCGGCTGACCGTTTTCGAGAGACGTTTCTCTCTTTCTTCCATACTTATCCATGAATGCCTGAGCCGCACCATCAGTTTTACCTGTACCATCATCACCGCGAACAGCCTTAGCGATTGCGTCACCCTTCTCTTGTACAGACATATCCACAGAACCGTCTGCGTTTTTGTTTGTATCCTGACCAAAGTCACTTGCTGTACCATCTGCGTCCTGTGATGCGTCCGTTGTATTTGCCATTTGGCTGTCTGCATCAATATACATAGTATCCCCATTTGCAGGTTTCCCGTCGCCAAGAGCTTTGTTATCTTTATTAAACCCGCCATCTTTTTCACGAATACTGTCGGCAAGAGCCTTATCTTTGGCATCCGATGATTGTAGGTTTTTATTATCAAAATCAGCTCCACCGGACGAAAGTTTCGCTGAAGGCGATGACATTTCATGATTATTACCGGTATCACCGTCAGACGATTTCGCATCTTTAGCTTTGGAAGACGTTCCTGCACCATCTGTATTAGCTGCAGCATTTCTGTTCATGAACTTATTACCAAGGCTTTGTCCCACAGCCATGGCTCCGCCAGCAGCCGCACCTTTTGCCAAACCACCCAACATGCCACCTTTTGAAGTATTATTACTGTTCATGCCTGCGCCCATAACATCTGTTTTCACGCCAACAAATTTGTCAACAATAGCTTCAATGGCTTCCTGCATACTACGAATAAACTTTTTACGCCATTTCAGTGCTTTAACCGTGAACCAGATATAAAAAACAATAATAATCACAAGTATCGTAGGTAAGGCCACTCTGCAGAACAAGTCGCTTGATGAACCATTCTTATCGTTCAGCATGAGTGCAAAAGGCGTTGTGATAATGTCAGGAAGCGTAAACATCATCTCTGAAAAAACCATAAAAAGGAAAATCGTCAAAATGATTTCGAGTATCATAGCTAATGTATATGTTATAAGCATAGCAATATGCCGCAAACTTCCGAGTATGGCAAACGGCACAGATTTAATAACATCCACCATACGCGATACATTCGAAAACAACATGCCTAAGCCATATGCATAACCAATAATGACATAACATGCCAACATGGTTACGCAACTCATCCAATAAATTCCAGACATCAACCCTGTGCCAACAATGTTTACAGACCGATGTGCATGCCGAATGAAAACAGATGTTACACCCGACGAAGAATACATAGACAAAGACGTAGCCGTAAACTTTGTATTTAAATAATTATACATCGATGCAGTAGACAACCCATATCCATGTCCATTTCCAGACGCTGTAGGATTAACACCATACCCTGATAAACCGGATGAAGCGTGTGTGCCAGATGATCCATTTGCAAGAATTGTGCCATACGGTGCAGGTAAACCCGCCCGCCAATTTGGTATTACACTGCTATCATTCACGTCCGTAAAAACAAAACCATCAGCATTCTCATTTGCAATCAATCCGCCGTTTGCATATATATTGATAAAATAACGATCTGTATGTCCATCTGTGCCAGTATTCGTCTCTTCTGCAGGAGGCGTAGGGTTAGCCGGATTAGTAACCGTTCCATACCAAGACCCCAAACCGCTTACTTGGTTTTCAATAATACTTCCAACATAACCGGGGGCAGTTGCTTCATCCTTTTCATTTCTGAATGTATATCCAAAATGATCTAAATAAACCATACGCCCCTTATGTGCTTCAACAAAAGCATACGACTTATCATCGCCGTACGTTGCTGCAACCCAAAAAGACTGAACACCTTGAATCGTGATAAATTGATTCAAAACAACCGCGCCACGGTGTTTTATCTCGACCGTCGTACCGCCCGCATTAATCCACGTAGTCAAAGAAGACTTGACAGACGATTCAAACTCACCCGGAGTATAAAACTTACCATCAATATATCGATCCAACATATCAATAATAAAAGTAGAATTTATCGTTGCATTTGCAGCTGCATTAGCGTCTGTCATATCCGTCTTAAAATATGCCGTGGCATTGTCATCGCTATATGCGTTGCCTTCCCAATACGATTTAAAAATAGGCGTGCCCATCGCTGTTGGTGCGGCATACGTATTATTAATATTGTAACAAATATTGCGCACTGTAAGCAAAGACGAAGCAGAAGGTCGGTAAAGACCATTCTCATCCTCTATAACTTGCAAAGACAATTTACTTGCAGAGGGAATGTTTATATTCGTGGGTATATTTGCATTAGTCACAGCTAATGAGAGTCGGCCATGTTCTGCCCAACTTTCAAAGTCTATAAACGTAGACGCAACTATTTTTGTTGCAGGGCTAAAAGACCCTTCAACCACACCTGCCATCTTATCAATTGCCACAGTATAAAGACCACCCAAAAGAGGAATGCCAATTACAATAAACGCAATTCGAATTAAATACTTTTTAAGCTTGGACTTCCATTTATCCGCATTTGCGCGATATAAAACAAGCGTAAGCACCAATGACAAAAAGAAAATAGGAATAAGAACTTCCCATGAAAAAGCATATAATGTTTGATACCAACCACCCAACATTGTTTGCACGCCAGACAAAGCACCGCCTGCGGCTTTTTCAGCAACACTTCCGTTGACCATATCATAATTTGTCATCTGCATATTTGTAGGAAGCACAGAATTTACACCCGTTGCAAACAACCGAAAAGGATTCAATGCTTTTAACACATCAAATATAATTTTAAAAAGAACATCAATGCTCAAACTCGCATAATATAAACCCAAAACAATAATGCCAATTACATTTCGGCCAATATTCATAGATGATTGAAAATCAGCTTTATCCAACCCCATTTGACCCAACACGTATCCATATTGGGTATATTGATAAACAGCATCCGTATTTGCAATCCCGTCACTTAAAACAGGCACATGCTTATAAACCTCATAACTGCTCGTTACATTAGAACTGGTTAACATAGACGCTATCCAATTCTTACCCGCAAAAGAAACAAACAAACCTGCGTTTCCGGGCAAAACGGCTTGGTCTATGTTACTCGTATCTTTATTATATGCTGGGTTCAACGGGCCAATACCCGGAATGGAAGCATCATCTCCCGGCTGCATATTCGCTGCAAAATAAGCCGCCGCAAGCGAACCAACATCTTCAAGAGAAATAGCCGCCTGAAACTTTGGTGCTTCTGCGTTCCCTCCGTTTGCATCATCTATCGCGCCAGCAACTGTGTCTACAGCCCAGCCACACACATCAGAAATACCATTTTTAAGCCACGCAATACCATCATCAAGAAAATTTGCTTTCACGGAAGGACTATAAAAAGACAGAACCGAGCCAAGCACCATAACAGACAATATCATACTGGAAACTACACGTTGAAGACGTAGCTTTCCTCGTTTTTTGTCACCTGTCTTTTTCATAATCTGTTTTTCTCCTTTCGATGTGCCTGAATACCGAGCTGTAGATTTTGACGAAAGACGACATTATCAAAATCGCGTCGGATATAACAGATGTCTTGGCTCTTTGTTGTTATCAGTTTTACCAAGTCCGGGGGAATCTCCTGCCCCAACGACTTTTGGTAATCTGCAACGTTTGTTTCTGACATATTTCCTATTATAGTATAGTTTGCCTTATCAAAGTTAGAAAAGGCTTTATCCAAAAGCATTTTTTCTATATTGTTGTATAAATACACCACACGCCCGCCCTTGTCCCAAAGGCGGTCAAACTGCATATTTACATAGGTTTTTACAGATGCATCTAAAATCTCTGCACCATGAATAATAATGCTGTCGCCTTTGCGTAGGTTTCCTACAGCAAACCCAACAATATTTACCAATTGTGCCATTGCGACGCCTTTTCCTCGTTGCATCAACTTCGAAAAATCATAAATTACACGACGACCTTCTTTTACACCGTCAATGCGTTCATTTGTGATTGTATTAAACAAATCACCATTATTTGAAAGCATATTTTGAAAAGTTAACCGCAGAATTGAAAAGGCATGCAGCCGTTCATCATCTCGAGCCGTGGAATTCACCATCGCTTTATACTTTGTATCCAAATAAGAAACAAACATCTGAAGCTTCGGCACCTGTGCATGAGGAATACCCACAACGCGCACTTTACCGCGATTGTTTTTTGCATCCTCGAACCACATCCTGTTATGAATATAAAATTCCGTAGCAATTTCCTCTAATGTGCCTCGGATAACACTTCGGTCATGTTCATTCGTCTCGTATGCTTGCTCTGCCATCAAAATCAATTTTTGCATTTGTGCCGGAAGAACAGATAATTCTTCGTCATCTTCTCCAAACATTTCAAACATGTTTACATCGCCATTATTCATATCAATGCGATACGTAAACTGCTCAAATTTTGGACCCAAAGTGTCCAAATTTGTACCGTCTAAAACCAGATGAACCACCCTGTGGTCATTCATCAAACAGCTTTGTGAAATCTTACTTCCCCACACATCGGCAACATGTGTACGATTCAATTCCTCATCATAATTTTCATTGGCTACAACAATGTGGCGTGTATATCCGTCCACATCAAACAATACAGCTGAATTATTGACATCGCCAATCATATATCCAACATACTCGCCTGCGGCATCTTCCAAACCATGTGTGACAATACTATAAGACCCTGCATACTCTGTAGATGTAAAATAAAACCCGTGGCCAAGACGACGGCTCATTTTTGAAAACAACGTACTTAGTTCTTTCTTTTGTTCCCCGATATACGGTGCAACGGTTAACAGCGTCGCAAAACGGTCAATATAAAGTCTGCCTATTTTTTCAATTGCTTTATCAAGTTCTTCCAGTGTAGGAGCCTTTACCATCAAACGATAATGGCAATGCAAATACGATGCACCGTCTTGCAATTCCTGTGCAATAACCTGCAGGTCATATTCTTTACGATCTGCATTCAGCTTTGTCGTATTTGTACCTATGCCGTGCTGTTCTTTTGAATTCATCTGCGACACTTGCTCTGCCCGGCTCTGATGACCGCTGAGCCAGTCTTCATCCATACGGCGAACCGACTCAAAACAAACAACGGATATATCGTTTGATAATCCGCTCGGAATCCGGTTGATACCCCAAAAAGGACCAAAATTATCAGCAGCGCCATCCATATGAAAAAAACTTAAAATAGTGGCAAAGCCATCATCCATTTCAAAATAATCACTATGGAAAACATATTTTTCATAGGGCTTCATATTCAGCAAATGCGGAAAATCATCATACGAAAAACGTGCCAGCTTCTTCTTTCGTGCCATTTTATATATCCCCCTTTCTGTACACAGATGCCAAAAGCAAAGAAATGTCTTTTTCATACAGAGGAACACACTGCTTAAACATGTGCGTCGAATTCTCAATTTCAGACTGTAGAATATTTTTATTCAAAGTCAACGCTTCGCGATTGTCAGCCTTAAGCAAAAGATACTGATGTATCGATTTAAATTCTTTACCGACATAGCCATGAAGAGTTTCATATTGTTCAGTTGCCAGCGCATTTAATTCTGCATCATCAATCGTGAGCTTCTGAAATTTACGATGTAAAGCGGCTTCTTGTCTGTATACCTTTTGTGGTTCCTTTACCGTAATAAACGTACACTCTGCTGTAGATGCAATTTTTCGAAAAAATGAGTCAACACGCGACACAATTGCCGTTTTATCATCTTCAAACAAAAGAATGGATGCTGCCCCCGTAATACGATAAAAATATCCGAACATATCGTCCGCATATTCGACCAAACCATTTTCATTTATTTTCTTAATTTTAGCTATAAGAAAAAAGGCGTTTGCCGGATTACTTTTCCTCAAAATAAGATAACGACTTACACGCGGTAAGTAATCGAATAACGTAAAAATCAATTGTGCTTTCATTCGTCTTGTTGCATCATATGAAATCAAAACGATGGTAAATGCAACCCAAAGAATACAAAACAAAATAATTTGGAAAAGAGTGCCGTCTCCAATAAACGTATGGGAAATCAACCAAAACAAAATAACCAAAGATGCCACACCTGCCAAAATAACTTTTACCGGTAATGGTTTCAACCCAGCGCCGTCTCTTGTCTGCAAAGCGATTTGCAAATCGCCAAAATTCGAGTTTAAGTCTGCAGGAATTCGATACGACGGTTTTGTTCCATTCATATTTATAAACCCCTCTTAGCTGAATACAGAATAGAGGCCGCTGCATACACAGCGACCCCACGCCTGTGCCTTATTTCGTAAATGCCGGAATAATAGACTTCATGCCGTTATCATTGTCACCAAAATGAACGCTGCACGAGAAAACAGAACCTTTTTTGGAAACACACCCGGATAAATCAATGGACTTTCCTCTTTCCAGAAGAATTTTCTCGTCCGCTGTAAACTCATGGCCGCACCATGAATTCGGAACGCCGCCTGCACTATTCAAAAAGCCGGATGACTCAAAGCCAACAAACTTATGACTTTTGAACGTCTGCTCGGTGAGTTTTCCCCTTACGCCGTAAGAGCTTCCTTTTTTGGATGTAAGCCCTGTGATTTCGATTTCTTCACCCGCCAAAAGACGTTTGACTTCGCCGTCCGTAAAATCATGTCCGCACCATTCTGCTGTAAACGTAACCTCTTTGCCATTCCACGTGCCTGTTGCTTTCTTTTTTGTATTTGCCTGCTGTTCCATACCAATACCATCCTTTCGCATCGCTATGCTATTTATTTTCATTGTTGCTATGTCTTCACGAACCATTTGCTGGATTCGGTGCAAACCGTCGGCTGGGTTGACTTTTCCTTGTGCAATTGCTTTCATATCCGCCATGACCTGTTCCGTCATTTTTAGATTTCCAATATTTGTCCCCGGCAAAAGATGATAACTCATATCACCGCAATCTGTCAAAGATAACTTGCCTTTGGTTTCTTCCATCAATGCCGTCTTCGACGTAGTGCTGGTTACCTCAGCATAGGTGCTCGTTCTGGTTGCGCCCGTACCCACTTCATACTTTTCCAGTTGTTTCATCAGCCAGCGCATTGTGGGCACAGGAGGCTTTGGCGGAAACCCTTCATAAATAAACGGAGAAGCCATGATTCCCAAACCTTTGCTTGTTACATCATCGTCGTCATCCATATCAGAGAAAATAGCTTTATATCCCATCTTCTTCGGAACGGAAGCATTACCCAAAAACTTTGGATACGTCTGCAAATGTCCTTTCTGGAACTCATACTCATAGTCTTCTGCAAGCATAGCCAAATAGTTTCTTGCCAAAATGCTATAAATAGCAATGGCACAAAATCCATATTGATTCAAATCAGTAAGAGCCTTTGGGACATTGAGACCGGGACGGTTCGCACCATGGGCACATCCGGTCTTCACATGAGTTGTACGCTGCTTTCGATGCGTCAAAAGCCGTGTATCCACATCCACCAATTTGGCTATTTCGTCGATTTTCGGCAAAAGCTGGTCAAACTGTTCTGATGTGATATATTTGTCTTCTGTACGCGGATAAGACACGACCTGTGCCTCATACATCTTCTGATAAACGGATAAAACATCTTTTGCGCGAACCCCTTTTCCGGCAAGCATGGAAGATAATGTAGACAAATCAATCAGCTTGGGCGGCGGAGAAGACTTTTGTTCTTTTGTATCCACAATAACAGCAGAATTCTTATATGTCTGCGGAACCTGTGCTTTATCAGGAAATACCGGCTCGTCTTTGCTGCTGAAAATGTTTTGATTTTCATCACGAAAACGATTTTCATAAAAGGGAATTTTCTTATACTCAGAAATGGCCTTTAAGCCATCCCCTGTGATAAGAACCATAGCAGACTTAAGTCTGCCTTGACGTAATACACTCTTACCATCTCCTAGTTTTGTTGCAATGCGTGTGAATTGCATAGATAAAAAATCCCACTGACTGCGATATAATGCTTTCACGTAATCCATGTCTTGTGCCATGGATGGAAGCGTCTTACGCGTCTTAAATGCGGATTGAATAGAGCTTGTGGCTTCGTCTGCAAAAAACATACGGCTCCACTTCTTTGGACGAAATTTAAGTTCCTCTAAAATTTCCCATGCGAGAAGTTCGCCTTCGCCGGTCGGATCATCATCCGTTGCAATACAAATTTCATCACACTTAGACAAAACATCTTTGATTTGCTTCAGCGTTGCTCCAACATCTTCCTTTTTGTCTCTTTTCCACAAAAAATCTTTTTCATTCCAAGGCAGGTTCTCTATGTTCCATGCCTTGTACTTCGATGTCAATGCAGGACTAACCTGTTCTTCAGGTTTTGCATATTCATACAGATGTCCTCTGGCCGCAACCAGCACATACTCTTCACCATTATATTTTCCGGTGTTCCCACCTAATGCTGCTGAAAAATTTCTCATCTGTGATGGTTTTTCGTTCAGAATGCCAATCATCTCTTTGTCTCCTTTTTTGTATAATTGCATGCTTTTGATAAGTATCATATCATAGAAAGAAAGCAAGCACAATATAAAACCACTTGTTTATGAGCAAGAATTCAAATCTTCAATGCCAACTATCGGAATAAATCAAATACAACATCTTTGGCTGGCAACTTTGCACATGCTTTAAAAACGCCTGATAACTATCAGAATTCATATTCAACGATTCTGATGGATATATGTCAGGCAAAAATACACTGGTTGTAATAACAGCGGATGTTTCTTTCAACTTTTGTTGTGGTGAAGAACAAGACAACACAAAAATGCACATAATCAAAATTAAGACACAGCCCAAAAGTGCTTTTAATGATTTCATTTCTTTACCTCTTTCTTTGTATATTCTGTACTGAAGGACGATTTGAATAACGACCTATCCATGGATATGGTTTTTTAGCCGGCGGATTGTTCTTTTTCGACTCTTTGCTGCGTCGCGGTAAACGAATCAGCAACACCCCGCATAAAAGCATGAAAACAATACCCAATAAAACAATGACAATCGATATTGCATTCAATGTCGAACGCATATACCCAAAAAGCATAATAGCAAAACCCATGGCAATGCCTACACAGTCTGTCAAAAAATATATAACAAAATCAATTTTTGAAAGTTGCTTCATCTTTTATCTCCTAATAAAAATATTTAACGTATCGGTTTTCCGTCACGAACTGCCCTCTGGTTTCGCTGTTGTTGTGACTGTTCTCGCAGTCGTGTCCGAAGGTCTGCCACGCCAACTTCCAGAAAGTTTACATCACGTGCTGATTTTGGATTTTCTTTTCGATAACCCAATCGGTCAAAAGTAACATAGGAAAGCATCAAAAGCATTTCTTCGACCGTTTGAAGTAAGATGAAGCCTTGCTTCTCGATTGCAGTAATACGCTTTTCCATGTTAACAATCGATTTATCACCGTCCCAATTTGAAACCAAATCACGAACCACATCCGGCACGTCTGCATTTTTACCAGACTTTGCCAAAACGTAAGCCGCTAACGCGTCTGTATTGCTTTGTGAACTCGGAAATTCACTTCGAGCAATAACCATCAATTCCCTTGGAAAATCACGAATCTGGACCGTACCGCTTACTGTACGCTTATGCCGAATAGCAACAGGTTTACGTGCAGCCTCACCACCACGAGACGCCTCGGGTGTTAATGCCGTCGTATCTTGATACACGGGTGCATCAAGGCTTGTCGACGATAAAGCGTCTTCCTGTTTTTCCAACACTTCTTCTTCGGTCAGAACCTTTGGCTCAGGC
>Ga0209540_10003711_pt1 | contig 10313 bp, 7 predicted proteins | sample BarGraIncu01121A_FD_184501 | JGI IMG/M metagenome (GOLD analysis project Ga0209540, IMG submission 184501) | Arctic peat soil microbial communities from Barrow, Alaska - Barrow Graham LP Incubations 011-21A (SPAdes) (version 2) | ecosystem: Environmental > Terrestrial > Soil > Wetlands > Peat... | reverse complement strand
TGCTTTTTCGGGTTCCTTTATTCCAAAGTTCTTTACAGCACTCTCATTGATAATGCACGCGTCCTTGTCCGTTGAAAAAGATTCACTGAATGATCGTCCCGATGCGAGCTTCATTCCATAGGTGTCGAGGTAGTCATAATCCACCCAGTTTGTCACAATAAGGAAGGATTCCTCTTTCCTGCCTTCAAGACCATATCCGTTAGTGTTGTTTGTCCGGTTGGGTACAGCAGTGGAACTTGAAATATTAACTACGCCTGAAATCTTTTTAACAGATTCTTTGAAGGCTTTCATTTTAGGGCCGATCGCTTCTGCCCTGTTTATTACAATCAACTGTTCTTTATTGAAACCGACATCTTTATTAAGCATGAATTTTATCTGTCTGTACATCACCATTGTACATGCAATTAGAAGAATAGAAACCGCAAACTGAAATACTACCAGTACCCTTCTTAGTTTACCATTTTTCATGCTGTTCTTAACATTACCCTTCAACACTGCATAAATGTTAAAAGATGAAAGGAAAAATGCCGGATAACTTCCCGACAGAGTTCCTACAAATACTGAGAAAAGCACAAGGATTGGAACTGTATACCAGTTTGTAAACAGATTCAACACCAGTTTTGCTCCAAGAAGATTGTTAAAGTAAGGCAGAGTAGCTTTAATAAAAATCAATGCAAGAATCAGGGATGCGAATGAAAGAATAAATGATTCGGATAAAAATTGTGTTATCAGCATGCCTCGTGTTGAACCTCCCAGTTTTTTGATCCCTACTTCCTTTGCTCTTCTGGAAGCCTGGGCTGTTGAAAGATTCATGAAATTTATTGCAGCGATTACAACTATAAGTATTGCAATTCCTCCGAATATAAGCAGATACTTTGGATCACTGGCAGCTTTAAACTCCTGTTGGATAGAGGGATCGAGATGAATGTCTGTGATGTTTTGCAGATAAAACCTGTATTTACCTCCGGATTTAGCAAAATCAGCGAATGAGACACCCATATATTGCTGGATTTCCGGTCCGACATATTTTAGAAGCAGTTCCGGATATTTTGCATCTACTGTCTTGTAACTTACGTTGGGCTTTAAAAGAAAATATGTACTGAAGCTGTTGCTAAGCCAAACAGGAATATTCGCTCTTGGATTTGTTAAAAAGGAAGAAATCATATTAGCTTCAAAATGACAATTCCCCGGAACGTCAGCCATTACACCAGTAACAATGTATCTCACGGTATCACTGCCAATTTTCAGCGTTTGATCTATGGGATTAACATCTCCGAATATTTTTTTTGCAGTTGATTCTGACAATACAACCTTATGGGCTGCATTTAAGAGAGTCTTAGGATCGCCTCTCAATACTGGTATTGAAAAAATATTAAAAAATGAAGAGTCAGCCTGGATCAGATGTTCTTCAGTGAATGCCTGGTTATTATATACAACAACCGAAGGTCCCTGACCTGAGAGGCGGCAATAATCTTCAATCTCAGGAAATTCTTTTATCATAGTAGGTCCCATTATAGCAGGTGAGGCAAAAATTGTAACTTCACGGCCACCGATCTTCCCATTGAGAATCGTTCTGAAAATCCTGTCTTTTTTTGTATTGAATTTATCATAACTTGCCTCATTGATTACATATAAGGCAATTAGAAGGCTGCAGGTAATACCAATTGAAAGGCCTATAACATTAATGATGATGTATGCACGTTGTCTTTTAAAAGATCTTAAACTATGCTTGATAAGATTGTTGAACATTAGTTTCGGTTTTATTTGGGTTAGTATAATTCAGTTTTCAAAATATATTTTAAAATTCATGATCTGTTTCAATAGACGACAGAAAATCTTCTTTGCTGCACAAGAAATTTTTTAGTTTAAATAATGACTTTATTTTTGATAATACTCCTTGTAGTATACAGCTACCCTAAGGTGAAACCCGTAATCGCCATGTTTCCTGCATCTTAACTCCTTTGCGTTTCATGAACAACTGTTTTAGCGTTACACTTTTGAGAAAGAACTTCATAGAGCTTAATTTTGATCCTTTTACATTTGCTTTCCTGTCAATTATAAAACCCAAGCGGTAAAAAAACTTTTCGGCTTCTTCAAAACTCATGAATTTATTATCTTCTATATTATGTTTTAAAAAGAAATCTTTCGTTCTATCTTCAATTTTCAGGTTGAGTTTCTCCTGCCGGTTTTTAATATATATGTCGGCTGTTATCCAATAGCCGCCACGTTCCATTAACAATGAGTGAATGGTTTTGCATAGTTTTTCCTTCTCTTCCATATCCAGGTACATTAAGAGACCTTCATTAACGATAATAATTTCGCCTTCAGGGAAATGGGCAACAACTTCATGGAATTGTAACTCATCCAGAACATTTAGATAAACTAATTCCAGATTACCCTTCTTCCCTGATTTTATTTTCAACTTATTTATAAAACCTTTTTTAATTTCTACGACTTCCTGCAGATCAGTATCGATATAGTGAACATTTCTTTTGCCTGTTATCTCAAGTCCGCGAAACGAAAATCCTGATGATAATTCAAGTATGTTCTTTATTGATAAATCTTCAATTAACTGATCAATGCTCCAATATCTTTTTTCGAAATGCAAAATCCTGGCCCAGCGGGTCAGATCCCTGCTCTTAAAATCAGGAATATACTTATCGGGAGATACAAGCAATTCTGCGGTTTGCCTGGCAAAAGGAATATTTGTATGTCCTTTTAATAACATCAATGATTTAGCTGAAGGGCTAATTGAATTGAAATTGCGATTTGTTATATTTTCTTGCTCTGACATTGGTTTTTTTTACTAGTTCGGCAACGTCATAGCGTTACTCTACTTTTCTTTTTCATAAAGAAAAATTTTACCACCAAGGTACACAAAGGACACGTTTTAACCTTTTATCTTTTTACTTTTGTCTTTTATCTTAAGCTTCAAAATAATTTGAGCTGGTCTATAAAAACTGAATTATGAAAAAGATAATATACTCCATGCAGCAACGAAAAGTAGTCATCATTGGCGCAGGTGCAGTCGGGGCAACCTACTGTTATGCTCTTGCACAAAGCGGTCTGGCTGACGAAATTGTACTTACTGATAAGAATGAAGACCTTATGAAAGGTCAGGTTTTAGACCTCGTTCACGGACAGCCATTTTTCCCGACTGTTGCGATCCGTACAGGCTCCATAGATGATTGCTCTGATGCCCAGCTAGTTGTAATTACAGCGGGGGCAGCACAGAAGCCCGGAGAGACCAGGCTTCAGCTGATTAAAAAAAATGCCGAGATAACCGGCAATATTGCTGAAGCTGTTGCTAAATCGGGATGTAAAGGAATAATGCTCATCGTCAGCAATCCGGTTGATATCCTTACCTACGTGGCTCTAAAACGGTCCGGATGGGACAAGGGAAGAGTTCTCGGTTCAGGAACTGTCCTGGATAGTTCAAGGTTCAGACATCTTCTGAGTAAACATTGCGACGTTGATGTTCATAATGTACATGCATATATTCTTGGAGAACATGGAGATAGTGAATTCGCAGCCTGGTCAATGACAAATATTGCCGGTATCAACATTGATGAATATTGTCCGGTTTGCGGTAAGTGCTCTGAATGGAAGATAAAACGTAAAGAAATTGAGCAACAGGTACGTGATTCGGCATACCATATCATTAATTATAAAGGATCAACTCAATTTGCAGTAGGACTGGCTCTTGTGAGAATCACCGGAGCTATACTCCGAAGCCAAAACTCAATTTTATCTGTATCAACCCTTGTCGAGTCGGACTTTGGTATTACTGATGTGTGCCTTAGCGTACCCTGTGTGGTTTCTGATTCAGGTGTAAAAAGAATCATAGAAAGTCCGCTTTCCCCTGAAGAACTTAAATCAATGTCTCATTCTGCAGAAATTCTCAGAAAAGCTATTGATTCAATATAAAATAATATTTTAGTAACTCTATTAAACTCTGATTCCAAAAATCGTCAATCATGAAAAAACAAATTTTCCAACAATTGCTGCTGATCATCCTTGTAATGATTCTCTCATCATGCAAACAATCAAAAAAAGAAATTGTAACTGATGCACTTGCTTTACATATCGATTCCACTGTCAAGGCTGGTGACGATTTCTTTCTTTATGCAAACGGGAAATGGTTTCATCAAAATCCGATTCCGGCCAGCGAACAGAGTAATGGCGTATGGCAGCTTATTCAGGATACTATCAATGCTCAAATCCTGAAAGTCTGTAAGTCTTCAAGCACAATTAAGGATGTTGTTAAGGGAAGCAATAAGCAAAAAATCGGAGATTTCTTTTATACAGGCATGGATAGTGTTACGCTTAATAGAAATGGCATATCAGATTTAAAAGCTGAGATTGACATGATTAATGCAATAAAAGATATCAATGGTATTGTTAAAACTGCCTCATATATTCATACAATTGCAGGTTCTCCCCTTTTCGGATTTTATGTCAGTCAGGATGATAAGATCAGCAGCAAGATAGCAATACTCATTTACCAGGGAGGATTGAGTTTGCCGGACCGTAATTTTTATTTCGATATGGATTCACGTGCAATATCTGTACGTCAGAAATTTATCTCTCATCTTGAAAATGTATTCACTTTATTGGGTTACAGCCCTGATAAAGCTAAAAATGCAGCTTCTGGTCTGATGAATCTTGAAACTGCAATCGCGAAGACTTCACGAAAACGTGAAGACACACGCGATCCATGGTTGAATTACCACAAGATGACGTATAATCAGCTAAATGAGTCAACTCCCGATATTGACTGGAAAAATTTCATGAATGGGATGGGTCTTCATAATGTCGATAGTGTTATTGTCGGTCAACCTGAATTCTTAAAATCTCTTGACGGTTACCTGAAATCTTACTCAATTGATAATTGGAAGAATTACCTGAAATATCATCTTATCAGAAGTCTTTCGGGATATGTTGATGACAAAACATATAACGAATTTTTTAATTTTTATTCTGGTACACTTCGCGGAGTAAAAGAACCAAAACCAAGATGGAAGCGCGTTGTCCAACAAACTGATGGTTCACTTGGAGACCTGATTGGCCAGGTTTATGTTGCAGAATATCTTCCAAAAGGCACAAAAGAAAAAATGATCGAAATTGGAAATAACATCAGGACTATTTTTTCAGAAAGAATAAAAGCTCTCGACTGGATGAGCAGTACAACCAAGGAAAAAGCACTGAATAAACTATCCACTGTTATTATGAAAGTCGGCTACCCTGATAAATGGAAAGATCTCAGTTCTATGCAGATTGATCGTACTTCATTTGTTAAGAATGTTATGAACGCAAACAAATGGAGAGTTAATTATATGATTTCAAAGTATGGGAAACCGGTTGACCGTACCGAGTGGGATATGGAACCACAGACATATAACGCATACTATAATCCATCCAACAACGAGATCTGTATTCCTGGATGCAACATTATTGTTCCGGGTTATGAAGGGAAAATGGCTGATGATGCCCTTCTCTATGCAATTATTGGAGCCACTTTCGGACACGAAATCACACATGGGTTTGATGATCAGGGATCTAAGTACAATTCTCTTGGCAATCTTCAAAACTGGTGGACAACGAACGACAGCATTAAATTCTATACAAAGACTAAGATGATTGTAAGACAATTCAATAAATATACTGCTGTTGACAGTTTGCACATCAACGGTGAACTTACACAGGGTGAAAACATTGCTGATCTCGGTGGTACTATCATGGCTTATGAAGCTTTTAAAAAATCTGATCAGTTTAAAAACAATGTAATTATTGCAGGATTGAACCCTTCACAACGCTTTTTTCTTGGATATGCACTGGCATGGATGGTAAATGAACGTCCCGAAACAGTTGCAAGCCAGGTGAAAAGCAATGAACATTCACCGGCAAAATTCCGGGTTAACGGACCATTGTCAAACATGCCGGAATTTTACCAGGCTTTTGGCGTAAAAGCGGGAGACCAGCTTTGGGTTTCTGACAGTGCGAGGGTTAGGATCTGGTAAGTTGTAAATTGTAAGGAACAGTTGCGACTGTTCCCTACTGGTAAACGCGGAGTTTATTCCTGAGTGAATTGATTTCATCCTGCATTGATGAAATGCGCTCTAAAAGATAATTAATCGTTTCTATGCCTTCGAGGTTAATGTCCAGCTCATAATATAAACGAACGAATTTTTCAAGCTGGTGCAGATGGTCCGCTTCTATAAAATTTGTATCCCTGATTTTGATAATCTCAATAAGCCCACTCTCCTGAAGTGAATAGATAAATGAGATCTCAATATTATGAACAGTACAAAATTCATCAAGTGCTATCAACAACTCAGTTTCCATTGTTAATCGATTTATGATTCGGATAATTGTTTAAATAATGCCTTTTGCTTGTCGCTTAAATTTGTTGGTGTTTTAATCGAATAAGTCACATAGAGATCACCAAACTGACCTTCCTTTTTATAAACGGGGAATCCTTTATCCTTCAATTTTATTTTGGTTTCGTTCTGAGTTTCTGGCTTCACTTTTAGCTTGACTTTTCCGTCGAGTGTATCAATGGTTATTTCACCACCCAGGACTGCCTTGTATAAATCCAGGTCAATTGTAGTAAATAAATCATTCCCTAAACGTTTAAACCGTGGATGATTTGCAATTGAAAATGTGATATAAAGATCACCGTCAGGTCCACCGTTAATGCCCTTTCCTCCATGTCCGGCGATCTTAATTGTCTGGCCATTCTCAATGCCGGCCGGGATTGTGATCCGGATTTTTTTCCCATTTACGGTTAATGTCTGTTTGTTGGGTTTATACGCGTCAATAAGCTCAAGCTGCAGTTCTGCAGTGAAATCTTCACCTCTGTATTTTGCCTGCCGGCCCCTGCTGTTTCCCATTGATCCCCCAAACAAAGTTTCAAAAAAATCCGAAAAATCACCTTCTGATTGTGAACGGGCATATCCGGGTCCCCGGGCACCGGAAGTTTGCTGTTGGTATTGTTGCTGTTTTTCAAATTGGTCCGAGTGCTGCCAGTCTTTGCCGTATTGATCGTATTTTTTCCGTTTAACGGGATCGCTCAACACTTCATTTGCTTCGTTGATCTGCTGAAATTTCTTTTTTGCGTCTTTATCATTCGGATTTAAATCGGGATGGAATTTTCTGGCTAATTTCCGATAGGCGCTTTTTATTTCTTTAGTAGTAGCAGTCTTATTTATACCAAGCAATTTATAATAATCCACGAATTCCATACTGGCTTTAAATTTTGTTAAGTCTGATAGTTCTTTACGTATAAATCATTTATTTTAGTCGCCTGATAACAATAAATCCTTTTGCAGAAGTTCCATCAGTCGATATAAGAACATAATAATAAGTATCGTCCGGAAGTTGATTCCCATTATAGTCAATTCCATTCCATGAATTATCATAGTTCTTGTTTCTATAAACTTCGACACCTCTTCTGTCAAAAATTACTAAATCCATTCTCACAGGAGAATCAGGCTTTTTTAATATAAGATAATCATTAATACCATCATTGTTAGGTGTAATCAAAGTCGGGATAGTCAGGTTACGAACATCAATTATTACCGTACCGGAGGATGAAGGACAAATATTATTCGTAACTTTCCATGCAAATGTATTTTTCCCGGGAGAAAGATCTGTTATGGTTGTCTTTGAATAAGTGCTGTCTGCAAATATTCCTGATCCTGAGACTACTGACCATATTCCGGACTCATAACTAAATGACAGTACTGCATTCATTTGGGTATTAAAAACATTAGGAAGAACCTGGTCGGCTCCTTCATTTGCCTGGGGAATATTATAAACTGTTACTGTTACTGGTTTAATTATAATTAATCCGTCACTGGCAGTTCCTTTAATATAATAGATTCCGGAAGTAGCTGCCCCGGGCGTAGTATAGGGTCGGGTTGCTGTTGAATCCTTCCAGTATGTAAAAATAAGATTCGGAGTGGAACCCGCAGTAATAGCTGGTGCTGTAAGATCAACTGTGGAAGGGGAACAAACGGGTAAAGGATTGGTAATTTTAACTATAGCCGGACCATTGACTGCATTAATTTCAAAATTTGCAGATGAACCGGAGGTACATCCTGAGTCATTTGTAACAGCAAAGCTGTAAATCCCGGTAACAAGACCCGAAATAATTGTCGTCGTACCGCTTCCGGCTGTATTTGAATTTCCAGGTGTAAGAGTTATTGTCCAGCTTCCGGTACCGGGCAGCCCGTTTAAAGTAACGCTTCCTGTAGCCAGAACATGATTGGGCTGTATAATGGTACCAATCAAAGGTGGTGTAGGAAAAGCCGGTGGCGAAGGCATATTAACATTAGCTGACATTGCAGATACGCATCCGGAAGAATTAGTCACAGTATAATTGAACACACCTGCCGGAATGGCTGAAATGGTACTACTGGTCCCCGTTCCTGTTGTAACTACATTTCCCGGATATCTGATAAGCGTCCAGGATCCCGTTAAGGGCAATCCACTTAAAATAACACTCCCTGTTGCCGACGTACATGTTGGAGGTGATATCGTTCCGATGACAGGAGCCTGAGGGATCGATGGTTGAGATGAGATTATGACATTACCAGATTTAGGTGACGTACATCCTGATGAATTAGTTACTGTAAACGTGTATGTTCCAACATTTAAATTTGAGATTATTGTACTTGTTCCGGAACCGTTCATAGTTACATCACCCGGAGAACGAGTTAGTGTCCAGGATCCTGAAGAAGGAAGTCCCGAAAGTGTAACACTTCCTGTTAATGCAATACACCCCGGCTGGATAATATTACCTATCACTGGTGCGGCAGGAACTGGTAGTAGTGGATTAATTACCACATTTGCAGATGATAAGGAAACGCACCCGGATGAGTTCGTCACAGTAAAAGTATAAGTTCCTGATGGGATACCCGCTATAATAGTGTTGTCTCCGGAACCGGTGGTGGTCGTTCCGCCAGGGGTTCGCGTAATCGTCCATGATCCTGAAATGGGCAGTCCACTTAGCTGTACACTCCCGTTAGTAATTGTGCAAGTAGGTTGTATGATTGCACCTGGTACAGGTTGTGCGGGGTTTGCATTCACGGTGAGTAAATATGTGGCAACTGCCGCAGGGCAAGTTGAACCTGGTGGAGTATCAGTCGTAATAGTGATAGTAACCTGATTGCCGATATCACCGGCTGCCGGAGTGTAAGTAAATGAAAACGGGGCGTTGCTTGCAGTGGCAGGTTTTAAGGTGCCGGTACCATCATCAGTTAAAGTAACGTTAGTAGCTCCACCTGAAAAAGTATTATTATTAATCGTCACGGGAGTAGTGCTGCAGGTGCTTCCGCTTGAACTACTCAATGTCAGAGACGGTCCGGGTGTGACCGATAACAAAAATATTCTAGTATATGCCTGGCAAGGTCCTGGAGGATTATCCGTTGTGATTGTTATTGTGACAATTTTTCCAAAGTCTCCGGCTTTTGGAGTATAAGTAAATGAAAATGGGGAATTTGTTGTTGAACCAGGCGTGACTGAACCAGCTCCATTTTCGCTTATTGTAACTTTTGTTGCATTTTCAAATTTATTATCTGCAACTGTTATAGGAGTTATTCCACAGGTAGTGCCACTGGTGCTGCTAAGTGTGATTAACGGGCACTGCCCTTTTAAGCCTATAGTAATCGATAAAAAAAGAGCTGCCAAAAAAAAAACTCTGGTCATTTTATTAATTAATGTTCATAAGCATATAACAATATAGTTATATAAAGGTTTTACAATTGCCTATAAAGTGATGGAAGCAAAACCCTTACGACGCTTATGAAAAAGAAGATAGTAGCCTGCATGAATGAAACGAAGCTACTTGTACTTTTTAGTTCTTTCTGATAGCCAAGGATGTTTATCAGGATGAGACTGATATTAAGAACCAGGTTAAATTATTCATATACAAATGTCATATTCCCATTTTTGGAAACAGGATATCCAAGTGTATTATAAGTATATGTATTTTCTGTGATTGACACATTATCAGGACCCAATGCAGCAGGAAGATAAATAGTATTTGTTTCCCTGACAATATTATTAATATTTGAATTGATTCCCGGAACCGGAAGTTTATTACTCATTCTGTATGGATTTGGTGCGCCGTCGAAGCTGTATTTTGTTGAGTTGATAGCAACAGGATCCCCTGTTATTGGAATACTATAAAGAGTCTCATTTGCTAAATTTCCTTTTATATCGTAAGTATAATCGATGTAGCCTGTAGCTACTTCATCCCAATACATTGACTGTCTGCTTATTCTATTATTAGTATCATATGTATACAA
>Ga0209540_10003710_pt1 | contig 10313 bp, 6 predicted proteins | sample BarGraIncu01121A_FD_184501 | JGI IMG/M metagenome (GOLD analysis project Ga0209540, IMG submission 184501) | Arctic peat soil microbial communities from Barrow, Alaska - Barrow Graham LP Incubations 011-21A (SPAdes) (version 2) | ecosystem: Environmental > Terrestrial > Soil > Wetlands > Peat... | reverse complement strand
GGTTATGTCGCTGGGGCATTCCTCGCCACCGGTTCAGTCAATAACCCCATCAGTTCCAACTATCACCTGGAGATTTCGACCACGGACGAAGAGTACGCCAAATACCTGGTAAGACTCGTCGGCCGTTACAAAAACGTCGATCTGACCCCGAAGATCATCAAGCGGAGAAACCAATATGTCGTCTATCTCAAAAAGGGTGACCAAATCGCTGATTTTTTGATTTTGATGGGTGCGACGGACGCCACGCTGGAATACGAAAATGTCCGTGTCAACCGCGACTTCAGCAATAACGACAACCGGTGGCAGATCTGCGCGAACGCCAACATGAACAAAGTGGTGGAAGCCTCCGGCAAGCAGATTGAGGAAATCAACATTATCGACCGCGTGGTCGGAATCGAACACTTACCCAACGAGAAGATGAAGTTACTTTGTAAACTGCGACTTGATAACGATGGGGCATCGATGCTCGAACTCTCCGAAAAGATGAGCGACGCGATGCATCATCCGGTATCGAAAAGCAACATCAACCATCTGTTCCGCGCGATTCATGAGATGGCCCAACGTTATAAAGAGGTGGGCGTATGACCATCGACAAACAACTTGGCATGCGCATTTCCTATTTGCGTAAGCAAGCAGGCTGGTCCCAGGAAGAACTCTCCTTCCGTTCGTCCATTAATAAAAACTACCTTTCGGACCTTGAACGGGGTCGAAGAAATCCTTCGCTTAAAATCTTGGAACGGGTCGCTAAGGCTTTTAGCCTAAACTTAGCTACGCTGCTCAAGGGTCTCGAAAGCTTTGATGAGTGAAAATGCTCGTTTTTAGGTGTTCAAAAATCCTCCCCTTGTAAAGGGCTTTCAGTCATTTTGTTATAACAACTCCCTTTTAACCGTTGTATAATTAAACCGCAATACAAAGGGGGACATTATCATTATGTCAATTAAACTTGCAATCAACGGATTTGGACGCATTGGACGTTTATCTTTCCGTCGCGCCGTGGAAGTCGGCGGATTTGAAATTGTCGCGATTAACGATTTGGCTGACGCTGCAACGCTGGCCTACCTGCTCAAGTATGATACCACCCACGGTAATTTTGGTTTAAACGATATTACTGTTTCCGCTGACGGAAAAGCCATTGTCTACAAAGGCAAAGCCATTCCGGTGCTCGGCCAACCTGATCCCGCACTTATCAAATGGTCTGATTTCGGAACGGACATCGTTCTCGAATGCACTGGCCGTTTTAAAGGCTCAGAAGATGCGATTGTCCACGTCACTGTCGGCGGCGCCAAAGGCGTCATTATCTCGGCTCCGGCTGATGATAAGACCCCGACCTTCGTCTATGGCGTCAACACCAACAAACTGACCAAAGAGATGAAAGTCATCTCCGGCGCCTCCTGCACGACCAACTGCTTAGGCCCCGTGCTTAAAGTCCTCCAAGATGAATTTGGCATCGACTCTGGTTACATGACCACCGTCCATGCGTATACCAATGACCAAACCACCCTTGACTTAGTGAAGAAGGGCGACCGCCGCAGAGGCCGTGCCGCCGCTGCCAACATCGTCCCGTCAACCACGGGTGCCGCCAAAGCCATCTACCTTGTCATCCCGGAACTCAAAGGCCGGATGAATGGCGGAGCGCTTCGCGTCCCAGTCATCGACGGATCCTTAATCGATCTCACCATGATCCTCAAGAAACCGGTGAAAGCCGAAGACCTCAACGCCGCGATGAAGAAAGCCTCACAAGGGATTCTCAAAGACGTGCTTGATTACACCGAAGACGAAATCGTCAGCTCCGATATTATCGGCGCTACCGCGGGAGCCATCTTTGACGCCACGCAGACGAAAGTCGCCGTCAATCCGGAAGGCACCCAACTCGTCAAAGTCGTCGCTTGGTACGATAACGAATACAGCTACACCTGCCAATACATTCGGCTGGCCGCTGAATTCGGTAAAGTCCTGGGCGCCAAGTAATTTTGGATTTATAAATAAAGCGCCCGCTTTCTGGGCGCTTTTATTTTCAAAAAGAGGAAACAAACATGAAAACCATCAACCAACTCCCGAATCTTAAGGGCAAACGAGTCATCGTCCGCGTTGATTTCAATGTCCCGCTCAAAGACGGCGCCATCCGTGACGATAACCGCATCGTCCAAGCTTTACCCACCATCCAATACTTAATCAAACAAGAAGCTAAAATCATCTTGATGTCCCACTTAGGCAAGGTCGATTTCAAAGACCCGGCCGTCACCGAAGAAGATAAGAAGAAAAATAACCTGAGCCCGGTCGCCGGACGTTTAGCCGAACTGCTCAAGCAGCCGGTGACCTTCTCCGACGCCACCCGCGGCGAAAAGCTGAAATTCTGGGTCAACACCTTAGAAAACGGCCAAGTGCTGTTAATGCAGAATACCCGTTATGAAAAAGGCGAGACCAAGAATGATCCTGAACTCTCTAAAGAATGGGCCAGCTACGCCGATGTGTTCATCATGGACGCGTTCGGTTCCGCGCATCGAGCCCATGCCTCGACCGTCGGTATCCCGACCGTTCTTAAAGAACAGGGAAAACCAGTCGCGGTCGGATTTTTAGTCGAAAAAGAAGTCAAGAACATGATCAAATGCGTCGACGTCAAGCCGGAAGGCCGTCCGTATGTCGCGTTACTCGGTGGCTTAAAAGTCAGCGATAAGATCAAAGTCATCGATTCCTTAATGAAAAAATGCGATAAGATTCTCATCGGCGGCGCGATGGCCTTTACGTTCTATAAGGCCTTAGGCCATAACGTCGGCACGTCCCCTTATGAAGCTGATCAGCTTGATTTCGCCAAGAAATGCTATGAAGACGCCAAAGGCAAGATTGTCTTACCTTTAGATGTCGTGGTCGCAGATGCTTATGAAGGATGGAAAGAAATCCGGACCGTCCTCATCAGCCAGATCCCCGATGGCTTCATGGGCATGGATATCGGCCCAAAGACCGAAAAGCTCTTCAGCAATGAACTCTCCAAGGCCCATACCGTTTTCTGGAATGGCCCGATGGGCGTTTTCGAAAAGAAAGAATTTACTAATGGCACGATTTCCATTTGCCAAGCCGTCAAAGCGTTGGGTCGTAAGTCCTTCACCGTGTGCGGTGGCGGCGACTCTGCAGCGGCGGTCAAACAGTTCGGCTACATGGATGCTTTCAGCCACGTCTCTACCGGCGGTGGCGCTTCGCTTGAAATGATTGAAAATGACGGACACCTGCCCGGCATTGACGTCATCGGAGACTAAGATGCGCCGCAAGCTTTTACTCGGCAACTGGAAAATGAATAAAACGATCGCTGAGGCGAAGGAATTCGCCGTTGCCAGCGTTCGTTTGTCCTCTATTGCCCGTCAAAAAGGCATCGAGATCGGCGTTGCCCCGACGTATTTTGGCCTAACCACGCTGAAATCCGTCAATCCGGACCTCATTGTGTGCGCCCAAAACTGTCACTTTGAGGATAAAGGCGCCTTCACCGGCGAGATTTCTGTCCCGATGCTCCAAGAACTCGGCATTGACTGGGTCCTCATCGGCCACTCGGAACGTCGTACCTATAATAACGAGACCAACTTATCCTGTAACAAGAAACTCCATAAACTCATCGATAACAAGATGATTCCCGTTTACTGTGTCGGCGAAACGCTTTCGGAATTCGAAGATGGCCGGACCAAGGACATCGTCGAGACGCAAGTGCGCGTCGGCATGGGCGATATCGCTCCCGATAAAGTGAAGAACATCGTCATTGCCTATGAACCTGTGTGGTCCATCGGTACCGGCAAGAACGCTTCGCAGGAAATCGCTGAAGATGTTTGCTTATTCATCCGTCAGACCGTTCGCGGTTTATTCGGCGAAACGATTAGCAAAAATGTCCGCATCCTCTATGGTGGCAGCGTCAAACCGGAGAACGTGAAAAGCTACTTAGCGCAGCCCGATATCGACGGTGCGCTAGTCGGTGGGGCTTCCCTCACCATTGCCTCCTTTGAAGAATTACTCAGAAATGTCGCCGACTAGCGAGCAATCGCTAGTTTTCTTTTGGCTTTCTCAGGTCAAAACTATTGCATTTTTTGTAGAGAGTTGTATATTAAATTACGCATCACGGAGGTGACTGTTATGGAAGAATATAACACGTATAGTACGGTTTCCACGCAAACCGGTTTCTTGGCGAAAGTTTTTGGTTGGTTATTTGTCGGTCTGGGATTGAGCGCCGCCATTGCTTTTGGAACGTTCCTTTTACTGGGCAACGGACTGCTCACTGCAGACCAATATATGAATCTTCTGATTGGTTCAACAGTTATTTATTTCGTTCTCATGATTTTCATTCAGGTCCGTATTTTCCGAAATAGAGTCGGAAGAACAAATAAATCCATCGCGATTCCCTTTATCCTTTATTCCATCGTGATGGGCATCGTGCTTTCGACCTTAATGCTGGCCTATGACATGAGCATCTTAGCCGCGAGCTTCGGCGTCACCGCCCTCGTCTTCGGCGTCATGGGTGCTTATGGCTATTTCACCAAAAGAAATTTAAACGTGATGGCGACGATTGCCGTCGGCGTGCTCATCGGTGGCCTTATCCTCTCTTTAGTAAACATCTTCCTCGCGAGTTCTTCTTTATACTGGATCGTAAGCTTCGCCACCTTCGGCGCGGTCATGCTCATTACCGCATATGATATGTGGCGGATGAAAAGCGATATGGTGATGGGAAGAACCGACACCAATAACGCGATGTTCTGGGCCTTTAGGCTTTATGTCGACTTTATCTACTTATTTATCCGTATTACCGGCTTCCTTGGCGCAGGCCGCCGCCAGTAAAGCAAATTGAAGTGAATGACCACCGTCCAAAAGCGGTGGTTTTCTTTTATCCTTTATAACATTAAAAGAGGCATGATATTTGCCCTTTATTATAGATAATAAAAGAAAAGTTTACGATTAATTGACAAATTACTTGCATTGCCTTTTTTAATGTGGTTAAATATGAAACAGTGCGATGAAAAACCGCGCTTCCGTAATGCCATTGACCCCCGTTTCTAGAAGCAAAAACATCGCTCGGCTAATCGCTCGAAAGATGAAATAACTTCTTGACACGTGTTGGCCTCGATGGTAGTATAGACTAGCATGCAAATGGAAAGTGATTTCCAGCCGGCGAGAGCTGAGCCATGCACCTGATCTTTGAAAACTGAACAGAATACAAACAAACATAAAAACGTCAATTTTTATAAAACCAGAAAATAATTAATAGAACTAGGAAATAAACTTAAGAGAGTTTGATCCTGGCTCAGGATGAACGCTGGCGGCGTGCCTAATACATGCAAGTCGAGCGGGAGTAGCAATACTTCAGCGGCGAACGGGTGAGTAACACGTAGGTAACCTGCCTTTCAGTCTGGGATACCCGAGGGAAACTTCGGCTAATACCGGATCCGTCATTTTTACACCTGTTTAAATGATAAAAGCGGCTTTACAGCCGCGCTGAGAGATGGACCTGCGGCGCATTAGCTAGTTGGTGAGATAATAGCCCACCAAGGCGAGGATGCGTAGCCGACCTGAGAGGGTGATCGGCCACAATGGAACTGAGAAACGGTCCATACTCCTACGGGAGGCAGCAGTAGGGAGTTTTCGGCAATGGGGGGAACCCTGACCGAGCAACGCCGCGTGAGTGATGAAGGTCTTCGGATTGTAAAGCTCTGTTGTAAAGAACGAATGGTAGGCCGAGGAAATGCGGTCTATTTGACGGTACTTTATTAGAAAGCCACGGCTAACTACGTGCCAGCAGCCGCGGTAATACGTAGGTGGCAAGCGTTATCCGGAATTATTGGGCGTAAAGAGTGAGCAGGTGGTTGTCTAAGTCTGAAGTCAAATGCAGTGGCTTAACCACTGTTCGCTTCGGAAACTAGGCGACTAGAGTACGAGAGAGGTATGTGGAATTCCATGTGTAGCGGTGAAATGCGTAGATATATGGAGGAACACCAGTGGCGAAGGCGGCATACTAGCTCGATACTGACACTCAGTCACGAAAGCGTGGGTAGCAAATAGGATTAGATACCCTAGTAGTCCACGCTGTAAACTATGAGAACTAAGTGTTGGAGAAATCCAGTGCTGAAGTTAACACATTAAGTTCTCCGCCTGGGGAGTACGTTCGCAAGAATGAAACTTAAAGGAATTGACGGGGGCCCGCACAAGCAGTGGAGCATGTGGTTTAATTCGACGCTACGCGAAGAACCTTACCAGGACTTGACATCTGGCTAAATACCCTAGAGATAGGGGGATAGTCATAGCCAAGACAGGTGGTGCATGGTTGTCGTCAGCTCGTGTCGTGAGATGTTGGGTTAAGTCCCGCAACGAGCGCAACCCTTGTCTTTAGTTACCATCATTTAGTTGGGGACTCTAAAGAGACTGCCGATGTAAATCGGAGGAAGGTGGGGATGACGTCAAATCATCATGCCCTTTATGTCCTGGGCCACACACGTGCTACAATGGCCGGTACAAAGAGACGCGAAACCGCAAGGCGGAGCAAATCTCAGAAAGCCGGTCTCAGTTCGGATCGGAGTCTGCAACTCGACTCCGTGAAGCTGGAATTGCTAGTAATCGCGAATCAGCTACGTCGCGGTGAATACGTTCCCGGGCCTTGTACACACCGCCCGTCAAACCATGAGAGCTGGTAATACTCGAAGTCGTTATCCTAACCGCAAGGAGGGAGACGCCCAAGGTAGGACTGGTGATTGGGGTTAAGTCGTAACAAGGTATCCCTACGGGAACGTGGGGATGGATCACCTCCTTTCTATGGAGAAAGTGAATCGACTAAAAATAGTCGGTATCGTACAAAATAAAAACCAAATCTAGAAATCGTTAATACATTTCAGGTTTAAGAGTTGACGTCCCAATGTTTGTTGAAGTTCTGTTCAGTTTTGAGGGATTAGAGATAATCTTTCTGAATTGTTCTTTGAAAACTGGATATTATATAAAAAACATGATCTTTCTGTTAATGTCGCAATTTCATCTGTTATGGTTGAGAGAGCGAAAAGACAAAAAATAAAAATTTAGAATTTTACGAAGTTAAGTTAATAAGGGCGTACAGTGAATGCCTTGGCACTAGAAGACGAAGAAGGACGCGACTACCTGCGAAAAGCGATGGGGAGCTGGATGTAAGCTTTGATCCGTCGATATCCGAATGGGGCAACCCGACGCGGTTTATACCGCGCCGCCACGTAATGAATTCATAGTTACGGAGAGCGAAATACCTAGGGAATTGAAACATCTTAGTACCTAGAGGAAAATAAAGATTATATCGATTCCGTCAGTAGCGGCGAGCGAAAGCGGAAGAGCCTAAACCAGCCTTAGGGCTGGGGTTTCGGGCCGCAATATGAGATTGAGTTGTTTCAGTCGAATGACTTGGGAAAGTCAGCAATATGGGTGATAGCCCCGTAGACAAACAAGCAACTCACTCTAGCGGTACCCAGAGTACGGCGAGGCACGTGAAACCTTGTCGGAAGTTATGCAGACCACTGCAAAAGGCTAAATACTAACTAGTGACCGATAGTGAACCAGTACCGCGAGGGAAAGGTGAAAAGAACCCCGGGAGGGGAGTGAAAAGATTCTGAAACTGTATGCTTACAAAAAGTCAGAGGGCGTTAAAGCCTGATGACGTGCCTATTGAAGAATGAGCCGGCGAGTTATGTTGCCATGCAAGGTTAAGTCGAAGAGACGGAGCCGTAGTGAAAGCGAGCCTGAATAGGGCTAAAGTATGGTAGCATAGACCCGAAACCCGACGATCTATCCATGAGCAGGTTGAAGGTGGGGTACAACCCACTGGAGGACCGAACCGACGTTCGTTGAAACGCCCGCGGATGACTTGTGGATAGGGGAGAAATTCCAATCGAGTTGGGAGATAGCTGGTTCTCCCCGAAATAGCTTTAGGGCTAGCGTCTGTTAATTACGTACTGGAGGTAGAGCACTAAATGACTGATGGTCGCGTCTAGCGATACTGATTTCAATTAAACTCCGAATGCCAGCACGCTTATACAGGCAGTCAGACTGTGGGAGATAAGTTCCATGGTCAAAAGGGAAACAGCCCAGATCGTCAAATAAGGTCCCTAAATTCATGCTAAGTGTTAAAGGATGTAGAGATGCATAGACAGCTAGGATGTTGGCTCAGAAGCAGCCATCATTTAAAGAGTGCGTAACAGCTCACTAGTCGAGTGCCTCCGCGCCGAAGATTTACCGGGGCTAAGCATGATACCGAATTTACGAATTTGAAACAATTTATTGTTTTAAGTGGTAGGGGAGCGTTCCATGTGCGGCGAAGCCATACTGAGAAGAGTGGTGGAGCGCATGGAAGTGAGTATGCCGGTGTAAGTAACGAATGAGGGTGAGAATCCCTCACACCGATTGACTAAGGTTTCCTGGGGCAGGTTCGTCCGCCCAGGGTTAGTCGGGACCTAAGGCCAGGCCGAAAGGCGTAGTCGATGGACAGCAGGTTGATATTCCTGCACTCGTATATATGTGATGTAGTGACAGAGAAGGCTAACTGAACCGGTAATTGGATTCCGGCTTAGGCGATAATAACCGTACCGTTGGCAAATCCGCGGTGCTTAAGGTGAAAACGCACGACGAGTGAATGGGGCAACCCTAGTAATGAAGTCAGCTATGCCAGCTCTCGAGAAAAGCTGCTAACTTAAGTATATGCGACCCGTACCAAGAACGAACACACGTGGTCAAGGAGAGAATCCTAAGGTGAGCGAGATAACTGTTGTTAAGGAACTCTGCAAAATTGCTTCGTAAGTTCGCAAGAAGAAGCGCCTCAGCAATGAGGTCGCAGTGAAGAGGCCCAAGTAACTGTTTAACAAAAACACAGCTCTATGCTAAGTCGCAAGACGATGTATATGGGGTGATGCCTGCCCAGTGCTGGAAGGTTAAAAGGAGAGGTTAGCCGCAAGGCGAAGCTTTGATCTGAAGCCCCAGTGAACGGCGGCCGTAACTATAACGGTCCTAAGGTAGCGAAATTCCTTGTCAGGTAAGTTCTGACGCGCACGAATGGTATAATAATTTGGGCGCTGTCTCGACAGCAGACTCGGTGAAATCTTAATACCTGTGAAGATGCAGGTTACCCGCGACTAGACGGAAAGACCCCATGGAGCTTTACTGTAACTTAATATTGAATTGTTGTGCGTCATGCACAGGATAGGTGGGACGCTTTGAAGTCGGGGCTTTGGCCTCGATGGAGCGAACGTTGGGATACCACTCTTGAAATACGACAATTCTAACCTACGCCCCTCACGGGGTGGGGGACAGTGTTAGGCGGGCAGTTTGACTGGGGCGGTCGCCTCCCAAAATGTAACGGAGGCGCCCCAAGGTACCCTCAGCACGGTTGGAAATCGTGCGTCGAGTGCAATGGCATAAGGGTGCCTGACTGTGAGACTTACAAGTCGAACAGAGACGAAAGTCGGGCATAGTGATCCGGCGGTCCCGCGTGGAAGGGCCGTCGCTCAACGGATAAAAGCTACCCTGGGGATAACAGGCTGATCGCGTCCAAGAGTTCACATCGACGACGCGGTTTGGCACCTCGATGTCGGCTCATCACATCCTGGAGGGGAAGTACCTTCCAAGGGTTAGGCTGTTCGCCTATTAAAGTGGTACGCGAGCTGGGTTCAAAACGTCGTGAGACAGTTTGGTCCCTATCTGTCGTGGGCGTAGGAAGTTTGAAGGGATTTGCCCCTAGTACGAGAGGACCGGGGTGAACATAGCTCTGGTGCACCAGTTGTCACGCCAGTGGCACGGCTGGGTAGCTACCTATGGAATGGATAAACGCTGAAAGCATCTAAGCGTGAAGCCAACCTTAAGATGAGACTTCCCATTCGCAAGAAGTAAGACCCCGGTAATGTTAACCGGTTGATAGGTCAGAGATGTAAGGATAGCAATATTCTCAGTCGACTGATACTAATAGGTCGAGGACTTAATTTCATTAAGTTTTGTGTAGAAATGCAAAAAATTCAAGATTGTAAAATTCGGGTTTTTCGGAAGATCGTGTCAAAAAATAATATCCAGTTTTCAGGGAACAAGGTTCTCTGTATCGACTGAAAAAAGTCTGGTGGCGATGGCGCGGTGGACACACCTGTTCCCATCCCGAACACAGAAGTTAAGCACCGTTGCGGCGATTGTATCCATTCGTGGAGAGAGTAGCAAGCTGCCGGGCTTTTTTCTTTATAGGGGGTCTTTTCCCAAAATGGGCGAGGATCCTTTTTATTTTGCATTCAAAGTTTTGTTTCAGTAACGTCCTTCTGGCCCTCTCTGTGGATGATGGTGATTTTAGGGCGCCGATTGTG
>Ga0209540_10003709_pt1 | contig 10316 bp, 5 predicted proteins | sample BarGraIncu01121A_FD_184501 | JGI IMG/M metagenome (GOLD analysis project Ga0209540, IMG submission 184501) | Arctic peat soil microbial communities from Barrow, Alaska - Barrow Graham LP Incubations 011-21A (SPAdes) (version 2) | ecosystem: Environmental > Terrestrial > Soil > Wetlands > Peat... | reverse complement strand
CGAGCATCGAAACCAGCGCCACCAGCACGATAGGGGCCTTGGTTTCTTTCTTGAAAATGTGAGTCATTGCATTTCCAATCTCTGGGGCGGCGCCGCGAGCCGTGCGCCCGGAGTTCGTCAACTTCCCAAGCCTCAAAGTATAGGCGCCCTTCGATCTTGGTGCGAGCTGTGATCCGCGCTATTCGTCTCGTGTCCGGAGCGGCGTTTTCAGCGTCGACACCGTGGGGTTGAGCGATCGCTACCCCAACCCCGACCATTCTCACTCTGTGACACTCAACCACCTGATTGAACGTGTGGACGAGTACGCGGCGCGAGTCAAGGAGTTACCATCATGATCGCTGACGAGGTGGACGGTGAGGATGGATACCGGCGCGACCTGTGGCAGTACCAGCAGACCCGTACATGGGGTTACCGCGGTCGCCAGATCACAAGAGTCGTCGGCACAATCCACTTCGCCCCGTCGACGTCGAGCCGACTCGTGCAGGCCGCGGATCTCATTGCCTACATGGCGAACCGCACGGCGACGTCCAAGACGACTGACCCCAGGGCGCGAAGCGCTGATGAAGCGCTCTCGGCTCGAATCGAGCCGAAGGTGTGGCACAACGGGTGCTGTTGGCCGAACGGGTGAAGGGAAGAGGTGCACAAAGGCCCCGTCGAAGCGGGGGCCTAGGGCTGACAGGAGTCGCCTCCTGAAGAACACGGTACAACTACCATCCGACAGGGACACGCGCAGTTCCGCAGGTGGCGTGTTGCATCGTGGCGAAGCCGTTGTCGCCTTGGCCCTGCCCCCGTTTCGTGGACCCGGGTTATGCGGCTCAGACCTATCCACTTAACCGGAGTAGAGCTGTTCAGAGACTCGCTAGGGGCTCCCAGCGGGTGAGCGCTCCACTGTGGCCGTTTCGGGTCGGTGAAAGGCCCGTGAGCGCCTGGGGGGGTTGCGGGGCCCCTGTGAAGCTCGGGTGTGGGCAGCAGCACAAGGAGCATTCACCATGCCGGGCTACTCCAGTCTGATGGATAGGCCAGATGCGGCTTTTTGAGGTTGGACGTCGTGTAGTCGGATGCGCCGGACGCCGGCGCGGTCGAGGAGGCGGTTGAAGCGCGCCGTGATGCTGTCGGGATGCAGGGGGCAGCCTGCCTTGCCAGGGTCGGCCATCTCCGGGACCAGGCGGCCATCGCCGACGTTGATGGTGAGCGGGCTCGCTCCGCCGCCGCGCCTCGACTCAAGACCAACCAGTGTCCGCGGTGTCGCCGTTCAAGCCCTCTCGACCGCTCCGGCCCATACTCAATCATCGTGCTGGTGGGAGCGAATGACAGCCAACGCGTGCTGTCGCTTCCAGAAGGTTCGCCACGGGACCGGTGAGCCCCCTCGATCGCGGCCCTGACCAGGACTCCCGACATAGGGCGAAAGTCCTTGCGGGTCAAAGGTGGGTTTTGGCCTCGGACCGCAGGACGAGGTCGATGCCGGGGTAACGGGCTTGGGTTCCGGTGAGGTGCTCACACAGCTTGCCGCCAGCGTGCGCGACCAGGGATGAGGGGAGATAGGTCGTCATCACGTTCACCATTTTCGCCTCGGATCCGTCCTAAAACACCGCATGGGTTTATCTCACACCAAAGCAGGGGGGACGAACCCCGAAAACATGAATCTGCTGGTCAGCGAGCCGACGCGGCGCCCAGGCCAACCGCTATGTCATGTACCCCTGGACACGGGCCGGTGTTCGGGGGTACAGCTCCGGTGTCTGCGGCCGGCCATTGGGAAAGCGCGCCTCGCGGGCCTTCATTCCCGCCACCGTGGTCTGGCCGGAAAGCGGGCAGTTGCTCGCCCGTCTTGAGGACAGATTCCTGAGTAGGTTGTTTGTCAGTGGTTTGAGTTTCTGCCACTTTCGAGTTATCTGCGACAGTTCGGGGGAACCAGATGTCTTCGAAGACGACGAAGTTCGAGAGTTTGCTGGAGGCTGTGCCTGATGCCTTGGTCGGGATGGACCAGGCGGGCGTGATCCGGTTCGTCAATCATCAGACGGAATCACTGTTCGGCTATGACCGTGACGACCTGGTCGGCCAGCCCATTCACATGCTGGTGCCTGAGTATCTCTGGGAGGTCTACTCGGAGCACCGGGGAGAGTACTTCGCAGATCCCCGGAGCCGGTCCATGGGCCTGGATCTGCAGCTGAGTGGACGGCAACAAAACGGTACTGAGCTCCCGGTGAACATCAGTTTGTCCCACCTGGACACCGGGGACGTGTTGTTGGTGATCACGGCCGTGCGTGCGGTGATCAGACACAGGCGGGCGCTGGAGAGCTCCAAGCTCTTGGCGGCGATCGTCGAGCATTCGAACGACGCCATCATCGCCAAGACGCTCGAGGGGATCGTCACAAGCTGGAACCCGGCCGCTGAGAGGATGTACGGCTACTCCAGCCAGGAGATGCTCGGCCAGTCCATCGACCGGCTCAGCCCTGAGGACCGGACCGGTGAGATGAGCTCCAACCTGGCCAGGATCAAGGCTGGCCAGCCTGTCGAGCACTTTGAGACCGTCCGGGTCCGAAAGGACGGGACGGTGTTCCCGGTCTCGCTCACCGTCTCACCGATCCGCGACGCCGGCGGCGCGGTCGTGGGCGCATCCTCAATTACCCGGGACGTGACCAAGGAGCGGGAGGCGTTCGAGGCCGCCCGCTCGATGATCGAGTCGAGCCTGGACTCGCTGGTCGCGATCAGCCCCGAAGGCTTGATCACCGACGCCAACGAGGCCCTGGTCAAAGCCACCGGCATCCCCCGGCAGGAGCTCATCGGGACCGCCTTCTCTGACTGCTTCACCCAACCGGAGAAGGCCGAGAAGATCTACCAGCTGGTCTTCGCCGAAGGGATGGCCATGGACTACCCGCTGACCCTGCGCCACCGGGACGGGACGCTGACCGAGGTTCTGTACAACGCCTCGGTGTACCGCGACGCCGGCGGCAAGGTACTCGGCGTGTTCGCCGCCGCCCGCGACGTGACCGAGGCCAGGCAGGCCTACGAGGCCGCCCGCTCGATGATCGAGTCGAGCCTGGACTCGCTGGTCGCGATCAGCCCCGAAGGCTTGATCACCGACGCCAACGAGGCCCTGGTCAAGGCCACCGGCATCCCCCGGCAGGAGCTCATCGGGACCGCCTTCTCTGACTGCTTCACCGAACCGGAGAAGGCCGAGAAGATCTACCAGCTGGTCTTCGCCGAGGGGATGGCCATGGACTACCCGCTGACCCTGCGCCACCGGGACGGGACGCTGACCGAGGTTCTGTACAACGCCTCGGTGTACCGCGACGCCGGCGGCAAGGTACTCGGCGTGTTCGCCGCCGCCCGCGACGTGACCGAGGCCAGGCAGGCCTACGAGGCCGCCCGCTCGATGATCGAGTCGAGCCTGGACTCGCTGGTCGCGATCAGCCCCGAAGGCTTGATCACCGACGCCAACGAGGCCCTGGTCAAGGCCACCGGCATCCCCCGGCAGGAGCTCATCGGGACCGCCTTCTCTGACTGCTTCACCGAACCGGAGAAGGCCGAGAAGATCTACCAGCTGGTCTTCGCCGAGGGGATGGCCATGGACTACCCGCTGACCCTGCGCCACCACAACGGGCACAAGACGCTCACCGAGGTTCTGTACAACGCCTCGGTGTACCGCGACACCGGCGGCAAGGTACTCGGCGTGTTCGCCGCCGCCCGCGACGTGACCAATCAGAACCAGGCACATAGAGAGATTGCCCAGCAGCAAGCCAGGGAGCTGGATCGGCTGGCAGAGCTAGAGCAATTCCAGCGGCTGGTTGTTGGGCGTGAGCTCAAGATGATCGAGCTGAAGAAGGAGATCGAACATCTCAAAGCGCTCTTCCCGCCAGACGAAGCCGAGCCAAGCAACCAACACTGAGGGTAGGCCCGGAAGTCACGACAACCCAGCCCCGTGCTTGGGCCGTCCCACAACAGGAACGACAAACGGTGATCAGTGGCCGCCCTGACCGTCTGACCTCCGGTCTTCGTAAGCGGATCCTGCTACGGGCATGCGCGGGGCCTGCGTCGACCTTGCACAAACACGGTCTTCGTCATTCCGTAGCGGGTTCCTGTTACGGAACACCGGTCGCCTGGCAATGGCAAGCCGCGGGTCTCGGATTCGCGTCAAAACCCCCGTTGGCGGTGACAACGGCGTCAAATGGCCCCCTTCACTGCGCCTGCGTCCAGGTCCCACAACCCTGGGATTCAAGGCTTTGTCCGTCGCTAACCCGAAGTTACGAGGCCTCTGACGGCCAATCTGTGCTTTGACCTGCGTAGATGGGCCTGAAACACCCTCGGCGTGTCGTCACTAACATGCTTGATATGGGGCGTGAGCCACGGTAGAGTTCAGCCATGCCTAAACGAGGTAGCGCGGTTCACGTATCGACCCACCGTCGCCACTACGTGGGTAAGGACGGGGTGGAACGGGACTACGTGACACACCTGCTGCGCCGCTCCTACCGCCAGGACGGCAAGGTCATGAACGAGACCGTCGCGAACCTCTCACACCTGCCCGGTGAGCTGATCGAGATGATCCGCGCCGCCCTGGCAGGTCAGGCGTTCGTGGCGGCCGCGTCCGCTGCCACGGTGACCCGCTCGCGACCACACGGGCACGTCGCCGCGGTCCACGCCCAGGCCAAGGCCCTGGGCCTGCCGGCGTTGCTCGGGCCGGCGGGGCGGGAGCGGGACATTGCGTTGGCCCTGATCATTGCCCGGGTGTGCCGGCCCGCCTCGAAGCTGGCCACCACCCGGTGGTGGGCCGACACGACCCTGGCCGACGACCTGGGCGTGGCCGACGCCACCACAGACGAGGTCTACGCGGCGATGGACTGGCTGGTAGCCCGCCAGGACAGCGTTGAACGAAAACTCGTTCGCACGCACCTGAGCGGGGCGGCCAACCCCGACCGGCTCGCCCTGTTCGACCTATCCTCCTCCTGGGTCACCGGGAGGTGCTGCCCCCTGGCGGCCCGCGGCTACTCCCGCGACGGCAAGAAAGGCTTGCCCCAGATCGAGTACGGGCTACTGACCGACCCAGCCGGGCGCCCCGTCGCGGTCCGGGTCTTCCCCGGCAACACCGCCGACCCGAGCGCATTCACCACCATCGTCCAAGCCGTCAAGGACACCTTCAAACTCAAGGACATGGTGATGGTCGCCGGCCGGGGGATGATCACCAGCGCCCGCGTGCAGGAACTACGAGACCTGGGCGGGTTCGGCTGGGTCACCGCGCTGCGAGCACCGGCGATCGCGGCCCTGGCCGCCGACAACGGCCCACTGCAGATGTCGCTGTTCGACCAGGTCAACCTCGCCGAGATCAGCCACCCGCACTACCCCGGGGAACGCCTGGTCGCGTGCCGTAACCCCGCCCTGGCCATCGAGCGGGCCCGTAAACGCCTGGCACTGCTGGAGGCCACCGACATCGAGCTGACCAAGATCACTGCCGCGGTGGCCGCTGGGCGCCTGACCGGCGCCGGCAAGATCGGGATCCGGGTCGGGAAGGTCGTCGGCCGCTACAAGATGGCCAAGCACTACTCCCTGGACATCACCGATGACACCTTCAATTTCACCCGCAACACGCAAGCCATCACCGCCGAGGCGGCCCTGGACGGTCTTTACGTCATCCGCACCACGGTCGGTCCCGAGCAGATGAACCCCGCCCAGGTGGTGGGCACCTACAAGTCCCTGGCCCGGGTGGAGCGCGACTTCCGGTCCATCAAGGCCATCGATGTGGACCTGCGCCCCATCCACCACTACACCGAAACCCGGGTCCGCGCCCACGTGTTCATCTGCATGCTCGCCGCCTACCTGACCTGGCACCTACGAGCCGCGTGGGCGCCACTGACGTTCACCGATGAGCAACGTCCCGACCCGGTCGACCCCGTCGCCCCCTACGCCCAACGTTCCCAGGGCGCCGACGCCAAGGCTGCGACCAAGACCACCACCGACGGCCAACCCGCCCGCAGCTTCACCGCCCTGCTGGACCACCTCGCCACCCTGACCCGAGTCGACCTGCGCTACGGCGACCACGAGGGCGCACCCCTCGTGCCTACCCTGGCCGAACCCACCCCCACCCAGCGCCGCGCCTTCGACCTCATCCACGCCCCGATCCCACTGACCCTGAAGTAGCCAGAACCCAAACACCCGAAAACAGTGAAACCCCTGCTCAACAGGGGTTTCACGCGTCACACAACACGTAACTTCGGGTTAGCCTGCTGTGGTGAGTCAGAGCGAGCAGGATCCCGCCCAGCAGCAGACCGCCGAATCGTCTGGCCTGATGCCACCGGCGCACGTGTCGGAGCCCGTGCCTGCTGGCGGCGACCTGCGCGCGGGCCGTGTCGGCGCGGCCGTACGTACCTGGCAGCGGCACCTGGCGGACCTGGGCGGTCGAAATACGCTGCTCTGGTATCGCGACCTGCCCTCCGGAACCCTCGACCTGACCACCGCACACCCCGGCGGCATGGCCATGCTGCTAGCGGGACGGCCGACCAGGCTCTCCGACCTGGTGCGCGAGCCGACGGCCCTGGATGAGGCTCGTCGGCGAGTTCGGACAATTCGTGCCAAGACCCTGGAGCTGTACGAAGAGCGTGGAATCACCGCCGGATACATAGCAGTCGGCATGGCGACCTGGCAGGTCCCGGGCGCGAGTCGTCCTCCGTGCGCGCCGGTGCTGCTGCGCTCGTGCATGCTCACGCCAACCGGCGCAGCACAGCTGGACTTCGACATCGACCTCGGCGAGGACGTGGAGTTCAACCCGGTTCTCGAGCACTATCTGCGCTCCGAGCAGGGCATCGAGCTCGACCCAGAGGTGCTCGAGGAGATGGCCACGTTCACCAAGGGCTTCGAGCCGCAGCCGGTGTATACGGCCCTCGACCGCATGTGTCACCGAATCCCCGCGTTCCAGATCGCGCCCCGGTTGGTGCTGGGCACGTTCTCCTACGCCAAGCTGCCGATGGTCGCCGACCTTGCGGCACAGCTCGGGACCCTGGCCAACCATGATGTCGTCGCTGCGCTGGCCGGTGACCCCGGGGCGCTGCGGGCCGTCCGCGACACCGTCCCGGACTTCCCTGCCGACGCTGACCCGTTCCGCGAGCGCCTGGTCCTGGACGCCGACTCCTCCCAGCAGGCCGTGATCGATGCCGTGCGCTGGGGGGCGAATCTTGTGGTGAAGGGCCCGCCTGGCACCGGTAAGAGCCAGACCATCGCCAACCTCATCGCGTGCCTGGCCAGCCAGGGTAAGCGGACCCTTTTCGTGGCCGAGAAGCGTGCCGCCATCGACGCCGTGATCGGGCGGCTCGAGCGTCTCGGCCTGGCTGATCTGGTCCTGGACGTCCATGACGGCGCGACCAACAGGCGGCGACTGGCCCAGGAGCTCGGTGGGACCATGGACCGGGCGAGGCATGCGCAGGATCCGGACACCGCAGGCATCGAACGCACCGTGATCGAACGGCGTACCCGCCTGGTGAGGCACTGCGCTGCGCTGCACGACAAACGCGACCCCTGGGGCGTCAGCGCATTCGAGGCACAGGTCGCGCTCTCCCGGCTATGGGCGCGCCGCACGCCGCCGATCTCGAGGGTTCGGCTCCATGGCGATGTCCTTAGGGGCATTAGTCGTGACCGGGTCACCGAGCTGAGCCAGTCTCTGACCGAGGCCGCCTCGCTCGGGGCGTGGACGGCAGGGGAGGCCTCCGGCGACCCCTGGTATGGCGCGCGTGTCACCTCTTTGGATGAGGCGGCTCAGGCGCTCGAGATCGCTGACCGTCTTGGCGGCGAGGGCATGGAAGCCGTCCGGCAGCGACTCGGTGCGGCGACGCGCGAAGTCGGTCTGCCTGACGCGAATACGCCAGCGGGCTGGGGTCGCGCGCTGGGGATCGTGCAGCAGGTGCGTCAGACTCTGGAGATCTTCCGGGTCGAGGTGTTCGACCTGGCGTTGACCGACATGGTGGGCGCCACCGGCAGCAAGGACTACCGCGACGCCAACAGGCTCCGGATCGGTCTGTGGTCCCGGATGCGGTTGCGGCGTCAGGCCCGGAGTCTGCTCCGTCCCGGCACGCCGCCGGACGATCTGCACTCGGCGCTCAAGGTCGCCCAGGAACAGCGCGTGACGTGGGCTCAGCTGGCCGGGACCGGAGGACGTCCCGGGGTGCCAAGTGAGATCGACGAGACCCAGCGCACCTACGACGACCTCGCCGATGACCTGGGCTGGCTGGGCGCCCGGCTGGCAACGACAGTCGTCGGCGGTGATCTGCTGGGGACGCCGCTTGACGAGCTGCAGGATCGTCTGGCCGGGCTGGCCCGGCGTCGCGACCGTCTTGCCGTGCTACCCCGCGTGGTTCCCATGATCGATGAGCTGCGCGAGTCCGGGATGGGGGCGCTGGTCGACGATCTCGCCGCTCGCGGGGTTGCGCCGATCGACGTGGGCCCGGAGATGGACTTCGTCTGGTGGACATCGCTGCTTGATGAGGTCAGCGCCGATGACAGCGCCTATGGCGCCCACGACGGCGAGTTTCTGCGTCGGGTCGGGTCCGAGTACATCGAGGCCGATCACGCCCACCTGGCTGGGGCCGTTGACAGGGTCCGTGCCGCGGTGGGTCGTCGACTGCGCGAGGTCCTCGACGACCACCCTGAGCAGGAGGCTTTGGTGCGCGCCGAAGCGGGCAAGTCGCGGCGGCACCGGCCGCTGCGCGAGCTGTTGCCTCGGGCCGGCGAGACATTGACTGCGATCAAACCCTGCTGGGCGATGAGCCCCCTGGTGGTCGCCTCGATCCTGCCGGCCGGGCGCTGGTTCGACGTGGTGATCTTTGACGAGGCATCGCAGATCCCTCCTGAGCAGGCCGTCTCGGCCATCTCGCGGGCCACCCAGGTGGTCGTCGCAGGCGATGAGCGTCAGCTGCCCCCGACCAGCTTCTTTACCGCGGCGGTCGACGAGGACGGCGCTGACCCTGCTGACGACTCGTCGACTGACGGGCCCGAGTCGATCCTTGACGTTCTGTCAGCCGCGTTGCCGATCCGCCGTCTGACCTGGCACTATCGCTCGCTGGACGAGCGGCTGGTCTCCTTCGCCAACGCACAGATGTATGACGGAGCACTGGTCACCTTTCCCGGCACCAGTGACGAGACCGTGGTCCGGCTCGAGGTCGTCGACGGTTCGGCGCCCGTCCAACCGGGCCTTGAGGCGATCGAATCCACCCGGGCCGAAGTCGACCGCGTCGTCCAGCTGGTTCTCTCGCACGCGCGCCTACGTCCGAGCGAGTCTTTGGGGGTCATTGCGTTGGGCGTCAAGCATGCGACCCGGATCGAGGACGCCCTGCGCGGCGCCCTGACCGACGGCGTCGGCGTCGGCATCGGCGACTTTTTCGACGAGAACCGTGCCGAGCGGTTCTTCGTCAAGAACCTGGAGCGGGTCCAGGGCGACGAGCGCGACGCCATTATCCTCTCGATCGGCTATGGCAAGACCCCCCACGGCCGGGTGCTGCACCGTTTTGGGCCACTCAACCTCAAGGGTGGCGAGCGTCGACTCAACGTAGCGATCACTCGCGCTCGGCGCAGGATGACCGTCGTCTCCTCCTTCACCGCGGCTGACCTCGACCCGGCCCGGCTCAAGGTCCGTGGTGCCCTCATGCTGCGTGACTTTCTTCTGTATGCCGCACAAGGCGGCGTCCAACCGGCCCCGCAGGCCCCATTCGGCCCGGACTCGCCGGGCGCACCCGATGGTGAAGGGCACGATGTGGCGCCAAGTACCCAGCTGGATCCGATGGTCGCCGACCTGGCGTTCCGGCTGCGAGCCGAGGGCCTGGTGGTGCATACCGGCTACGGCACGTCGGCTCAGCGCCTCGACCTCGCTGTCGAGGACCCACAACGTCACGGTCGGGTCATGGTGGCAGTCGAGACCGACGGCCTGCGGTATGCCGCGATGTCGAGCACTCGGGATCGCGACCGGTTGCGCGTCGAGCAGCTTCGCCGTCTCGGTTGGGAACATGTTCGCGTCTGGAGCACCGACCTGTTCCGCGATCCGGTGCGGGATGTGGCCCGGGTCATTGCCGCGGTACGCTCGGCATCGGCAGCGAGGGCGGCCGAGACCCGGCCGGCTGAAGTCAAACCTCACGTCGCCGTGACAAGGTCAAAGCCCGAACAGACACGCGATGACACAGACGTCGGGTGGGGCGAGCGGCCCAATGAGGACGCACAGGACCAATGGCTGCGGGACCAGCGCCCGCCGCACTGGGGCTGACTCGAGGAGCGTCAGACCGAGACGTGGATCACATACGCGTCAAAAGAATCCTGGTCAGGACCTAGATGATGACAGGGCACACACC
>Ga0209540_10003708_pt1 | contig 10317 bp, 6 predicted proteins | sample BarGraIncu01121A_FD_184501 | JGI IMG/M metagenome (GOLD analysis project Ga0209540, IMG submission 184501) | Arctic peat soil microbial communities from Barrow, Alaska - Barrow Graham LP Incubations 011-21A (SPAdes) (version 2) | ecosystem: Environmental > Terrestrial > Soil > Wetlands > Peat... | reverse complement strand
GCTCTGTCTTTTCAAGAACCTGAGCGCGCTCTAATTTTCCATAAAGATCATTCCCCTGTATTAACCAGAAAAGAGCCAAAGCTGAATAGGCATCTGAAAAACCAGGATCCAGAATAATGGCTTTTTCCAATAGTTGCTGAACATAATCGTGTTGACCCATGCTCTGGGTAGCCTGTAAAAACAACAGGTAGGCTTCAGTATTTTCTGTTGGCCGTGAACTAATTCTCTTTTTAACTTCCGGATTCATTACTACTTTCAGATTCTCTGCGACCTTCTGGGCAACATCGCTTTGTATATCAAGTAAATCGATTGCACTCAAAGTGCGCTTATAATCTTCGGACCATAAAAGTTCTTCATTTTTTCCATTGATCAGTCTCACAATTATTCTTACATTATTGGAAGATATGCTTACATTCCCCTCAAGTACAAAAGTAACCCCCAATTCCCTGGCAAATTCCCTGACTGATAGTTTCGACCCTTTGAATCTCATGCTGGAAGTACCTGAAGGAATTTTGAGACCCCCTATCATAAAGAGATGATTAAGAATTTCCTGCATCATCCCATCGCTGAAATATTCCTGTCCCGGATCGTGGCTCATATTTTCAAATGGGAGTACAGCAATCGATCTGTCGACAGGTTCTGATGAAGATTTAAAAAATGATGACCATATTAAGTATGCAGAAACCAGAAACCCGACAATAATGATGGACAAGAAAATCACCTTTGGTTTCAATCTCATGTGTTTCACCAGGTCGTTAGTATTTGCACGTTCACTATTTACAGAGGCCATTTCTTTCTTCTGAGGATAGGAATTTTTCAATCCGTTTATGATTTCTTTTACTGCATTGGCAAGTTTATTGACCTGATTTCTGTATTGAGTTTTATTCAGGTTCTCTTTTGCATCATCAGTAGACCTCAAAGGACGGTTTACACCTGCCTCAGCATAAATAAAGTCTATGGACCGGAGGACTCCTCCCAGCTCATTTTCAAGAAGTGTTTTATCCTCCTGATCAAGGTTATGAATTCTGACAGGTAATATCCTGCTTGTTACGTTTCCGCTGACTAGTCTTATATCTCTGCCCAGGTAATCTGATTTTGCCATTTTATTAAATGGAAGAAACTCATTCTGCCAGGCAAAACAGCTGGAATCGCAGTAGGTTTGAGAAATGACAGGAATGAAAATCAGGCAATTAAGCTTCCGTTCCAGGCTTTTGTCCACATTATGGGTTTCGAGCAGTCCATCATGTGGATTTGTATCGAAGTAAACCGAGATAGTTTCCTTTACTGTGACAGCAAGTTCCTCTTTTAAGGCTTCAACGAACCCGGTGACCCAGCCCGAAAGGTTATCGTTGTGGCGGTAGCTAATGAAGATATCATACTCAAAACCCGGTATTATGCTTGCCATAATGTAATATAATAGCAATAGAATGTGCAATTATCAACATTATTTAACCGATTTTGTTCGATAGTCTCTTTACCGGCTTCCACAAATCGGGGAAGATTTTAACAGAACCGCAAAAAGCCGCAAAAGGCGCTTTTTTGTTCTATCATGAATAGCGAACCGAGGTATCGTAATGGCATTCAAGTCAGTTCCGGTATTACCCCTGCCACGTGAACCAAAAAGATTTATCAGTGATGACTGATGCCTGCGTTTCCCGTTAATAAGTACAAGAGTCTGATCTGGTCCGAGACCGCGTAAGGTAGCAGGATCGGTCACCATTCTTCTGAGTGAAGCAATATTATCAAAAAGAGAAATATTGATTATAGTTTATTGCAAAAGCAGCACCTTATTAAATTGCAAGTCATTAATACAGGAATGAAAACATCATCAAATTAAATCTTAGATGTCATGGAAAACTCAAAAATAAAAAAACATGTGGCCCTGGTCGGATCTATTCAGATAGGATTTTCTGTTCTGGGTTTGATGGCTGCTGTAGCCATTTTCGTTGCTCTTGCCTTTGCCAGAGGATTTGCCGGAGATGATAATGCGGGACAAATGGTACTCAGGTTCTTATCAATCAGTCTGCCTCTGCTTATCGGATTTTTATCAACTGTCGGACTGGTAGGCGGTATAGGTCTTCTGAGTTATAAACCCTGGGCCCGGTACCTGGTTATTGTTGTATCAGCTTTAGGTTGTATAAATATCCCGTTTGGAACAATAAAGGGAGTATATTCTTTATGGGTTCTGCTTCAGGATGAAGCAATTAAGCTGTTTACAATCCAAAATGAAAAACAACTGATCAATTAGTGTCTGCCTGAGTCAGAGTGAAACTCTGTTGAAAATCTACAATGAAAATTGTTCTGCTACATTGCTTTAATTCTTGATTCTCAAGTTATCAAATTTATGCTATCCTAAACAATATGCAACAGAATTATGTTTTGTTGTATATATTGTTAGAAAATGGTAAAAAAACATGTAATTCTGATGTTATTTGCAATCCTGATATCAGGATGTAAGAAGGAGATAAGTAATAATTCAATTATCATCCCGGTTCAATGGTCCGCCTCTGTTCTTACTCAGCATAATGACAATACGAGGGCTGGATTAAACAATCATGAAAAGATATTGACCACAATAAATGTTAATACAAAGCAATTTGGTAAGCTCTTTACATTAGCTGTGGATGATCAGGTATATTCACAACCTCTTGTTTTCAGCAACTTAGCTATCGGCAGCGGTTATCACAATGTTTTATTCATTGCAACTGTAAATAATACCGTCTATGCATTTGATGGCAATAATGGAAATCTATTCTGGCAAAAAAACTTTACAGTTTTGAATATGCGTCCACCAAACACTGGCGATATGACGGGAGGGTGTCATCCCTATACAGATTTCACCTTTAATATTGGTATAGTTGGCACTCCTGTAATAGATTCTCTTTCTAAAACAATATATTTTGTAGCCCGAAGTACAAACGGAACCGCTTATTACCAGTATCTGCATGCTGTAAATATTATAAACGGGAATGAAGAGCCAGGAAGTCCGGTACTTATAACAGCAAGTGTGCCTGGCACAGGAGATGGAAGTGTAAATAGTGTAGTCAGTTTTGATCCATGGCGCAATAACCAGCGACAAGGATTAACTCTGGTGAAAGGATTAGTTTATATTACTTATTCCTCTCATTGTGATTGGGGTCCTTACCATGGATGGATTCTGGGATATAATGCAAGGACTTTGCAGCAAATGATAGTTTATAATGATACTCCTACCGGAGGGATGGGAGGTATTTGGGAAAGCGGAATGGGAATGGCGGCCGACGCACTGGGTAACCTTTACCTAACAACAGGTAATGGAACTGTTGGGACATATAATGGTACCAGTGATTCTATTCCCAGTCCTGACCCTACTGATCTTACAAACAGGGGCGAAAGCGCTTTAAAACTAACCCTGTCAGGTTCGACATTAAAAGTCAGCAGCTATTTTACACCAATGGATTATCCTGAACTTAATCTATATGATGAGGATTATGGAGTGATGGGCACACTACTGATCCCAAATTCGAATTATTATTTTACAGGTTGTAAAGGAGGAACTATCTATTTATTAAACAAGGATAATATGGGAGGATATTCTTTATCATCTAACCAGGTGCAACAGATAGTCCTGGTTAAGAGCAGTCTGCATTGCCAGCCCGCTTATTATAAAGGCACTATGAATGAATTTGTTTACGTTTGGTCTGAGAATGATCAGTTGCGGGCATTATCCTTTGAACGAAGCAGCAATATCTTTTCCGATTCACAAATCATCTCCGATGTTAGTGGCCCAACAGGACAGTCGGGTGCTGAACTGTCAGTTTCTTCAAATGGGTCAGCTGACGGAACAGGCATTCTCTGGGCCGCTTATGCAATAAACACAGATGCGGGATCTGTGGCAGGACCAGGTATATTAAGAGCATTTGATGCAAATAACATTACCAAAGAACTATGGAACTCCGGTGAAAACCCAAATGATTCTCCCGGAAACTTCGCCAAGTTTTCCGCACCAACTATTGTAAATGGTCATATTTATCTTGCAACATTTTCAAACCAGGTGATGGTTTATGGACTCAGGTAAAAGGTAAAATAAACCGGAACTGCCTAACCATAAAGAAAAGTACAAATTGATTCAGGACATACTATTGGAAGTTTAGTCTACAATCTTTTTGTATTATTTGGCCTTATAATTTATTCTGCTTACGATCACGTCTGTATTTCAGTAAGTATGTCAATAAATTTGTTTTTTAAGCCCATATCTGATGATTTTAAAATTGCATAAGCTTTTTTAGTGTGTTTTATGATTTCGTGTTCTGCCATGGGCCGGCACTTTTAGTATTCAATAGGTATGTTGTTGATCTCCCTGCAGCTTTTACATTCGATTGAAACATCAATTGCTTTCGATCCGCCTGTTTTCATTTGCTTCTCAGCTTTATCTTTACTGATATAATCGGTTTTATCAAAGTAATTCCTCTCTTTACAGTTATAACATATGAAACTGGAGAGACTTGCTTCTTCTTTTCCCATAGGTCTAGGATTTTGCATGCCGTTTTCTGACAAAATTATCAGGAGTTCAACAAATATAAAATATTTTTTAAGCTAAATATTCTAATTTTCAAAATCATTTAGCAGATGTGTAGAGAGCATTAAAATACTCTGCAAGTTTCGTTATAATTTTAGCATCTGTAATGATCTGTTCCTGTGCTTCATTCCAGTTTCTTTGCTCAATAGCTTCACGGATACCGGGCATTGTTTTTACACCATAACCGGTATAATATCCAGGGGCATACAAAACATGCTTATACCACGACCTGCGGGGCAGTCCGGGTTCATTCAATAATTGCTGTTCAGCTCTGTACAGAGACTGATTAAATGCAGCACTCATATGGTTTGTCATGATGTTGGTCTGAAAGACTATACTTAAGCTATCCACACTTTTTCCCAATTCTTGTAATGCATTTTGCAGAGGTGAAAAATCGAGGTATGGCACTTCAGTTTTTTGGAGAGGTAAAATATATCTTTTTGTCGGGTCTTCTCCCACGGAATAACCTCCCGAACTAATGATCCTGTTCTCTAATTCAGTTGTCTCACGGCTTGCTTTTAAAAGTGCAATTAGTTCGTTTGAATAAGTAGCAACAGCTTTAAACAAATGTGTGAAATCAAAAGGCAACCCATCAGCATTCGACATCCGTAACACGGCATGCCCTGCGGTTTCTGCAAGAGTAACGCCATACTGAAATCCGGGGTCTTTGAATTTTACGTATAAGTCATAGGAATCGTAGATCGAATGATAATCACCGCTTTGGTCTTCCCCGCTGAATCCAAGGTTTAAAGAGGGAATACCGGCATGCTGAATAAAAGAGGAATAATCGGAACCTGAACCAAGGGCATCAAGTTTTAAATCCTTTTCATCCCATATCTTTTTCTTTGCTTCTGTGCTTTGGGCTGTAATTGCTTCATGATCTCTTCTTCGTTCAAAAATACTCACATTAGTCTGAGGATCTGTCACCTGTTTTGCTATTTCTTCCATTAATGGTTCCAAAGAATTTGATCCCTGGGCAAAAAGGAAGCCACGTCCGTTGCCATCTGAATTTATATATATTACAGCTTTTTCCTTCAATTCTTTTTCATGCTCCTCAACCCATTCGGTTGAACCAAGTAAGCCTGGTTCTTCTCCGTCCCAGGCACAATAAACGATTGTTCTGTCGGGTTTCCAACCGGTACTTAATATACTGCCTATCGATTTTGCCTCCTCAAGCAATGCAGCCTGTCCGCTGATTGGATCTCCTGCTCCATTTACCCATGCATCATGGTGATTACCACGAATAACCCATTCATCAGGATATTTAGAACCCTGTATTTTTGCAATTACATCATAACATGGTACGATATTCCAGTTAAAGGCCAGTTTCAGATGAACTTTTGTTTTGCCTGCCCCGACATGCAACGCAAACGGCAAACCGCCATGCCAGTCAGCAGGCACTACCTGACCATCAAGAGCTTCAAGCAGTGGAGCAGCATCGTGATAACTGATAGGCAATACCGGAATTTTCACCAGACTCGGGGCTTGTAACCTGTCTAATCTCTTTGCATCTTTTGTTGCACCAATTCCCGGGGTTAAAGGATCACCAGGATAAATCGGCATATCGATAACCGACCCTCTCTGAACACCATATTCATTTCTAAAAGCTCCTTTCGGATAAACATCTCCCTGGAAGTATCCGTCATCAAACGGGTCACTGTAAATGATGCAGCCTATGGCTCCATGTTCCTGGGCAACCTTAGGCTTTATTCCTCTCCAGCTATGGCCATATTTTGCAATCACAATTTTCCCCTTCACGTCAATTCCCATCTTATCTAATATCTCGTAATCCTCCGGAAGGCCATAATTGACAAATACCAGTTCAGCTGATACATCTCCGTCGGCACTGTATGCGTTATAGGTTGGTAACTGACCTGACTGGCCTGATGTGGCATCTTCCTTTAGTGCCGGTTCTTTCAATACAGCTTTGTAAGATTCAGGTGAAGTCATTTCGAGTATTCGTGTCTCAGGAATCGGGAAAAGGACATAAAAGGTTTCAATTTTTGCATCCCATCCCCATTTGCTAAACAGACTGAGAATATATTCGGCATTTTTTTTATCACCCTGGGAGTTAATGTGGTGAGGTTCTGCAGAAAGTTTTTTTATTGTCCCCCCGATATTTATCTTGCTTAAGTTTTTATCAAAAGCAGACTCAAGGTTCAGTTCCTTATCAACATTTTTTTCGTAGAAGCCGGTTATTTTTTTATTCTGGGCAATCGAAGATTGTAAAATAAAAATCAACAAAATGCTAAGAAGTGATCTATTCATTTTGAGAATTAAATTTGTATTTGACTGTCTGAATTAAATAATTAATACATTAATAAAATTTTGAAATATTAATCAATTGGTATAAATGTTATTCAATGATGAAAGAGTAACAATTTATAACAATTAAAGTTTCTCCAGACGACACTTATTCTTTTAACAGACAGTGAATATTCCTGGTCCTGCTCTTCAAACATTGACTTTCACAACGAAGTGTTGCCTCCTTTTTAAATCCGGTTTAATCCTGACTCTAACATTGTTAAATATAATCAAATATCACATCCATTATCTGCTAAAATTGAAAATAATAAACCCTTTAAAGAATTGTGTCGGGTTGCTTTCTTTAATTATTTGCATCCAGAGAAGATTCCTTCAAACCGGCAGAGCAGATTAATAACCCGAATTTTTATAAACAAACCATAGTATCTCTTGGTTATAACAATGATATAAAAATCATTTTGGCTAAGTTTAATATAATTGATGAAACAAATAGTCTATTTATCACTGGTAAACCAAAAAAAGTTCTAAATATCAAGGGGTTATTAAAAATGAATTCTATTAATCAAAAAAAGAACTTACGATGTCAGCTTATATGACAATAACAAAATATTTACCACCACGTGATGAAATGGAATATGAACAAAAGGTTCCTAAGATTATATAACAAACGATGAAAACCAATTTACCTTTGGTTAGCATAATAATGGCCACATTTAACCGGGCATATATTATTGCAAGGGCTATCGACAGTGTTCTGAATCAAAGCTACAGGAATTTAGAATTGATTATCGTAGATGACGGATCTGCTGATAATACCTCTGATATACTGATGAAATATCACGATCCGAGAATCAGAATTTTCAAACATGAGAAAAACAGAGGAGCAACAGCTGCCAAGAACACAGGAATAAAACAAATTAAAGGGGAATGGTTTACAACTTTTGATTCGGATGACGAAATGGTACCCACTGCGATTGAAACTATGATCAAAATTCCTTTATCTTTTGATCAGACAATTACATCCGTTGTATGCAATTGCTGGGAACCAATTTCAAAGACATTTTTAGGTCAGGGATTAAGTAAAGATGGTTATATCGAGTACAACGAGATTATGCCGCTTTGTAAAGGAGATTTTTGGGGCTTATTAAAAACAAGCCTGTTGAAGGGTGATAGTTTTAATGAAAACCTCCTTGGCAATGAAAGTACATTATGGTATAAGATAAATGGAAGGGCTAAAGGATATTATATCCATCAGGCATTAAACATTGTCCATATTGAGGGGAATGACAGAGTGTCGAATTTAAATATCTTAAAAGTTAATTTCCCCAGACAAATACTTCATTATGAGAACATTATTAATGAGGAACTTTATCTGAAAATCATAAAAAAACTGAAGCCTGATGAATATTATCATTTGTGCAGAGCCGGATTATTTATGATGCGTATTAACAAAAACAATTATCTTGCTTCAAAATATTGTGAATTATTGAAACCATTAAATAACAGTTTTTTAACTGAATTGGCTATTAAGTATGAGGTTCCGATAATATTCTATAAAACCTATTTTATATTAGACCATCCAATCAGAAAAGAGGTCAGTCAAATCAAATCAACATTTTTCAAAATATTGAATATTAAAAAGCATAAATAATATCACATCATTCCGGAATATGCAAAATACTTTAAATAATCAAATGTGGGAAAACTCATTTTTGTTATGCAGGATAAATTGCTGTCTTACAATAATGATAAACAATTTAAAATTAAAAATACAAACCAATCGGGCAAAAATCTGATAAGATGTATCAGAATGGTTATTAATTACTTCCTCCTGATGTATTATTCAGATAATTATTGTCTTCCTCCTCTTTGCCCTTTCCTTTTCCGAATTCCATTTTACCAAATTTGTAGGTAAAACTTACCCCAAAAGATCGCAAGGGCATCTGACGGAGAGTATTTGATGTGTAAGTATCAGTGGAGATGGTAGTGACCTGCCTGACGTACTTAGAGAAGGGATTTGTTGCAGTAAATCCAAAGCTTGCTTTTTTATCCCAGAACAATTTTCTCAGAGCAAAAGTGTAGATAAAAAACTGTGGTATTCTGCCCTGTATATTTTGCGCAGCAGAACTATAGAAACCAAATAGTTCGAATACAAGATCTTTATTCATCTGATATGTCGCATTCAGGTTTAATCTTGTCCTGAAACCCATTGACATATTTCCGGTGCTTTGACTGGTCACCAGATAGCGGTGTGAAATCATTAGATTTCCGCGAAGGTTTAATTTTGAAGTTATAGGATATGATCCTGAAATATTTATCCCTGAATTGTATTCTTCTCCAATATTCTGATTGTTTGTAACCGAAACATTGGTGTAAATTGAATCGCCTACCTGGTAAGTAGGATAATAATTGGTAATCTGTTTTTTATCCTGAGTATTTATACGTTCAATCAATGAAATATAGACATTCCCTCCCTTAGTGAAGTTCCTGCTGTAGCCTAATTCAAAGTTATTTCCGATTTCTGGTTTCAATAATGGATTTCCTGTGGTAATATTGTATGGATCACTAAGATTGATAAATGGATTCAATTCTCTGTATTCAGGTCTTTCAATTCGCTTGCCGTAAGCCAGTTTAATTGACTGGGTTTTGTCGAATTCATGAGACAGAACAATTGTAGGCACAAAAGTACCATATGACGGAATAAAAGTGTTTGGGAAATCAATCTTCACATTTGTGTATTCATACCTTACTCCTGCTTTAACATTCAACCAGTCCAACAATTTGAAAGTAGAGGAAAGATAACCTGCATACACCTTCATTGTATAGTTCAGATGATAAGATTGTAATGCATCACTTACATACTGATCAGCAGAAGGACTGAAAACACTTACATCAGCAATGCTCTTAAGATTTTGATAGATGGCTTTGCCTCCTGTTTCAATTAAAAAATCCTTAGTGACCGGATGAGTATAATCAACAGAGATTTCAGATTCATTGTCCTTACCCGGATTGGTGCTTGAGGAACCGGAATAAGGAACGGATTGTCCTGCATAGGTTTGTGACTGTATATAATTGCTATAGGGATTCCCGTCACTTGCATTGTACAGAATATCGAGTTCCTGTCCCTCCTTTTTAAATTTCTTTTTATAGTTAAGGTTCCAATCGAGAGAGTTGATCCTGGTACGGTTTTCGGAGTAGCGCGAAGTAAAAACATCAGACAGGGGATCAGATGAATAATCCATTACAAGTTGTTCCTGATTTGTAACACCGCGATTACTGTTGCCGAACTGATTATATCCCAGAGAACCTGTAATGTCGTCATTCTTAGAGATAGTCCAGTCGAAACCCAACCCTGAGCGGAATCCATTTCTTACAAAATCTGTGCTGCTGTTTTGCAGCATTTTGGTAATTGTTTTAGCTGTTGTGTCAGTAGCTAAACGACTCTGGGAATAAGGTAACTGTGATTTTAACTGGCCATTGCCACTGAAAAAAAC
>Ga0209540_10003707_pt1 | contig 10319 bp, 8 predicted proteins | sample BarGraIncu01121A_FD_184501 | JGI IMG/M metagenome (GOLD analysis project Ga0209540, IMG submission 184501) | Arctic peat soil microbial communities from Barrow, Alaska - Barrow Graham LP Incubations 011-21A (SPAdes) (version 2) | ecosystem: Environmental > Terrestrial > Soil > Wetlands > Peat... | reverse complement strand
CCCATCCTTTCGTATTGAAGTTCAAGAAGATAAGCAAATTCACACGGAAAGACACGGAAACCTATTTTGTAAGCCTGAGAAGGAATTCAGTCCTTCAGTATATCAATGAACAGCTGACAGGATCACTCAGCAAAGCAGGCTTTGAGCTTGATAAAAGAGAATACACCCCGCACCTGACGATAGGAAGGAATGTGGTTTTTAATCGGGATTTTGATTTTGAGGAGTTCTCAAAGGGAGTTGCAGAAATGAAGGCAAGGATGAAGGTTGAGAAGATAAGCCTTATGAAGTCGGAGAGGGTTGAAGGGAAACAGGAGTACACAGAAATATATCATGTAGACCTGTATGACGAATAAAGAAAGGTGGAAAGTTAAATGCTGGAAGTTGGAACAAAGGCGCCAGATTTTACGCTGGAGGACAGCGAAGGGAATAAAGTAAGCCTGAAGGATTTCAAGGGGAAGAAGGTCGTGCTTTACTTCTATCCGAGGGACAACACCCCTGGATGCACACGCCAGGCGCTGGCATTCAAAAACCTATACGAAGATTTCAAAGCAAGGGACGTGGTGGTTATCGGCATAAGCAAGGACAGCACTGCGTCACATGTCAAGTTTGCACAAAAAAACGGACTGCCCTTCATACTGCTGTCCGATCCTGAAACTGAGGTCATCCAAAAATATGGGGTATGGCAGGAAAAAAAGATGTACGGCAAGACAAGCATGGGCGTAGTGAGGACGACATACGTAATTTCCGAAAATGGGAAGATAGAGAAGGTGTTCCCTAAGGCTAAACCGGATACGAATGCGGAAGAGATACTGAAGTACCTGGGTGCATAGCAGGAGTAGGCATTAAATATATGAAAGAAGGTTTTGTTCATGGGAAAAGCAACCCAAGATTTAAGGAAAGAACATGATTCCATTTTACATGTGTTAAAAATTTTGGACAAAATGATGTCAACAGATAAGAAAGAGGATATCGTCAAACTCAAATATTACAACGAGCTTGTTTACTTCCTTAAAATATTCGCTGATAAATGTCATCATGGGAAAGAAGAAAAGTATTTCTTTGTGGAATTGGTCAATAAAGGAATCCCCAATGATGCCGGGCTGATTGGATCATTGCTTCAAGAGCATAGCCAGAGCAGAGAGTATATAGCCCTGATGGGTAAATCCCTGGAATCAAAGGATTTAATTGAATTTAATACTGCGGCAACAAAATACAGCAATCTCTTAAAAAGTCATATAGAAAAAGAAAACAATGTCCTTTTCGCTATGGCTGATCAATTGTTAGATGAAGAAAGTCAGGATGCATTATTCGAAAAATTTGAACAGCACGAGGAAAGTGTCATTGGTCATGGTGTTCATGAAGAATTGCATTCAATGATTCACAACTGGGCAACTGAATTTGAAGTGTAATAACAACATATGTTAATAAATTTTATTATCGGAAGACAGGAAAAACACTCTGGAGCACAAATGTTGGCACTCACAGTAACGATACGCTTACGGAACTTCCTCAGGGTGTGACAGAAGTTTCTCCGGGACCTCTTGGAGGAGTTGAAACCGTGATGGCTTATTCAGCGGGAATCGTTTATGTCCCTTATGTTGACATGACTGTCCAGTATACTCCTTCTGAGTTTATAGCATCTTCATTTAATCTGGCTACAGCAAAGGGAGGCTTTGCGGCGATTGATGCTGCTACGGGGAAAATAATGTGGACAAAGCATTTTGATTCCATGAATGTTGGAGGAGCAACCGTGGTAAATGATATTGTATTCACTTCGACATTCAACGGAAAGATATACGCATTCAACAGAACTACAGGCGAACAGGTCTATGAATACGCAGCACCTGGAGGAATCAACGGCTGGCCGGCGGTAAGCGGCGATACGATAATATTCCCGGTTGGCGTAGGGCAGACCCCTATGCTTTTGGGTTTAAAAACCGGCGGAACCACAACTGTTCCAGGAGGCGAAATTATAACACCGGGATCGGGAAAAGGATTCCAGCAGTAGAGCAACTAATAAAAAATGAAATCGAGGTGCATATATGATTGATTCAAATGATGGGAAATTAGAACTTTTGTCTGACAAGAATAGCTGTCTGCTTTTAGTTGATTACCAATCATCCATGTTCAAAGGAGTCGGGTCAGGCGACAAGCCGAGAATAAGGAATGCTGCAATATGCGCTGCACGGGCCGCTAAAATACTGGATATACCTGTCATAATGTCAACGATCAGCCCGAAATCAAACGGAGAATTCATTAAGGAAATTTCCGATATGTTTCCTGGACAGGAAATATACTCAAGAACCATAAAAAGTTTCGATGCTTTCGAGGAAGAAAATGTTTTGAAAGCAGTTAAGGCAACTGCAAGAAAGAAGATTGTAATATCAGGATTATGGACTAGCATGTGCTTTGCATATACGTCTATTCATGCAATAAAGGAAGGATATGAAGTCTATGGGCTTATAGACGCATCAGGCGATTCAACTCCGGAAGCTCATCAATATGGAATCAAGAGGATGCTGCAAGTAGGAGTTATACCTATCACCGTTGAGTCATTGGTGTCCGAGTGGATGCATGAGTGGGGCAATCCAAAGGCAGGAGAGCTGGTCAAAGAGGTTTATTCCAAATTTGGGGCTATGATTGGCTTCTAATATGCATCTAAGAGAAAAGGAGAAAACGCTAGAATATAGCGTTTTCTCCTTTTTGAATTTATTTTATGTCTGCATGGTACTCCTGTATGGATTTAACGTTTGTCTTGGAACCAGCTTTGTTATATGCAGCTATTCCTTCTGCACAAGCCAGAGCGCTGGTTATGGTTGTTACGCGCGGAACCTTCATCCTTATTGCGGTCTTCCTGATTTCTGAAGCATCCGTCTGGCTGCGTTTGCTGCTAGGGGTATTGATGACCAGGCTGATTTCCTTGTTCTTTATCGCGTCAAGGATGTTAGGCCTTGACCCGGACAATTTGTTTATCTCCTCGGTGGCTATCCCGTTTTCCTTGAGATAATCATGTGTTCCGGTTGTGGCTTTGATTTTAAAGCCGAGCTCAATGAATTTCTTTGCAACCTCCAGCGAAGCAGGCTTATCATTTTCGCTAATGCTCATGAGCACAGTGCCGGAAGTCGGAAGCTGGATCTGTGTGGCTTCCTGTGCTTTCCAGAAGGCCATGCCGAAGGAATCAGCTATGCCGAGGACCTCTCCTGTGGAACGCATCTCAGGTCCAAGGACCGGGTCGACTTCAGGGAACATATTGAACGGGAAGACAGCTTCCTTAACCCCGAAGTGCGGTATGTTCTTGTGGACAAGACCCTTGACAGGTGATTTGCCATTGCCTTCATAGTCTGCCATGATAACCTCGGTTGCTATTCTAGCCATGGATATGTTGCATACCTTTGATACTAGAGGAACGGTTCTCGAGGCCCTTGGATTTGCTTCCAAAACATAGACCTTGTCTTTTTCAATTGCATACTGCATGTTCATGAGCCCCACTACCTTCATTTCCCTTGCGATTTTCTGCGTGTACTCAGTGATGGTTGCAAGGTGCTCAGGAGCTATGCTCACAGGAGGAATAACGCAGGCCGAGTCTCCTGAGTGGATTCCCGCAAGCTCTATGTGCTGCATTACTGTTGGGACGAATACATCCTTTCCGTCAGAGATGGCGTCTGCCTCTGCTTCAACGGCGTTGCTGAGGAACCTGTCGATCAGTATAGGCCTCTCAGGCGTTACGCCTACAGCAGCCAGCATGTACTTTTCAAGCATCTCAGCATCGTGGACAACCTCCATTCCCCGTCCGCCAAGGACGTAGGAAGGTCTTACCATAAGAGGATATCCGATACTGCCTGCGATTGCATAGGCATCCTCAAGGGTAACCGCCATTCCGGATTCAGGCATCGGAATTCCAAGCTTTTCCATCATTTGTTTGAAAATGTCGCGGTCCTCAGCCATGTCTATGGTCCTAGGTGAGGTTCCCAGTATCTTTACGCCAGCAGCTTCAAGCTCATTGGCTATGTTAAGAGGTGTCTGCCCTCCGAATTGCACGATAACCCCGATTGGCTTTTCTTTTTCGTAGATACTAAGGACATCCTCCACAGTGAGGGGCTCGAAATAGAGCTTGTCTGATGTATCGTAATCGGTTGATACAGTTTCAGGGTTGCAGTTCACTATGACAGTCTCGTAGCCTAGGCTGCGCAGGGCAAATGCTGTGTGGACACAGCAGTAGTCGAATTCTATACCCTGTCCTATTCTGTTAGGGCCCCCTCCGAGTATCAGAACCTTAGGCTTGTCGCTGGCTGTGGTCTGATCAGGTGCATTGTAGGTGGAGAAGTAGTAGGCAGCATTTTCAACACCGCTTACAGGGACTGCTTCCCAGCCTTCCACAACTCCTATATAGGTTCTGGCTTTTCTTATATTGGCCTCAGGCTTGTCAAGAAGCTTAGCCAGGTATTTGTCAGAGAAACCGTCCTTCTTTGCCTTCGTCAGGAGCTCCTTAGGCAATAAGTGTTTTTTGTATTTCAGCATCTCTTCTTCAAGCATGACAAGTTCTTTCATTTGTTCTATGAAGTAGGCTTTGATATATGTGAGCTTTGAAAGTTCCTCAACATCGGCGCCTTTTCGGAGAGCCTCATACATGATGAACTGGCGCTCGCTCGTAGGTACTGAAAGCATTGCCATCAGCTCATCAAGGGGAAGCTGGTTGAAATTCTTGGCAAAGCCAAGCCCGTATCTTCCTATCTCAAGGGAACGGATTGCTTTCTGGAGCGCCTCCTTGTAGTTCTTTCCTATGCTCATGACCTCTCCCACAGCCTTCATCTGGGTGCCGAGGATATCCTGTGCGCCTGGGAATTTTTCGAAAGCCCATCTTGCAAATTTTATGACTACGTAGTCACCTGATGGTGTATATTTATCCAGAGTGCCTTCCTTCCAGTAAGGGATTTCATCCAGGGTAAGTCCAGCGGCAAGCATCGCTGAGATCAATGCTATTGGGAAGCCTGTCGCTTTGGAAGCAAGGGCAGAGGAACGCGAGGTACGAGGGTTTATTTCTATTATTACCACTCTTCCTGTTTTCGGATCGTGTGCAAACTGGACATTTGTTCCGCCAACAACCTCTATGGCTTCAACTACATCGTAAGCGTACTTCTGAAGCCTTTTCTGAAGCTCCTCGCTTATGGTAAGCATTGGTGCCGAACAGAAGGAGTCGCCAGTATGGACGCCTATGGCATCTATGTTCTCTATGAAGCAGATCGTTATCATCTTGTTCTTCGAGTCACGGACTACCTCAAGCTCCAGTTCTTCCCAGCCCAGCACCGACTCCTCAATCAGTATCTGGCCGACCATGCTGGCAGCAATTCCACGGGCAGCAACGGTCTGAAGTTCCTCAACGTTATAGACCAGCCCGCCGCCGGTGCCGCCCATAGTGTATGCCGGGCGGATTACAACAGGGTATCCGAGCTCCTGGGCTATGACTTCAGCGTCCTCTACAGAATACGCAGCCTTGCTCTGGGGCATATCTATTCCTAACCTGTTCATGGTTTCCTTGAAGGATATGCGGTCTTCGCCTCTCTCAATGGCATCTAGCTGTACGCCGATTACCTTGACATCGTATTTCTCAAGCACGCCTTCCTTACCAAGCTCTGAACAAAGGTTAAGTGCAGACTGTCCGCCCAGGTTTGGGAGAACTGCATCAGGGCGTTCCTTTGAGATTATTTCAGTCAGTGTTTTCACATTTAAAGGTTCAATGTAGGTTATATCAGCGGTTTCAGGGTCTGTCATAATGGTTGCCGGATTGGAATTTACAAGAACTATCTTGTAGCCTAATTTCCTGAGGGCTTTGCAGGCCTGTGTTCCTGAGTAGTCAAACTCACAGGCTTGGCCAATGATTATCGGGCCAGATCCTATAATTAGAATTTTGTTTATATCCGTTCTTTTTGGCATGTATAACTCCTCCTGTTTTTTGTTGCGCAATTTTGATTATTTTAATTTTAACAGATAGGAAAGATAAAAGAAAGGGGGTCAACATGTATTTTTATAAAAAATAATGAATAAATATTAATAAAGATGCTGAAAACGGCAGCCATCCTTTGGATGACTGCCGTACCTGGTGTTTTTTGCATTAAACAGGGGTAACTTCATCCTCTGTTTTTGCGGTTTCTTCAACATCATCGGACGCTGTCTCAACCACTGTTTCTTCAACTTCGCTCTCAGGAACTATGATTTCTGAGGTCGTTGCCGACAGAGCCAGCACCTTTGAAATCTTATTGTTGATTATACCGGCAGCTGCAAGGACAAATGCGATGCCATACATCATTCCCAGTGGTTCGAGCACCCCTGGTATGAGTTGTGAAGGAAGGAGCTGAGCAGAAACTGTCTGTACTGAATATCCCTGGCTCACATACATTGTTACATTGTCGTTGTAAAGTAGAACGTTATTGATTATTAATGCCGTTCCCACTACAGTAACAAAAGCTGAAGCGATAAAAAATACGATTGAACTTTTAGCCATTTTAGTTTTCATTTATATTCTTCTCCATTCTGCCCGTCGGGCTCTGTTATATTGTTTTGATATGTTAATTATAACACTTATTCCCTCTCTTGTTGAAAATATGTGATATTTTACATGAAGTTTTTTAGTTTGTTAATATTTTTATCTTTTTGATTTGACCTGGTTCTTAAAAGAGCAATATAATTAAATTGAAAGCAGCTGAAACTGGAGGTAATGATGAGATACAGATTGCGAAAGGATTTTCAAAGACCGTACATACATGTTTCTGAGGGCATAGCAGATGATGCCAGCACTGAATTCCAAAAACTTACGGGATATTCAAGTTATGAAATTCTGGGAAGGCCTATCCATGAGCTATGCAAACTCCTTAGGATAGATACCATTGAATTTCTGACAAGTAGTGATAAGGCTGAAAGAAGTTCCTGCTTTATATTTACAAAGGATTTGGAGCCAAGGGAAGTTGAGATATGGAACAAATACGAAGGAGGCAAAACTGCTTCATATTTCTTCAATGAGAAACCTGGCTCAAGGATGTACGAAAACCTCAGATTATTCAAGCAGACCTTTGAACAGAGCAAAATGATGACAGCGCTCTTAAGCTTTCCTGATTTAATAATTCTTGATGCAAACCAGTATTACCTCAAGCATTGGGATGAACCTTATAACAGGAAAGAAGTCAGCATTGGGATGAAGTACACCGACCTGATCTCTGAGGATTTCAGAAATAATGTATTCGATGCAATCATATTGAAAGAGATAAGAGAGGGCAGACCTTTTTTCAGATATGATGTCGAGTACTGTCATCCCGGTAAAAGGTCCACTTTCTGGGACATGTCTTACATGCCCGTATATCATGGGAATGAGATGAAATATATAGTTCTTCAGTGCATTGATGTTACTGAGAAGGTACTGGAAAAGGCGAAGATAGAAAGGCAGCAGGAGGAACTGGAAGCGATAATAAGCAGCCTGTCTGATGAACTGACTTTTTACAATATAAACAGCAAGGCTCGAGCGACCACTGATGTTGAGGATGCGGCTATATGCAGGCGGCAGATCGAAGAGTCCGGGGTTCATGTTCTAAGGCTTTCATATCCTGATTTTGTAATTAAAAAGATAAATTCCGGTTACTATGATTTTATTAAAAAAACAAGGCCGGGAATAGCGCGCAAGGATATTTTGGAGGGCAGGGGGCTCTTTGGGTTCATAAGTGAGGATGAGACAGTTGTGTTCCTCAAAGACATGGTCAAGCTGCTGCGCAGTGATAAGAAATTTCTGTCAAAAGTCAGTAAACTCGACTCTGACGGCGAGACGTATTACATTAAAAGTTTCTTCCAGGCATTCAGAGATACAGAGGGAAAGATAATAGAGATCATGGTTTTCGGCTTTGATGTAACAGATGAAATCAAGGAAAAGCTGAAGGCTGAAAAAAATCTTCTGAAGCAGGAGGAGTTTTATGCAAACATATCTCATGAGCTGAAAACACCTTTGAACGTTATTTTCAGCACTAACCAGCTGTTCGCGTATTATCTGAAGAACAGGCTGCTGGAAGAGAATGCCGATAAAATGCTCAATTCCACAAACACCATAAAACAGAACTGCTTCAGGCTTACAAGGCTCATAAGCAATCTCACGGACCTTTCAAAGATCAGGGCAGGCTACCTTAAACTTAACACTTCAAAGGAAAACATAGTCAGTCTGGTGGAGGATACCGTTGAGTCCATAGCGGATTATGTCAAGTACAAGGGACTGAAGATAGTCTTCGATACGGATACAGAAGAAAAGATAATCTCCTGCGACCCCGAAAGAATCGACAGGATCATCCTAAACCTAATTTCAAACTCGGTAAAGTTCACAAAAGCAGGTGGAAACATATATGTCATGGTGGCTGACAAAGGCGATTCTGTAGAAATTTCAGTCAAGGACAACGGTATAGGGATTGAGGAGGAGAACCTCAGAAACATCTTTGATAGATTCTATCAGGGAGAAAGTTCCCTTATATGCAACAAAGGTGGAAGCGGCATAGGGCTGCATCTGGCAAAATCCATAGTTGAGCTGCATGGAGGCAGAATCAGCGTTGAAAGCAGGGCTGGCGAAGGCTGCGAGTTCAAGATAGAGATTCCTGCAAATATGTAGTAGTGTTATAATAGATATAAGTAAATAAAAAACGCTATGGAAGGGGTTTTAGATTATGGGAAGATTAAGAACTGTGAAAAAGACAGTCAAAGGAAAAAAAGCTATAGACGGAGCCGGGGTTCAACTGGTTAGGGTGGTAGGATATTATGATACAAAGGACTTTGATCCTTTCCTCATGCTTGATGCATTTGATTCTGAAAATCCTGAGGACTATACAGCTGGATTCCCATGGCATCCTCACAGGGGGATAGAGACCATAACATACCTTATAAGCGGTGATATAGAACACATGGACAGCCTTGGAAACAAGGGCAGCATCAAGGATGGGGACTGCCAGTGGATGACGGCTGGCTCCGGCATAATCCATCAGGAGATGCCGAAAGCAACCAAAAGGATGCTGGGAGCTCAGCTGTGGCTGAACCTTCCTGCAAAAGATAAAATGACAGCTCCCGCCTACGGAGATATACTCAATAAAAATATTCCTGTCATACAGGAAGAACAAAGCAGAGTGCACATAATTGCAGGACGATATAACGGTGTTGAGGGTGCTTTTGAAGGCTCCTATATAAAACCAATATATTTTGATGTAGAAATCGGGCCCGATGGAGTTTGGTCATTCAAAACTGATCCTGATTCCACACTGTTTGTGTATATCGTTCAGGGATCAGGTTTCTTCGATCCCGAGCACAGCACATCATATCCTGAAAAACAGGCTGTCCTTTTCAATGAAGGTGAGGAGCTCTGGGTAAAAGCAGGTGACAGCGGGATGAGGTTCCTCATGTTGAGCGCAAAACCTCTTAACGAACCGATTGCCTGGGGAGGACCTATAGTGATGAACACAAAAGAAGAGCTGGACAAGGCCTTCCAGGAACTGGACAACAACACATTCATAAAGAAGTGAAATCCGCCTTTTCATATCAATAAATATGTACTATAATGGTTGATAATAAATATTAAAGTGAAAGATGAGTGAAAGTATGAGCAAATATTGGAGCAAACTCGCTGCAAGGCTGGAACCTTATGTTCCTGGAGAGCAGCTAAAGGATAAAAAATACATCAAACTCAACACCAACGAAAATCCATACCCGCCTTCACCTAAGGCTATAGAGGCGATTAAGGCAGCGGCTGACAGCAGCCTCAAGCTGTATCCGGATCCTGTTGCGGCTGATCTTAAGAGCACACTTGCAAAGAGTTACGGGCTCAAAAGCAGCCAGGTGTTCGTAGGCAACGGTTCAGACGAGGTCATAGCGTTTTCGTTCATGGCGTTTTTCAATACTGATGAAGAAGTGCTTTTTCCGGACGTGACCTACAGCTTCTATCCGGTATATGCGAACATATTCAATATCGATTACAGGTTAGTAACACTTCAGGAGGACTTCAGCGTACCAGCTGAGGAATTCTTCAATGCACAAGGTGGAGTCATAATCCCTAATCCTAATGCTCCGACTGCAAGAGCAATATCCTCAAAGGATATCGAGAGGATCCTTGCCAACAACAGGGAAAAGGTTGTAATAATTGACGAAGCCTACGTGGATTTCGGCGCGGAATCAGTTGTAGGGCTCATAGAACAATATGAGAACCTCCTTGTTGTCCAGACCCTTTCAAAATCCAGATCCCTCGCAGGCCTCAGGGTCGGCTGGGCATTCGGCCAGGAGCACCTGATAGAAGGCCTGACAAGGGCAAAGGA
>Ga0209540_10003706_pt1 | contig 10323 bp, 10 predicted proteins | sample BarGraIncu01121A_FD_184501 | JGI IMG/M metagenome (GOLD analysis project Ga0209540, IMG submission 184501) | Arctic peat soil microbial communities from Barrow, Alaska - Barrow Graham LP Incubations 011-21A (SPAdes) (version 2) | ecosystem: Environmental > Terrestrial > Soil > Wetlands > Peat... | reverse complement strand
GTGCCTCGACCCGACGCTCATCCAGAGGTCGGCGGCATCTCGATCGAACCCTCCGGACCTACGCCGAGCACTACAACCGCGGGCGGCCCCATCGCGCCCTCGGCCTCGCCTCACCGCTGGCCGAAGCCTGGGTTCCGGTCCCGGTCCCGGTCAACACGCGCGATGTTCGCCGGCTGAACCTGCTCGGTGGACTCATCCACGAGTACTACGGCGCCGCCGCGTGATCGAATTCGGGTTTCCGACCCCCACGGGTCATCTGGGTCGGGGTCGCCTACAAGGCCTCGTATGCCACGCTGGCCGCCTACTACCTCGCCACCGGCCAGCTCCCGAGCATCTTCTTCATCCCGTGGGCCATCTGCGACGTCGCCTTCATGGTCGGCTTCCTGGTGTTCCTGCGGGCGGCCATGGGCAGGCGAGCAGCTTGATCCACGAGGCGCTCGGCCGCTCGCTCCCAATCGAGCTCACGAGCGATCGGCGGGTCACGCTCCGCGTCCGGCGCCTCGCGGCGATCAGCATCGTGGCCCTCGGCCTCGTCTGGGGCCTGGCGTCCGCGACCCTCGAGGCGCCCTGGGTCATCGGGGTCATCCTGGCGCTCGGCTGGCTCCTGATGCCGGCCGTCCTGCTCTGGAGCCTCGTCGCTCCCGGCGCACGCTACCTGCTGCTGGCGCCGGCCTCGCTCGTGCTGGTCGGCCTGTTGGCCATCTGCATCGGATGGTTGCCCACGTCGCCGATCGCGGCAGCCGGCTGGGTGCTGCTGACCGCCGGTGTCGCGCTGGGCGGTGTGCTCGGCCTGTGGTTCTGGTTCCGGATCGCACCCGTCCCGACAGCGCTCAACGAGCCGGATGCTCATGGCCGCTGGACACTGATCGGCGTCCATGTGGCGCTCATCACGGTCGGCTGGGCACTCGCGGCGACTGCCCTCCTCCCTGCCTGACCGCTGTAACGCGGGGCTTCCTGGCGCGCCTCATCGCCAGCGCAGACTCATGTCACGGTTGGAGTGGCACGACCTGGGTCACGACGAACGTCCTGCGGCAACGCTCAACGGTCACGGCTGCCGGCTCAGGCGTTCCCATGCCCGCCACCCGCCCGGTCTCGCGGCACGTCTGGGCAGCGGGATCGTCATAGTGGCCGGTGATACGGACGTTCGTGTTGAAGTGCCCGCTCAAGGACGCGCCGCTCGCGGGATCGACGGTCACCAGCAGGTCAGGCGCCCCGACCTTACGCGTCTCTCCGACAAGCCTCAGATCACCCGACGGGCACCAGAGCCAAGCTGGCTCGACAGACACCGGGCAGTCGACCGCGGCACCGATGGGATACGCGTCGAGGGTCAGGGGAGCATTCCCGTAGCAGGCGACCGGATCGGTTTGGTCGCTGAGCGCCGCAATGTCTGGCGGGGGGTTGACGCAATCGGCGGCTGGGGTCTGGGCTGGCACCGGTGTCGGGCCGGGCGGCGTCGCGGACGGGATCAGCGTCGCGGACGGGATCGGCGTCGTCGAGGGGATCGCCGCCGACGGTGTTGGTGTCGCACTCGGGGTGCCCGTTCCGCAGGCGGCTCCGGCCAGAACGATCAGCACCATGGCGATGGCGCGCAGCGGACGCTGTTTCATCCCACTCTCCTCACCCGTCACTCGTCACGACTCCCCCGGCAGCCAGAAGACGCGCTCGGCGGGTTTCTGTTGCGGACGGCCCGTCGACCGCCCTATGACACGGGCAACAGCGGGCTGCCCCCGCGGCCAGGCGCGGTCACTGCCCGGGCGGAACCACGGTGATGGTGCCGATCCAGACTGGGTTCGGCTCATTGTTCGAGCCGATCGAGATCAGCGTCCGGCCGTCCGCCAACATCGTCCCCGAGTAGAACCCATCGTATGCGTCCGCGTGCAGCCAGGTCACCCCGTCGGGCGAGGTCTGTCAGGGGTGGCGTCCTGACCCCGTAGGAGGCCGTGACAAAGGCGCTCGTGTCAAACGCGACGTTGTTCCAGGCGACGAACCCATCGTCGACCGCGATGATCCCGCCAAGAGAGGGGCCCCTCGGCGCTGCCGGAGTCCAGTGAACTCCGTCCGGAGACCGGAAGATCGTGGGCCCCGGGACACGGACAGCCGCGACACCGAGGTAGCCGTCGGCGGTCGCGACGATCCCGTTGAGCGCGATGCCATCGAGGCCGGTCGGATGAACCTCGGTCCAGGTGCCACCGTCGGGGGAGGTCCAGAGGATCGTCGTCTCGAGCGAGGCGCCGTGCTGGGCATGCGCGAGAAGGCCGGCCGGACCGGTCACGACGCCGCCCAGCATCTCGTACGTGGTGGGTGTGCTCGGTTCGCGCAGGGCCGCCGTCCACGTCTGCCCGTCCGGCGAGGTCCAGATCCCTGCGCCGTACAGGCAACCCCACGAGCAGCCCAACCCGACGATCCCATCGGCGTAGCCGCCGAACGCAACGAATCGGTCGGCGGGATCGGGGTCCAGGCATCGTCGGGATCGCCTCGATCAGGCGGCGCACCGAGCGGTGCTGGCGGATCGTGATCGAGAAGCGGACCCCCATCTTCCGGCAGACCGTGACGACCTCCGAGGCATAGAAGCCCGAGTCGGCCCGCATCGTGTGAGCTCGCCGCTCGCTCCGGCCTGCCGGACCCGCCCGATCGTCTCGACGAGAAAGTGGGCGGCGCCCCGGACGGTGTTGGCCCGACCCTCGCGCAGACGCGCCATGAGCACGTCGCCGGTGCCGGCCGCGACCGCGAGGAGCGGGTGATAGCCCCGGACGCCGGTATACCCGTGGTGGGTGGCGCCCTCCTTGGCGAGGCCATACGTCTCGCAGATCGTCGAGTCGAGATCGATCGTGAAGGGCTCGGCACCGGGTCCGGCACCCGCTGCCCAGGCCCTCTCGAGGAGCAGCCGACTGACCCGGTCGAGCTGGCGGACGTGGCCCCAGCGGAAGCGGCTCGATCCTCCTCGATCCCAAGGCGCGTCGCAGTGCTGTTGAACGCCGGGTGCTGGATCGCGAACGCGAACCGGCCGACCGAGGTTAGCAGCCTCGCAGTCGCCTGCAGGAGCGGCTCGATCATCGGCAGGTATGGGTTTCGGTTCCCGGATCGACGCGCTACGCTCTCGACCGTGGAACCGCACCTACGACGACTCCGATGACGACCCCGCGCGTCAGGTTTGCCCGGAGCGGCGACGTCGACGTTGCGTACCAGGTCCTCGGCGACGGCGACATCGACCTCGTGTGGGTCGAAGGCGCATGGACGCATCGTGAGGTTGCGTGGGAGCTGCCGGCTTATCGCCGATTCTGCGAGCATCTCGGCGGGTTCAGCCGGCTCATCCTTTTCGACAAGCGCGGGATGGGCATGAGCGACCGCGTTCCGGGTGCGACGACGCTCGAGACGCGGATGGACGACATCCGGGCCGTCATGGATGCCGTCGGGTCCGAGCGCGCCGCGCTGATGGGCGAGTCCGAAGGGGGCCCGCTGTCGATCCTCTTTGCCGCCGCCCATCCCGAGCGAACTCGAGCGCTCATCCTCCAGGGTGCGGAGGTCCGCGAGAAGAAGGGCCCCGACTGGCCGTGGGGAGAGGCCACGGATGACGAGCAGGAGGCGTACTTCGTCGGTTTCGCCGAGCGCTGGGGTCAAGCGTCCGAACGATGGATCCGAGCGCTCGCACCGAGCGTCACGCCCGAGCCCTGGATGGTCGACTGGCTGAGTCGCTCGATGATCAACTCCGCGACGCCGAGCGCGGCGGAAGCCTTTATGCGGATGGCCCACGAGATCGACGTCAGGGAGATCGCGAAGACCGTCCGCGTGCCGACGCTCATCCTTCATGCTAGCGAAGACCGGGTGTGCCACGTCGAGAACGCCCGATGGCTCGCACGGAACATCCCGGAGGCCACGTACATCGAGCTGCCGGGCGGCGACCACCTCGCCTACTTCGACCCCGATCGGATCCTGTCCGAGATCCGGGCGTTCCTGACCGGCGAGCGCGATGCCGCGGTGCCCGAGACCGCCCTCGTGACCCTCCTCTTCATCGACCTCGTCGCGTCGACGCAACGCGCCGCGGCGCTCGGGGACCGGCAGTGGGCGGACGTGCTCGTCCGGTTCCACGCGAGCGTTCGCCGTGAGGTCGCCGCGTTCCATGGGCGGGAGATCGACGCTGTCGGCGACGGGTTCCTCCTGACGTTCGACGGTCCTGCCCGTGCGATCAGGTGTGCCCGGTCGATCGCCGAGGAAGTGCAACGACTGGGGCTGTCAATGCGGGCAGGGGTTCACGTCGGCGAGCTCGGGTTCGTCGACGGGAAGCCGGTCGGCATCGCGGTGCACATCGGCGCGCGGATCGGCGGACTCGCCGGACCGGGCGAGATCCTCGTTTCGAGCACGGTCCGCGACCTGGTCGCTGGATCCGGACTCTCGTTCGTCGATCGGGGGGTCCATGCGCTCAAGGGCATCCCGGACCCATGGCCGGTGTTCGCCGTCGCCTGACCTCGAGCCGGAAGGGCGACTCGCTGGTGCGAGCACGTCCAGGTCGACTCAGCAGCCGGAGCGGCCCGACCGTTCCTAGCGACAGCGGGCAGCGATCGACGCGCGTTCTCGAGGATCTCTTACCACGACAGTCACCCCGCTCGGCCCCCTTCCTGTGGCGGGCAACGCGGCGTACAATGCCGTTTCGCGGGACGCGACGCTGGGTGCGTGGCTCGCCCGGCGAACGTCGAGGGAGGGCTGCCGTGCACCTGCAGATCAGGACATCGCCCGACACGACTGTCGAGAACATTCGGACCGTGCTCGACGTCCTCGCGAACGCGGGAGTCAACGTCGAAGGCATCGGACCGGACTTCGCACCTCCGCACGTCCGTGTCGCAGTGCCCCACGGGGACTGGGAGCGGGCATGGGACGCGCTCAAGGGCGCCAAGCTCCAGCCCGAGGCGCGACCGTCCATCACGTTCGCCGTGCCGAATTCGCCCGGCCAGGTGGCGCCGCTCGTGGAGCGGCTCGTCCGGCAGGGGTACACCCTGGAGAGTCTCCTCGTGCTGGCTAGCCGCGCCGGCGACCGGACCCTCGTCTCGATCGGCGTCCGCGAGACCGTCCCGCCGGCGTGGGCCGACACCGTCGCTTCGCTCGGTGGGTGGGAGGAGCCGCCCGACTGGACTGGCGAGGGGCGGTCGCCGGCCTAACGCCAGGAGACCAGCGCCACGGCTACGATCCCCGCCAGCCCGGGCAGGCTGACCGGCTCAGCGTCCGCCGACCATATCCGGGCGGCGGTCAGCGTCGCCGCCGAGGCGACGATCTCGCCGGCGCCTGCCCGGGCCATCAGCCGCGACGCGACGTGGACGTCGCGGCCGGCCCACCCCGTCCCGGTCGAGAGCGCCTCGCCGTGATGGAGGCCGATCCGGACCCCCGGGGCGAACCCGGTCGTCTCGCGATGCTCCGCGAGCGTGCGCTGGATGGCAACGGCGCACGTTACGGCAGGCGCCGGTGAAGGGAAGGTCACGAAGAACCCATCGCCGGCGTGATCCACCTCGACGCCGCCATGGGCCTCGAAGAGCCGCCGCAGGATGGCGTCGTGCCACGCGCGCAGCGCCGACCAAGCGAGGTCCCCGATGACGTCGATGAGCGCGGTCGACCCGACGATGTCGGTGAACATGAATGTGCGTGCCGCCGCGCGGGCCCCGGGCACGAAGGTCGCCCCGGGCCCCGGACTCTCGTCGACGAGGCCCAGGCGCATCGCGACGGCGGCAGCCTCGACCCGCCTGGTCACGCCCAGCCGGGCCAGGACTTGACGGACATGGACGTTCGCGGTCTTCGAAGAGATGCCGAGGGCAGCTCCAATCTCCGCGTTCGTCCGGCCGCTGCCCAGGAGCTCCAGGACCTCGATCTCGCGGACGGACAAGCCGGTCTCCTCCAACTTCCGACGACCGTCCTTGGGGCCGGCGGACAGCCGGTCGCGGAGCGGGGCCTCGGCGCGGTCGGTGGCACGGGCCGCTGACGCCGCAAGCGGCACTGACGGAACGACCGATGCGAGGTTGATCCGGGCCCGGCGAGCCACGCCCGCGACCCTGGCGGCTAGCGGTCCGGCGCCCAGCCGGGCGGCCTCCGCGGCGGCGCTGGCGAGCTCCTCGACGGCGATGGCTCGCCCGCTGCGGCGACCGCCGTTCGCCAGGATCGCCTCCGCCCGTCGCCAGCGGGCATAGGCGGCCTGGGCCGGGATGTCGAGGCCGTGCCAGGCGTCCGCGAGCCCGGCCCAGGCACGCTCGTCCGCTGCGGCGTCGGCCCGAAGGCATTCGGCTCGCGCCCAGGCCGCGGTCGCGGCGAGCCCACGGGTCGCGGGGGATCGTCCGCCGGGGACGCCGACGAGGTCATCGAGCCGGGCGACGTTCCGGGCGGCAGCGTCCCGAGCGTCTGCGAGCGCTGCCTCGTCGCGCCAGGCGCGGGCGGTCTCTGCTCGGTCGGCCGCGGCGCGGGCCCCCAAGGCGAGCAACGGCCCCGCCAGGAAGACGTCGTCGCTGCCCTCGAGGGCCGCCAGTCCGGCCTCGACGGCCGCCGCCGCCTTGTCGGGTCTTTCTGCCCAGCAGGCAAACTCGGCGTCGGCGGTTCGGAGGTACGCGACCAGGTCGAAGTCGACATCGCCGGCGGCCATGCGGTTGCCGACGTCCAGCGCCTTCCGCGCGTCCTCGAAGCGACCGCGGGCCGTCGCAAGGCGCAACCGGACGATCACCAGGTAGAGCGGACCCTCACCGTCGGGGTCGAGCGAGCGACCCTCGGCGACCAGGGAGTCGGCCTCGTCCCATCGGCCGAGCCGCAGGAGGATGTCGGCGGCGGCGGCTCGAAGAGTGAGGCCGTACCGCCGTTCGAGGCCGTCGCGCCTGGCTGCCATGATCCCTTCGAGGGCGGCCGCCAGCGCCTCGTCCGGGCGGTCCGCCAGCCCCAGGTGGTACGCCAGGTTGTGGAGGCCCACGATGAGCCCTTCCCCGGGATCGTTGGTTCGGGCGATGCTGCAGGCCGCCTCGAGCGCCGCGATCCCGCCGTCGATGTCGCCGATCCCGAAGCGGTCCATGCCGAGCATGTCAAGCGCTCGGCCCTCCTCGACCGGCGCGTCCGCCCTGCGGGCAGCCGTGATCGCCTCCTCGCAGACGGCGGCCGACTCGCGGTAGCGGCCCAGCCCCATCAGGGCTCCCCCGAGCCCTCGCATGACGCGTGCCCGGGCCAGGCTCGGTGGCTCGGTCGGGACGAGGTCGACGGCGCGGCGGTGGTGGACAAGCGCCTCGTCGCTGCTCCCGGCGAGCCAGCGGTGGTAGCCAAGGCGGCTCTCGAGGATCCCGGCCCGGACGGGATCGGCGGCCGGGTTGACGAGCTGGATCCCGCGTTCGACGAGCTTGGCCGCCGAAGCGAAGTCGCTTGAGAGGTTGGCCGCCTCCTCCGCGTCAAGGAGGAGCGCCACCTCGTCTGGCGCCTCGTCGCGGATCCCGGACGGCAGGCGTGGCAGCAGGTCGAGGGCTCGACGCCGATGCCGCACCGCCTCGGCGTAGGCGCGGACAGCCATCGCCGCGTCGGCCGCGGCCAGCGCGGCACGGAACGCCTCGCCGGGGCGGTCGGCCGCCGCCCAGTGGTTGGCGACCTCGCCGGCCGCGCCGACCGGGCTCGGGTCGGCCAGCCACGGGTTCTCCGTGAGCGTCGTCGCCAGCGCGGCGTGGAGCGCCCGGCGCTCGCCCGCGAGGAGCTCGGCCACGATTGCCTCCCGGAGGAGAACGTGGTGGAGATCGACGAGCGGCGCGCGGGCGTCGACCAGGTGGCGCGCGATCGCGTCGTGGAGGGCGGCGTGCACGGATGCCGCCTCCAGGCCCGTCGCCCCGGCTAGGAGGCGATCATCGACGGCGCGTCCGGCGACCGCCAGAGCGCGGATCACGGCGGTCGTGTCGGACGGTAGGCCGCGGATCCGCACCGCGAGCATTTCGCGCAGCGTCTCTGGGAGCCGGGCTGCGGCGACACCGTCCAGGCCTGGGCCATCCGAGCCCGCCCCTGCGGTGAGCAGCTCCTCGACGAACAGCGCGTTGCCTCCCGACCGCGTTGCGATCGCCGCCATCACCGACGGGCTCGGCGTCGACCCGAGGATCGCTCGGAGCTGGTCGGCCACCTCCGCCGGCGACAAGGGTCCCAGGTCAATCCGCTCGCATCCGGGCCCCCGCATCAAGTCCACGAGCCAGCGTTCGATCCGGGGGTCCGCACTGGCCGCGTCGGTACGGAGGGTCGCGACCGCTGCGACGCGTTCCACCCGGAGGTTCGCCACGAGATAGGTCAGCAGGTCGCGGGTCGCTTCGTCCGCCCAGTGGACATCCTCGACGATGAGGACAACCGGTTGGTCGACGCCGAGGCGGCCGAGGAGGCCGAGCAACAGCTCGAAGAGGCGCGCTTGGCCCGCTCGATCGGCCAATCGCAACGACGGGCCGGCCGGGGCCGGGCCGTCGACTGCGAGGTCGGGGACCAGGCGGGACAACTCCGCGCGGGCGGGCCCCAGGACCTGGTCTAGGGCCGCCGGGTCGAGCTCCCGACTCAGGCGGCGGAGGGCCTCCGCGAACGGGGCGTAGGGCAGCCCGCCGTCGGCGATCGCGAGGCAGCCGCCGACCAGGGTGTGGATGTCGGGTTCGAGCGAGCGGACGAAATCTGCCGCGAGTCGGCTCTTGCCGATGCCGGCGTCGCCGGCCATGAGGATGAACCGGGAGCGCCCGCCGTTCGCGTCGTCCACCGCAGCACGAAGCCGGGCGAGCTCATCCTCCCGCCCGACCAGACGCGGACTGGACACCCGGCCGGTCATCCCGCCGGGATCATACCCGCGCTCTCGACACCACAGGGCCTCGAGCGCCCCGGGCGCCCCCGCCCCTGGGCCGTCATACGGGCGCCGGACTGGGCTTGCCCTTCGACCCATGGTTGCGCGTCCACGCCAGGGCCGGTGGGCGGCTCGTCCGAGTTTCACCTCGCTCGATGACGATGGAGGGTACCGTAGCCGAGTGGCAGGCCTGGACGGGCCTGACGTTCCCGGTCTCAGGGGCCAACGTGGTCGAAGGCGCCCTCTCGCCGGTGGAGATCGACCTGGCCACGGACTCGGGCGTCTACCACGATCCGAACACTTGGATCGTCCACGATCGGGCGTCGTAGCAGGCAGTCAGGCTCAGTCGCGACATCCTGCGTCCGGGAAGGCCGCTGGTCGAGGACGATCCCAACGTCCGCGAAGTGGTGGTTCGGGCATTGCACTCTGGCGGCTGCTTGGTGCTGGCCGCGCCCGGCGCGAAGGCTGCGGAACAGCTGGTCCGCAATGAGCCCGGGCCGCTGGACCTTCTCCTGACGGACGTGGTGATGCCCGATAGCGGTGGGCAGGAAGTGTCGCGCGGCAGGTGCTTGAAGGTCTCGGCTACCGAGTCCTCGCGGCGTCGAACGGCACCGAGGCGCTCTCGCAGGCCATCAGCTATGAGAGGCCGATCGAGTTGCTCGTCAGCGACGTCATCATCCCGGGCATGAACGGGCGCGAACTGGCTGGACAGATCACCGCCATCCGGCCGGGCACGCGAGTGCTCTACGCCTCCGGCTACACGGAGGATGCGATTACGCCTCGGGGGCTGATCGACCCCGAAGCCCCGTTTCTCTCCAAACCGTTCTCTCCCGATGTCCTTGCGAGGAAGGTGCGCGCAGTTCTCGATGGTTAAGCGGTCCCGGCGACGGCACGCCCGCCATCAGTAGCTGGCCCGAGCATTCGTGCGGAACCCGGACGTGTTGGCAACACTCACCAGTTCGCACGATCTTGAGCTCCTATGTTGTCAAGCCCCCTCGGTGACGGGTCGTGCGCTCCGCTCGACATCGGCGAGCATGGTGCGCAGCACCACATCGGCGAGATGACGCTTCAGGCAGCGCAGGGCCTCGAGCCGGGACTTGCCCTCGGCGGTTCGTCGCGCCATGTATGCCTTGGCGCGCGGGTCGGTCCGGGCCTGGACGACCCGAGTGCGCTCACCCACCCGCTGGTCCCGCGCATCGACGAGGAGCTTGAGATCCTCGGTGATCCCGGGCATGGGGACCGGGCCGAGGCCCTCCTCGCGAAGGGCCACCCGGGCGATCGCGAGGGCGTCCCCGGGATCGCTCTTGCCCGCCCGGCGCAGGTGCCGACGCTCGCGATCCGTGAGGATCGCGGGTACCTCGACGACCCGCTCACCGGCGGCCGGGAGGCCGCGCAGGCGATGTCGGTCCTGCGGCCCCACCTCCGCTGAGCGCCTGGGAACCCAGGGAACGGCGCCTGGTTGACGTGCCGACCGGGGTGCAGGTCGCGGCAGGGATGACGGACCGTCATGACCCGGCAACGTTTGG
>Ga0209540_10003705_pt1 | contig 10325 bp, 10 predicted proteins | sample BarGraIncu01121A_FD_184501 | JGI IMG/M metagenome (GOLD analysis project Ga0209540, IMG submission 184501) | Arctic peat soil microbial communities from Barrow, Alaska - Barrow Graham LP Incubations 011-21A (SPAdes) (version 2) | ecosystem: Environmental > Terrestrial > Soil > Wetlands > Peat... | reverse complement strand
CATTGCATTATAAAAGACAACTGTATTGGTTGTGGATTATGCAATGCCACAGTTCCAAGTGTATTCGACTGGGATGACGATGGAAAAATGAAAACCATTGTTGATGTTGTTCCAGCCGGAGAAGAAGATGCCGTTGACGGCGCTGCCGCTGATTGCCCGACTTCCGCTATCGAAGTTGAATAAATAAAAAGACTCGGCTTTTGCCGAGTTTTTTTGTGTTTATAACTTTTTAGAGATAAGAGTGTGAATTCGTTTATAGATGAGGAAAGTGACAAGTACAACGAGGAAGTCTTTAACAATGTTAAACGGCAAAATTCCATAAAGGACCATCGTGTAATGAATGTCGGTGATGTTAGAATTTGCTGCTTGCCCCATCGCAAGAATTGAAGCGGCGGGAAATCCCATAAAGAATACGTAGAAATCAATCATAAAAAACATATTGCCTAACGAACTCGCAATTAATTGGCAGATGAACCCTAGGCCGAAGCCATACAGGGCGCCACCAATCGTGCGGTTTTTCTTATAAATCAAAGCTGCAGGGATTACAAACGCGGAACTATAAAGAAGGTCAGCCGCTTCGCCGACAAAAGCTGTCGTCGACATAGGTAATTTGATTAACGTTTTAACTAAAATTACGAAGAAACCCGTGAGCGGGCCATAGGCAAATCCGGCTATAAACGCTGGAATCTCATCAAAGTGAAATTGTAGAAAACCCGGAAAAAAGGGAACATTGAATGTGAAGAACGGCACGACATATAAGATTGTCGCGATTGCTCCGAAAATCGCAACTCTGGCCATGATTCGAATGGTTTTTGCGCTACTTTTCGTCTTGCCCTGCTCCATGATTGTTCCTCCATGAAAATAAAAAAGCCCCACAAACAGGGCTGCGCCAAGACGCACACTTCTTTTATCCAGACTTTACTGTCGCCACTAGAATTTCACTAGTTCATGCCGAAGCTCGCGGGGTATACCGCCGGTAAGGAATTACACCTAACCCTGAAGTTTAATTTAATTATAGTATTACTGTAAGAAAATACAACTGTTCTCTTTACTTTTTCTGATAAGTGTTTTCAAGTTTTCTCAATCGACACAGTGTTTTCATTTTTTCTACTTCGTCACTCGTAAGTATGCGGTACTTTCCAAGTGAGACGGACTGTATGCTTAAAAACCCGATATTTGAACGATGCAGTAATTTGACCGTGTACCCAAGCGTTTCGAACATCCTACGGACTTCTCGATTTCTTCCTTCATGAATTGTGACACTCAAATGGTGATCGTCACGGACAGCAATTGTGGCAGGAGCCGTTATTCCTTCTTCTAACATAATCCCCTTTTCAAAATCCACAATATTCTTTTTATCAAAATCCTCGGCAATTTCGACTTGATATGTTTTATCGAGATTAGTTGATGGATGGGTCATTAGGAACGCTAAATCACCGTCATTCGTAATGACTAAAGCACCTGTCGTATTGTAGTCTAGACGCCCTACGGGGAACAATCTCGCAGGAATATCATGGAAAAATTCTAAGACAGTTTTTCGACCTCGATCATCAGACACTGTAGTGACCGAACGGGCGGGCTTGTTGAAAAGAAAATAATAGAGTTGCTCAGCCTCCAAAGCTTTTCCGTCAACCACGACTTTATCATCGCCGCTAACAGTAGTTCCTAGGACTGTATTGACTATACCGTTAACCGAAACTCGGCCAGCAGAAATCATTTCTTCGGCTTTTCGTCGCGATGCAACACCCGATTGGGCTAGATATTTTTGTAAACGCATTTTCTCCATACTATTTAGTTAAAATATCGATGAATTCCTTAAGTTCATCTTCCGTTTTAAATTTCAGTGTGACAGATTTGTGCGAAGTTTTAACTTCCACATTGAATTTCTTTTCAATTGCCCTTTCTTTGGAAATCGTTGTCGAAATATGTTTATAATTTGCGACCATTCTTTCGATACTACGTACTGAAAGACGGTCGGTATGGATTTTTTCAACAAAGTCATTGATGACCGATTCCGGTAAAGTCGCCAATGCTTTTGCGTGACCATAGGAAAGCCGCGAACTGCTGATTTCATCTAAAACATATTTTGGCAAGTTCAGTAAACGAAGTGTATTAGTAATTTGCGAACGTGATTGATGCGTCAAATCTGCAAGAGATTGTTGTGTATAGCGATATTCTTTCGTAAGACTGTCACATAAAATCGCGATACCGACTGCATTAATATCATGATTATCGCGCATGAAAGCCAGAAGCATGATAAGCATTTCTTCGTCATTAATATCGCGGATGATAGCGGGTACTTCTTTAAGGTTTAAAAGCTTAGCAGCAATGAGTCTTTTTCTGCCTAAAACAATTTCAAAATGATCGCTTTTTGGCCGCACGACAAGCGGTGTCAAAATGCCATTGGCAAGAATTGATTCAGTTAGATTTTTAACGTCTTTATCATTGATTTTTACATCTTTCAAAACACTGTTATCATCGATCAATAACGTCGGCAAAACCTTGGCGGAAGATGAATTGTATTCTTTTTCCATTTTAACGATAACATCATTTTTTGAGAACTTCTTGAGCAGTGTGCTCAGGTTCTGTTTAATAATCTTTGTATTATCGTTCTTCATGATCCATTATTTCCTTAGCTAAACTTAGATACGAAAGACTCCCTGAAGATGTTGGTCGATAGAGTGTTATCGGTATTCCGCGTGCACTGGCTTCCGGCAAAGAAATGTTTCGTGGGATTTGTGTTAAAAAAGTATTCTCTTTAAATAAACCTCTAACCTGAGTAGTGATCTCGGTTCCTAATCGGGTGCGTGGGTCATACATTGTCAAAAGGAAACCCTCGATTCCAAGATCGGGATTATAGTTTGCTTGAATTTTGCTGATCGACGCAAGAATTTGTGCAACTGCTTCCATTGCAAAATACTCACATTGAACAGGTATCAAAACAGCTTTTGCAGCAACAAGCGCGTTGATGTTGAGTAATCCAAGCGAAGGTGGGCAGTCAACAATCATATAGTCATATTCTTTTCGAAGATTTTTTAAAGCGTTTTTTAGCAAGAAAAAAGGCTGAATATTTTTGTTGGCAATTTCTGATTCCGTCGAGGCGAGCTTCAAATTAGCTGGCAAAAGGTCGAGATTTTTCATTGCGGTTTTACGAATGACCTTATTAATATCAGCGTCTTTAATTAAGACATCATATACACTTTTAGAAATCAAAGTGATATCCGTTCCGACTCCACGAGATGAGTTACCTTGAGGATCCATATCGATGAGCAAAACTCGGCGGTTAAAATGGGCTAAAGAAGATGACAAAGAAATGGCTGTGGTCGTCTTCCCGACTCCACCCTTTTGATTGGCTATTGCTATTATTTTCGCCATATAACCACTCCCGTCGTTTTTAAAGTATAACATAAGAAAAAACAAAGAAGATGACTACAAAGGTTTCTTTTTTATTTCCGCAAATATACGAGGATATTTCAAAGCAGTCGGCTTATCTTTCTTTATGATAACTATTTTACGCACATCATTATTAGTTACAAGATTGGTCGTATAAATTGATTGAATATGTGAAGATAACATTGCGATTGAATTTGCCGCGAGAGCAGCTTCTTCATCAGCGCTCGGCCCTTTCATAGCAATGAACAAACCATTTACTTTAATGAATGGCAAAGACAACTCGTTAAGGATGTTTAAAGGAGCGACAGCGCGCGCCACAGCGATATCAAACGATTCTCTTTGTTCAGCGGTGATATTCTCGGCACGATCATTCAAAGCAACGATGTCTGTCAACATTAATTCATTAATGACAGTATTCAAAAAAGTGACTTTTTTGCCTGTGGGTTCAAGCAGAGTAAGCTTCAAATTGGGGAAAGCGATTTTTAAAGGAATCCCCGGCAAACCGGCGCCGGAACCAATATCAATTACCCTTTGCGAATCAAATTGAACGGTTTCGATAAGAAGGAGAGAATCGTAAAAATGCTTTTCGACAATTTCACTTGGATTTTTGATAGCTGTCAAATTAATCTTCTCGTTCCATTCGATAAGAAGATTCATATAGTTAGAAAATTGTTCCTTTTGAGAAGAAGAAAGATTAAGGCCGTGCTTCTGAAGAAGAAAACTCATTTCGTCAATTGTCATGTTGCATCCCTCTTCGTAAGTATAAAAGCAAAATCGATATATCGCTAGGGTTTACTCCAGATATTCTACTTGCTTGCCCAACTGTCAGCGGTTGAATCAAAGCCAACTTTTGCCTTGCTTCTAATGCCAAACCATCCATCTTCTTATAGTTCAAACCCGATGGAATAACAAAATCCTCGAGTTTTGCCATGCTCAATGCTTCTTTTTTTTGCTTAGCGATGTAACCCTCAAATTTAATCATGATCTCAAGTTGTTCGATTGCGGTTTTGTCAAGAGGGACACTATCAAGAAGCGGGATAAACTTTCTTACTTGCTCGTATTTAACTTCTTGCCGACGAAGTAACTCGATTCCAGAGATACCACCTTTTAAATCATCGAAACCAAGGGAGTTTAAATAGGCAATGAGTTCGGGTTTATTTCCCAGATGGCTTTTTTCTAAAATGCTGATCGTTTTGTCTATGTTGTTTTTCTTAGTTACGAATTGTTCGTAACGCAAAGGATTAATCAATCCTGCAAGATAGCCTTTTTCAGTCAATCTTAAATCGGCGTTATCATGGCGCATCAAAAGACGGTACTCAGCACGAGAAGACATGAGCCGATAAGGTTCTTTTGTGCCTTTGGTCACAAGATCATCAATCATTACGCCAATATAAGCTTCGTCACGTCTCAAAATCAGAGGCTTTTGTCCACGTGTTTTAAGCACGGCATTAATTCCGGCCATAAGTCCTAAGCCCGCGGCTTCCTCGTAGCCTGAAGTTCCGACAATTTGTCCAGCACAGTAAAGACCTGTCCAAGACTTAACTTGTAATGTTGCATCAAATTGAGTTGGAACAACAGCGTCATATTCGATGGCATATGCATATTTCAATATCACGGCATTTTTAAGTCCGGGAAGTGAATGAACCATTTCATCCTGAACATCTGTTGGCATTGAGGTTGAGAAGCCTTGCAAGTAAATTGAATCGGTAACGCGGGATTCTGGCTCCAGAAAAAGTTGATGCCGTTCTTTGTCAGCAAAACGAACAATTTTATCTTCAATACTCGGACAATAACGAGGTCCAACGCCTGTGACACATCCACCATACATGGCGGATTTGCCAAGGTTTTCGCGGACAATGTGATGAGTTAATGGTTTCGTGTAAATAAGGTAACAAATCTCTTGTTTTTCAATAGGAATGAATGTGTTAGTCGTATATGAAAAGGCCAAATCGCCTGGGGTTCCATACTGCGGAGTGGTTTGCGAAAAATCAATTGAGTCACGTTTTATTCTTTGAGGAGTTCCAGTTTTCAAACGAAACAGTTCAATTCCCATAGTCGATAAAAAGGGAGACAATCCAAGAGAAGGCTTTTCACCATCTGGGCCCGCGCTTTTTGAAGTATGGCCAACAAGTACTTGTGACTCCATGTAGGTACCGGTGGTTAAAATAACAGCGTTCGAAGTATATTCCTTACCATCCGCAAGCCTGACACCAAGGACTTTGTTTTCATCGTGAAGCAAGGCAACAACCATTCCTTCGATTATCGTTAGGTTCTTGGTTTTTAACGCCAAGTTTTGCATATAAGCAGGGTATGTTTTTTTATCTGCCTGGGCACGTAGACATTGGACACCTGGCCCCTTGCCAGTGTTCAGCATTTTCATTTGCAGGCATTCGTGATCTGCGCCAATACCCATCATGCCGCCGAGTGCATCAATTTCGCGAACGACAATCCCCTTGGCGGAACCGCCAATTGATGGATTGCAAGGCATATTTGCCATCATTTTTATATTTAGGGTAATTAAAAGAGTGGAGGCTCCCATGTGGGCTGCCGCCATACTGGCTTCCATACCGGCATGTCCGCCACCGACGACGATGATTTCGTAGTCCATGCTAACCGACACTGCCTTCCATATCCATCTTGATCAATTGATTGAGTTCAACTGCATATTCCATGGGGAGTTCGCGACTGAAAGGTTCAATAAATCCCATGACAATCATTTGAACCGCATCTTTTTCTGAAACCCCACGAGACATTAAATAAAACAATTGTTCTTCATTGATTTTACTCACTGTCGCCTCATGTTCAATATAGGATTCATTATTACGAATCTCATTCGTTGGGATCGTGTCGCTTTGTGAAATATCATCAAGAATCAAAGTATCGCACTCAACGTGACTGCGAGAGTTGATAGCTTTTGAACCGTGACGAACTGTTCCTCGATAGTTAGCCTGACCGCCATTGCGAACGATGGATTTAGAAATAATGGTTGAACTAGTATTAGGTGCTAGATGAATCATGCGTGCCCCAGCATCTTGGTATTGCCCTTTAGAAGCAACGGCGATTGAGATGCAAGTACCACGAGCGCCTGAGCCAGCTAAAATGACTGCTGGATATTTCATGTTCAGTTGGCTTCCAATGTTGCCATCAATCCATTCCATTTGCGAATTTTCATAGCAAATCGCCCGTTTTGTTACGAGATTAACGATATTGTTAGACCAATTTTGAATCGTCGAATAGCGACATTTTCCACCTTTAAGAACAAAGATTTCGACCACAGCTGCATGGAGTGATTCTTTGGAGTAGATTGGCGCGGTGCATCCCTCGACATAATGAACGTCGGCTCCTTCATCAACGATGATAAGCGTACGTTCAAACTGTCCACTTTTTTCGTTGTTGATACGGAAATAGGATTGTAGTGGTTTATCCAAATGGACGCCCTTTGGAATATAGATGAATGAACCTCCAGACCATACTGCGCCGTTTAACGCCGAAAATTTGTTGTCATTATAGGATACGAGCGTGCCAAAGTATTTCTTAAATAGTTCAGGGCAGGTTTTTAGCGCCATATCAGTACTCAAAAAAAGAACACCCTTGTCTTCGACTTCCTTCAGCATGCTGTGATAGACAACCTCGGACTCGTACTGCGTCGAAACACCGGACAAGAATTTCTGCTCTGCTTCTGGAATACCAAGTTTCTTAAAAGTGTTTTTGATTGTTTCGGGAACGTCTTTCCAGTTTTTTTCTTCGCCCTTGCTTGGCCGTGTGAAATAGGTGTAAGAAGGGAAATCTAAAAAAGTCAGATCCGGGCCAAACTTGGGCAAAGGCATGGATTCAAAAGTTTTTAATGATTTGAGGCGGTATTCAAGCATCCACTCGGGTTCACTTTTCAAACGCGAAATTTCCCGAACGATATCCTCGTTTAGGCCAATAGGCGTTTTGAAGATTGAGACATCCTCATCCTTAAAGCCGTACTTGTATTCTTCTTTTTCCGTTTTACCGGTGGTCATGCTTCTCGCCTTCTGATTCGTGAATAAGCTCTTCGAGGCCATCCCAACCAATCGTTGCACATTTGATGCGAGCGGCTTGTTTGGCGGTGTTCATAAAAACAATAGCTTCATCGAGGACCGAATCATCATACTTTTCTTCATGGATCATCGCTGTATATTGCTTGATGATATAAAGCGCGTCTTTAAGCGTTTTCCCCATCACAAGTTCGGTCATTATCGAAGCTGAAGCTGTCGAAATGGTGCAAGCGACGCCGTCAAAACAGCAGTCTTTGATGATTCCGTTTTCGACCAATAAATACACGTAAATATCGTCGATGCACGATGCGGAATCCATGTGTATTTTTAAGTAACGATCGTCTTTGGGAATGCGTTTATTTCTTGGGTGCTCATAGTGATCCATGATTACCTGGCGCATCATCTGCGGATTAATTAAAGTAGGCATCGAGAAAGTCACCGCCTTTTTTACATGCATCGATGAGCGCGTCAACATCTTCTTTGGAAGTATATAAATAGATGCTAGCTCTCAAGGTGTTTGAGGTATTTAAAAAAGTAAGAAGAATTTTCGCACAGTGGTTGCCAGATCGAACTGCGACACCACGGGAGTTGAAATAGGTGGCGGCATCTTGCCCAAAGACTCCTTTAAGATTAAAGGTGATGATGCCAGCTTCGGCTCTTTCGTTATACAAAATGACGTTATCGAGTTTTTTCATTTCGCTGATCGCATAAACGCGTAATTCGTGCTCATGAGAGGCGATATTATCAAGCCCAATGTTTTGAAGATACTTGATGGCTGCGGCTAAACCGAGAACGCCTTCAATATTCTGCGTCCCAGCTTCAAATTTCAATGGCGGTTGTAAATACGAAACTTCGCCACACATATCGAAACGGGCATTCATTCCGCCCCCTGTCATAAACGGGTCGGTCTTCTGTAATAGGGCGTATTTGCCGTATAAAACGCCAATGCCGGTTGGACCGCAAAGCTTGTGGCCGGAGAACGCAAGAAAGTCACAATCGAGATCTTTGACATCGGTTTTAAGATGCGGAACGCTTTGTGCACCATCGACAACGATTATCGCGCCGAACTCATGGGTTAATTTGGCTAATGCCTTAATGTCGACAGTGAATCCGAGGACATTCGTGACGTGAGCAACGGCGACGACTTTAGTCTTGTCGGTAATGGTCTTTCGTAAACTCTCTACTGTTAAACGGCCTTCGGCATCCAAAGGAATATAACCAATTTTAGCCCCGGTCATCTCTGCGACTTTAAACCACGGAAGAACATTGCTCGCATGCTCAGCTTGAGTAAGAAGAATCTCATCGCCTTTTTTCAGATATTTAGCGCCCCAACCATAGGCCACCATGTTAAGCGACATGCTGGTGCCAGAGGTAAAAACGACTTCTTCTTTTTTGGCATTGATAAAATCGGCGACGGTTTGACGTGCTTCATCAAACTTTACATCGACCGTATGGGTTAAATCATAATCTCCACGATGGGCGTTTGCCGTATATTCAGTGTAATATTTCTCAATCGCTTTCAAAACCGCTTTGGGTTTAAATGTGGTCGCGGCATTATCAAGATAAACTAACGGATGTCCTTGCATCGTTTTGCCGTCTAGCATCGGGAAATCGGAACGGATTTTTTTTAAGTTGTACATAATTACACTCTCTTTTCTATTTCAGTAGCGATTCTCGCTTTGATATCTTCATCATGGAAGTAATTCATAATCGGATTGAGGTAGCCTAGCGTGATGAGGCGTTTTGCTTCGTCATGCCTTAACCCACGTGAGCAGAGGTAGAAAAGGTGGTCATCATTAACCTTACCAACCGCAGCGGCATGGCTTGCCTCAATGTCGTTTTCGTCAATCTTCAGAACAGGATTGGCTTTGGCAATACATTGCGGGTCGAACACCATGATTTTAGCATTCTGATGAGTGCGGCTGTGATGGGACCCTTTGAAAATATGGCTGGTACCAGCGAAAATCAAGGACCCGCTATCTTCGGTCACGCCATAGTTATTCATCATTGCGTAAGTATCCAGGCCCACATGGTCGAAAGAAACTTGAATGTTTTTTTGATCATTTCGGGCAGAAAGTGAGGCCAAGTGCCAGTCAATATGAGCGTGGTTCCCTTTCAAAATATAGAGCGCTTCGAGTACTTCGTTACCCAATGAAAAGTCTGCAAAGGCGACGTTTACGCTCGCGTTATTTTCTAAAACGCCATGTATTTTAGTTTTCTTTCCCTGGGCAAAAGCAACGGTCGACCAGTTGAGCGTAGCGCCATCCTCGACACGAAGGTCTAATTCCGTATCACGGGCGTCAGCAATCTCAAGAATGTCGACATCCTGGCAAGATGATATTTCAATCTCGAGATGGGTGTCTGTGATTTGACTCCAATCCAAAAGGACAAAGAGCGGTGACTCGTTTTTCCCGATGACAACCTTTAAACTTCCCTCATTTTTCGAAATCTTTAAGGCTTTATGTTGGGAAAAAAGCGCGATTCTATCCACGTTTCAGGACTTCTTTCGTCGCGCAGGAACCAATTGAGGTGACGCTCATGATGGCTTCATCTTTTTCGATTTCAATCCCAAGTTCGGTTTTAATCCATTCGTAGCCGGTCGTATCTATCCGTTTGATGATTTCTGGTCCGCCTTCAACGACAATCTGACCATTGATCATGACCGCGACATGCGTCGGAGAGATGAGATCGTATAAACGGGCATAGTGGGAAATAACGAGGAATCCCATGCCCGAGGCTTGTTCTTTTTTAATGGCTTCACTGACTGTCTGCAAAGCATCGACATCCAGGCCGGAGTCAATTTCATCAAGCATCGCGATCGCAGGATTGAGTAGCATCAATTGCAAGATTTCATTGCGTTTCTTTTCGCCGCCGGAAAACCCCTCGTTGAGCGAGCGATTTGCCATTTCG
>Ga0209540_10003703_pt1 | contig 10327 bp, 7 predicted proteins | sample BarGraIncu01121A_FD_184501 | JGI IMG/M metagenome (GOLD analysis project Ga0209540, IMG submission 184501) | Arctic peat soil microbial communities from Barrow, Alaska - Barrow Graham LP Incubations 011-21A (SPAdes) (version 2) | ecosystem: Environmental > Terrestrial > Soil > Wetlands > Peat... | reverse complement strand
CCAACTGGATCAGAAAATCATCTATCCCCATTACGATTTCAAACATTTAACAGAAAAGTATTTTGAAATCGGAATGAAGCTAGATGATTTTCTGATCCAGTTAGTGAAGTACTGAATTTATCTGATTGGACAGGGAAAATCCTTTAAAATGTGATTGAGAAATGAAGGATTGAACTTAGTCCTCGACATTCTTAATAGGCATTGAAATATTTGTATAATGAAACAAATATATATTTGAAGTGGGATTCTTCTGCAATAGATTATAGCCTAATTCATTTACCTCCGAAGTGGATTTCTTCCTGAGGGAAGAATCTAGAAGTGGCTGTTCTAAGGCTGATTCTATATTACTATACTTATACTCTTTGCATTCATGGTCATTGCTTTAGGCCGTAACCGAATTCGTTTTATTAGGTTTCGGTTTCAAAGGGATAAAAATCAAATAAGAGGTTAAAAAATATGAGTGAAATAGGAATTGTTGCAGTTGGCGGCTATAACGAAATGGGCCGTAATATGACTGCAGTCATAATAGGTGAAGATGTTATTATTCTGGACATGGGGCTTCGGCTCGATAGAGTTCAGATCCACGAAGATGTTGAAATCGACAAAATGCATTCTCTCGAATTGATCGAGATGGGGGCAATTCCTGATGATACTATCATGAAAGAAATTAATGGGACTGTCCGGGCAATTGTATGTACTCACGGGCACCTTGATCACGTAGGTGCGATTCCGAAACTTGCTCACAGGTATAATGCTCCTATTCTTGCTACCCCATATACAGCAGCCATTATTAAACAGCAGATAGAGGCCGAGCGCAAGTTCGAGGTTTGTAATAGGGTTATTCCTCTCAATGCAGGTGGGACTTACCAGGTTACGGAAGACATTTCCATCGAATTCATCCGCGTCCAGCACAGTATAATAGACTGCGTTATTGCAGCTATTCACACTCCAGTAGGGGCAGTTCTTTACGCCTGTGACTTCAAACTGGATCGGACTCCTACAATGGGGGAAGCTCCTGACTTCGAACGTCTCAAAGCCCTTGGGAAGGAAGGAGTCATTGCAATGATTACAGAGAGCACGAACGCCGGACGCTCAGGAAAGACTCCTTCGGAACAGATTGCAAAGGATATGGTAAGGGATGTACTGCTCGGAACAGAAGAGTCCGACGTCGGTATGATTATCACAACCTTTGCCTCTCATATTGCCAGGCTAAAAGCGATCATTGAAGCGGCTGAGGAGATGGGTAGAATTCCTGTACTTATGGGTCGTTCAATGGAACGCTATGTTGGAGCTGCCAGGGATGCTGGCTATCTGGAGCTGCCTTCCAATGTAGAGATTTACGGCCTCAGGAAAGATGTCGATCGAGCCTTCAAACGCATCATGCAGGAAGGGAAGAATAAGTATCTCCCAATCGTTACCGGTCATCAGGGAGAACCAGGTTCCATCCTTGTGCGCGTCGCGAACGGGGAAACTCCCTATGCAATTGAACCCGGAGACAGGGTTATTTTCTCTGCAAATGTGATCCCAAGCCCTATGACTCAGGCCAATCGCTATGCTCTCGAGACCAAACTCAGGATGCGGGGTGCCAGGATCTATGACAATGTGCACGTATCAGGGCACGCATACAGGGAAGACCACTGGGAACTTCTGCGCATGGTGAATCCGGAACATGTAATCCCTGCCCATGGGGATCTGGAGATGCACGGGCACTACATCGAGATGGCGGAAGACGCCGGGTATGTACTCGGAGATACAGTTCACCTCCTCAGAAACGGTGAAGTGCTATATATAGAAGAATAATTAATAGGAAGTATATTCCGTAATCTCGTGATGATTATGACGCTGACTGATGAGATCAAAAAAAGAAGTGTTCATGTAGATGCCGCGATTAATGAGCTACTTCCAGTAACTCATCCCGAGGAGCTGTACAAAGCCTCTCGCTACCTGGTGGATGCTGGGGGAAAACGTCTCCGTCCGGCAGTCCTGATCTTGGCAGCTGAAGCTGTAGGTTCAGATCTCAAATCTGTTTTACCAGCAGCAGTTGCCGTGGAACTTGTACATAATTTCACCCTGATTCATGATGATATAATGGACAAAGACGATATCCGCAGGGGAATGCCTGCGGTCCATACGATATGGGGTGAAGATGGAGCGATTCTTGCAGGAGACACTCTTTATTCCAAAGCTTTCGAGATCCTCTCAAAGGTTGAAAATGAACCTTTAAGGATTTTGAAATGCATGAATATTCTCTCAAAGACCTGTACTGAAATCTGCGAAGGGCAGTGGCTTGATATTGAGTTTGAGAAGAGGGAAAGGGTTACAGAATCCGAATATATTGAGATGGTAGAAAAAAAGACCTCAGTTCTTTATGCAGCTGCTGCCAAGATCGGAGCCCTTCTTGGAGGGGCTCCTGATGAGATTGCCGATGCCTTATCCGAGTATGGGCGCCTTATAGGGATCGGCTTCCAAATGTATGATGACGTTCTGGATATGGTCACTCCCCAGGAAGTTCTTGGAAAAGTGAGAGGTAGTGACCTTATGGAAGGGAAGCACACCCTTATTGTAATTGATGCTTTCCAAAAGGGTGTGAAATTGGATATATTCGCAAAAGGAAAATCTACTCAGGAAGAAACCGACGAGGCCGTCCGGATTCTGACAGAGTGTGGATCCATTGGTTATGTAAAGGATCTTGCAATTTCATACATTAACGAAGGCAAGGCAAAGCTGGATGCTCTCGAAGATTGCCCTGAGAAGGAGCTTCTCCTTCAGATTGCCGACTATATGATTGCAAGGAAATACTAATCCTCGAATGATCGGAGGTTTTAGGGGGATTGCAGCTAATTAGAGCTGCAATAGCCCGTATTTCCATAAAGCTTTTTTCTCAACTGCTCCATAAATTCTATTCGCAACCAAAACTTTTCTTCTTAATACCAGTATGCGGTATTTAAGAGCTTAGACTCCTTAACCAGTTCATAAGTCTGGGTATTCTGGAGGATTTCATATTTGCTACCTCAATTAGACGTTTTTTTCAAAAAAGGTAATTACTCAGCTAGCAAAAATCACTCTATTGATGTTCATTTGGGTTGTAAAAAGCGAGTAATCGCTAATCAATTCAAAATCGAAAAATACGATTTATAAACAACAGTTAATGAAAATAAGTTTCCTAAAAACTCGCCTATTAAATCTCAATAAAATGGTTGATGATGTTGTTTATCCAGCTGGATAATCACCAAAAAAGAAGATTAGAGGTAGGATATGATCCTACCGGATTTTAAATTCAGGATTTATTTCGCCTTTCTTGATTCAATTGTGCTCTGAGCAGCGACGAGTCTTGCGATGGGGACTCTATAGGGGGAGCAGCTCACATAATCTATACCTATTTCGTGGGCGAAGTGGATAGACCTTGGCTCCCCACCGTGTTCTCCGCAGATTCCGATCTTAAGGTCAGGTTTGACAGAGCGACCTTTTTTTATTCCGATCTTCATTAACTCCCCAACACCTTCCTGGTCCAGGACTGCAAAGGGGTCGTGTTCAATGATACCTGCCTTCTGGTAGATAGGCACGAATTTGGACACGTCGTCACGACTGAACCCGAATGTTGTCTGGGTCAGGTCGTTTGTCCCGAAGGAGAAGAAGTCGGCTTCCGCTGCTATCTTGTCTGCGATAATTGTGGCTCTTGGCAGTTCGATCATTGTTCCTATATGATAATCGATCTTTATGCCTTTCTCAGCCATGACCGTGTCTGCCATCTTGCAAATTTCATTCCTGGTCAGGGTTAGTTCCTTTACTAGACCCACCAATGGGATCATAATTTCAGGAACAATCTGCATTCCCTCGGCTGCAAGCTCGCAGGCTGCCTCCATGATTGCGCGTACCTGCATGTCGTATATTTCGGGGTAAGTGATTCCGAGCCTGCATCCCCTGTGCCCGAGCATAGGGTTGATTTCCTTAAGGGAAACTACACGCCGGATAATTTTCTTTACCTCATCGATCTTCCCGCAATCTCCTGAGACTTCAAGTTCCCTGAGCTCTGCATCCAGTTTTTCCTTGTCCGGGAGGAACTCATGGAGAGGCGGATCAAGCAGCCTGATAGTTACTGGCAGACCTTCCATGCTGCGGAAGATACCAAGGAAATCATCCTTCTGCATCGGGAGCAGTTTCTTAAGGGCTTTTTTCCTGGATTTTTTGTCTTCGGCCATTATCATTTCCCTGACTGCAGGAATCCTATCTTCTCCGAAGAACATATGTTCAGTTCTGCACAGTCCTATACCCTCTGCACCTAGTTCGCGGGCTATACTTGCATCTGCCGGGGTGTCTGCATTTGTTCTTACCCCGAGAGTCCTGATTTCATCAGCCCAGAGGAGAACCTGCTTCAGGTCGTGATTAATTTCGGCATCAATCAGCTCTACTTTCCCAATGATGACATTTCCGGCGCTTCCATCAATAGTAATATAGTCATGTTCCTTGATAGTGTGACCATTTACCATGAAGAAACCGCTCTTTATGTCGATTGAGATCGCTCCGCAGCCAACAACACAGGGTTTGCCCATGCCTCTTCCAACGACTGCTGCGTGAGAAGTCATCCCTCCGCGCACGGTAAGAACACCCTGGGCAGCTGCCATTCCTCCTATGTCTTCAGGGGAGGTTTCGGTTCGGACGAGAATTGTTTTTTCCCCGATCTCGGCCATTGACTCTGCGGCTTCGGCAGTAAACACAACTTTTCCTACAGCGGCCCCAGGTGATGCTGGAAGTCCCTTTGCGATTACTTCTAGTTTTACTTTGGGGTCAATTCTCGGGTGTAGGAGCAGGTCAATATGTTCGGCTTTTACCCTTGTGACTGCTGTTTCCTTATCTATAAGCCCTTCTGTTACCATATCCTTTGCAATCTTCACGGCTGCGGCAGCTGTTCGTTTCCCTGTCCTGGTTTGCAGCATATAAAGTGTTCCTTCCTGGATGGTAAACTCTATGTCCTGCATATCTTTGAAATGAGCTTCAAGCCTCTGACAGATATCTATAAGCTGCTTATAAGCCTCTGGGATCTTGTTCTCAAGGGTATCAATAAAGTCCGGAGTCCGGGTGCCTGCAACCACATCTTCGCCCTGAGCGTTGATAAGGTATTCTCCAAAAAATCTCTTTTCCCCTGTGGATGGGTTTCTTGTAAAAGCAACTCCTGTGCCAGAGGTGTTTCCTCTGTTCCCGTAGACCATGGTCTGTACATTGACGGCCGTGCTCCAGCTTTCATCAATTTCATTAAGTTTCCTGTAAGTGATGGCTCTCGAATTATTCCAAGATTCAAAAACAGCATCAATTGCCATCCGAAGCTGAACTTTCGGGTCCTGGGGAAACTCAATACCCTTTTCGAGTTTGATTACTTCCTTGAACCTCTCAGCCAGCTCTTTTAATGATTGTGCATCGAGATCAGTGTCGGAATTGACTCCCAGTTCCTTCTTCTTATCCTCTATGAGGGACTCGAATTTTCTAAATTCGACTCCCATTACCACATTCCCAAACATGGCGATAAATCTGCGGTAGCAATCGTAAGCGAATCTTTTATCATTGACTTTATTAGTGAGCCCGACCACGGATTTGTCCGTGAGCCCAAGGTTAAGGACGGTATCCATCATCCCCGGCATGGAAACTCTGGCTCCGGACCTTACTGAAACAAGCAACGGATCATTTTGGTCTCCTAGTTTTTTGTTGTTTAAGGTCTCGAGCCTGTCAATTGCCTCTTCTACCTGTCTGAGTGTTTCTTCAGAATATTTCTTATTTTTCAGATAGAGTACACAGACTTCAGTTGTTATTGTGAAGCCAGGTGGTACGGGGACTCCAAGATTTGCCATCTCGGCAAGATTTGCACCCTTACCTCCAAGCAGGTCTTTCATGCTACTTTTGCCATCAGTTACATCCTTTCCAAAAAAATATACGAACTTGGACAATGAGTATCCTCCCTGGAACGAGGTCATTAATAGGAGTTAATGTCTGGATATACCCAGACCTCTGGTCTGATTGTTGCCAACAATGTTTATTTCATATATAAGCCTGTGGTTCACTTCCCTCTCTATTTTACATTATAGTTTTAATTTTACTTGAAAGTTTTGTATAATATAGGTCTTGCGATATCTTTATATAGCATAAACATAGACTACATATGCTTTTCAGTCAACAATATGCTTTCTCATTTAAGGCTGACAGTCTCACTCGCTCAAAGCCGGGGTATTCCTGCCCTGAGCCGAAGCGTAGCTATTAATTGCTATTGATTATTTGTGGCTGATATGAAACGACTCGGTACAGTGCTGCATAGATCAGGTATTAAAAATCTGATAGTCATAGGGGATGAGATCAAATCCGATAAAACCTCAGGTAGTCTTCCAAAGTTGAATTCGATTGTTGTGGATAAGGCCCTGAATCAGATTGGTGCAATTGTCAGTGTCTTCGGACCTGTAAACCACCCATATTTTTTAGTTAAGGGCTTTAAGCGAATTCCTGATTCTGAGTTTCGGGTTATGGTCAATGAAAGAGTCTATATTCGGTGAGGTCTCTGAAATTCGATACAAATATGAATCCTTTGTTATGGTTTAATTTTAACTGGTTTATATGTTTTTTGCTAGTTATAACCGTGAGATTTTCTTGTCCCATTTTTTATAAATATTATTTTCTTTAATTTGGTGCAGGTTTTGGATTACAGGGAATCATAAAGATGTCATGTTAACTTGTATAGGTGATATAATATGGTAGAAGTCGAAAGAGTTCGCTATTCGGACACTCTTGAAAGAGAAAAAATACGTGCCATGATCAAAGCTCGCAAAGAAAAGCAAAAAGAGCAAAGTTTTGAGAACGAAAAGGTCGTGTGTCCGGAATGCGGCAGCAGGAACCTTGTTCATGACTACGAGCGAGCCGAGCTCGTGTGCGGTGACTGCGGACTTGTAATCGATGCTGATTTTGTAGATGAAGGACCCGAATGGCGAGCTTTCGATCACGATCAACGCATGAAGCGCTCCCGTGTGGGTGCGCCCATGACATACACAATCCACGACAAAGGGCTTTCCACAATGATTGACTGGAGGAATCGTGATTCCTACGGAAAATCGATCTCCTCCAAAAACCGTGCTCAGCTCTACCGTTTAAGAAAATGGCAGCGTAGAATTCGTGTAAGCAACGCAACTGAAAGAAACCTTGCTTTCGCCCTTTCCGAATTGGACAGGATGGCCTCTGCTCTCGGTCTCCCGAGAACTGTTAGAGAAACAGCTGCTGTTGTCTACAGGAAAGCTGTGGACAAGAACCTCATACGTGGAAGAAGCATTGAAGGTGTGGCTGCAGCTGCTCTTTACGCTGCTTGCCGCCAGTGCAGTGTCCCAAGGACTCTTGATGAAATTGAAGAAGTATCCAGGGTCAGCCGGAAAGAAATAGGACGAACCTACCGCTTTATTTCCAGGGAACTTGCATTAAAACTCATGCCGACTTCCCCAATCGATTACGTTCCAAGGTTCTGCTCTGGTCTTAATCTGAAAGGAGAAGTTCAGTCCAAAAGTGTTGAGATCCTGAGACAGGCTTCCGAAAAAGAACTGACAAGCGGAAGAGGCCCTACTGGGGTCGCTGCAGCTGCAATTTATATCGCATCCATTCTATGCGGCGAGCGGAGGACTCAGCGTGAAGTCGCAGATGTAGCCGGGGTTACGGAAGTCACCATTCGGAATAGATATAAAGAGCTTGCAGAAGAATTGGATATTGAGATTATCCTCTAACTTCTCCCCTATTTTTTTCTCCAGCTCGGCTTCAGGTTCTGTTCCTAAATTCATGGGACAGAAATGTCCTATTTTTGTATATATTTTTTAGGCAGACCTTTCTATTTATATCTAAAATTATTTAAAAAATCTTCATCTAAATTTTTGGTTAATATGCTGGCAATTGAAATTTTGAAAGCTCTTCTCATAGGTTTCACTGTAGGGCTTACAGGTGCCCTGGTACCGGGACCAATGCTTTTTGCAACTATAGAGGCCTCCCTTAAAAAACGATGGATTGCAGGCCCGGAGTTCGTTCTGGGGCATATACTTGTTGAGCTGGTTCTCTGTGTTTTCATTCTCTTTGGAGTGACTTCATTTTTCGGTGACGGTACTATCTCCATTATCTCTCTAAGCGGGGGGCTTGCACTTGTGGTCTTTGGCCTGCTTACGGTAAAGGATGCTAGGGCTGCCGCTTCTTCCGCAAGGGTCTCTCAGAATTCATCAAATTTGAAACTGAAATCCAGCCCTGCCATAATAGGCATAGTCACCTCTGTTTCGAATCCTTACTTTTGGATCTGGTGGTTAACTGCGGGCAGCGCTCTTCTACTCCAGTACTTCACCAACTGGATCGAGAAATCATTTAGCTTCATTCCGATTTCAAAATACTTTTCGATTAAATGTTTGAAATCGTAATGGGGATAGATGATTTTCTGATCCAGTTGGTGAAGTACTGTACTCAGGGAATATGAACTGGGATCTATCATTTCAGTGGCTTACATTTTAGGGCACTGGACAGCAGACATTAGCTGGTTTACTGCCGTATCCGGGTCAGTCAGCCGTGGAAAAGTCCTGCTTTCTCAAAAAGCACACAGGTATATTCTTTATGCATGTGGAGTATTTTTGGTAGTCTTCGGTTTTTATTTCATGCTTTATTACAACAATTCTTTTCAGCTGTCATGAGCGCGGAATTTTATTTCCGAAAATAAAATTGTTTTTTAAGCGTGGAAACTCTTACTTATTCTTTAGTACCTTGATATATTCGAAAAAGGAAAATGTTTACAAACGTTTTCTGATAGTGTAATTTTCAGGCAAGAATTTTTAGCAAGATTTGGATAGTTTAATAACAAAAGGGTAACTTTAGAATCCCGGAAGGTAAATTCTCATGAAACAGCAGTGCGTAAAAGTCCTTAAAAAGAAAGGAGAACCTGTAAGGAAAATGCTCCTTGAACTTGAAATCCTTGACAATTCCCTAAAGATAGGCGTGGACGAGGCATTTCTTTATCTCCCCCTTTCTAGAAAGCCTGCACCTGGTGAATTGGAAAGTTTTCTTGAGGAAAACGAACTTATTGCTTTCGATTTCGAGCTCCAGCAAAAAAAACCTGCCCCTGAAGACCTCCTTGGATTCAGTCCCTCTTATGAAGTCATAGGAGATATTGCGCTTCTGGAAGATACGGACCTCGATTCGCAGAAAGCTTCAAGAATTGCCGACGCTCTCCTCCGGACTCAGCCGAATATAAAAACTGTGCTCAAACCTCTTACCCCTGTAATTGGAGAATTCAGAGTTAGGGAATTTGAGGTTGTAGCAGGCGTGCCCAGGACCGAAACAATTCACAGGGAATACGGCTGCCGCTACAAAGTTGACCTTTCAAGGGCCTATTTCACCCCACGCCTTTCTACCGAACGCTCAAGAATTCTCTCCTGGATTAAGGAAGGGGACACCATTGTAGACATGTTTGCAGGTGTAGGCCCTTACAGCATTCTGCTTGCAAAAAGCAAAAAGCCTTCAAAGGTTATAGCAATTGATAAAAATCCTGACGCAGTGCATTACCTGAAAGAAAATATAAACCTTAATTCTGCGAAAAACATCGAAGCAATCGAAGGCGATGCAAGGGAAGAAGCAAAGAAGTTTGCAGGCACTGTCGACCATGTGATTATGAACCTCCCTCATAATGCCCACGAGTTTCTTGACTCTGCTGTTCTCCTTACAAAGCCGGGAGGAATTATCCATTATTACGGAATAACTCCAGAAGACAACCTTTACGAAAGCTCTATCAAACTTATAAGAGGAGCTGCTGAAAGAGTAGGAAGGAAAGTAGAAGTACTGGAGAAAAGGGTGGTTCGTTCTTATGCTCCACACCAGTATAATATATGCATTGAGGCCAGGATTATTTAAGTTTTGAATTACGTAACTTATTTGAGGTCTCGAATTAAAGGAACGATCCTGCACGAGCGAAATAATTAAATTCTTGATTGTTATTTTAAGTCTGCTTATCCTCTCTTCTCAAGTGCCGTCGTGGCTTAGCGGTATAGCGGCTGATTCGTAATCAGCAGGCCGAGGGTTCAAGTCCCTCCGGCGGCTCTCGTTTATTTAGTGTTTAATGCCGTATCTCTTTTATTTACTGTAATTAATAGTAATAACTGGACAATATATAAGTATTTCTTTCATTTCGTGATCTAAGAATGTAGTTTTAGTTTTTACAATTTGCTACTTTTATGATGCCTCAACTTGCACATAGGGATATGGTTCTATGTAGTCTTCGGGGTTGGGTAGTTATAGGCTAACTGAAAAATACTCCACGTTTCCGAAGACTATACATACCCTGTTT
>Ga0209540_10003701_pt1 | contig 10328 bp, 7 predicted proteins | sample BarGraIncu01121A_FD_184501 | JGI IMG/M metagenome (GOLD analysis project Ga0209540, IMG submission 184501) | Arctic peat soil microbial communities from Barrow, Alaska - Barrow Graham LP Incubations 011-21A (SPAdes) (version 2) | ecosystem: Environmental > Terrestrial > Soil > Wetlands > Peat... | reverse complement strand
TGTCCCCTGATACAGCAGGGAAACATGCGGGGTTTTGTACTTGGCATGGATGCGGGCGGTTTTCTTGAAGAATATGCCGTCGCGGGCCATGGCATAATAGAGCCGCGGCCCGGGGAGGATCAGGCCGTTGACGCAGCCGAAGGTGGAGACCAGTATGGCCAGGGTGATGAATATCAATCCGGCCTGGCCCATGATGGCCTGGGCCACGGTAGCGCCGATGCGGTTTTCGGCGACAACGGCCATCTGGCGGATGGGGACGACATAAAGGTAGGCCATGGCGGTCAGGGTATAGATCAGCGCCACGGCGCCGCTGCCCAGGACCATGGCCCGGGGTATGTTTTTTTGCGGGTCGCGCACTTCCTCGGCCACGAAAGCCACCGCGTTCCAGGAATCGTAGGCGAACAGGGCTTTGCTCATGGCCACGGCCAGGGCGGCGAACAGGGGCAGGGACGCGGCGGCGGGCAGGACCGGCTTGAGCAGGGGGGTGAAATTTTTGAAACTGCCCTTGAAAAAGAAAAACGCCGCCCCGATCAGGAACAGTATGGCCGCCACCTTGGCGATGGTGAAAACGTTCTGCAAAGAGGCGCCGGCGCGCACGCCGCGGATGTTGATCGCGGTCAGCAGCGCGATGCACAGAATGGAAGCCACCTGGGCTGTCGACAGGCTGAAGGCTTTGCCGAACAGGCTCAGGGAAAACAACTTGTTGGCCTCACCCAGGAAGGGGAAAAAGACGCCCAGGTACTTGGCGAAGGCGATGGCCACGGCGGCGATGAAGCCGCTCTGGATGACCAGGAAGATCGTCCAGCCGAAAAGGAAGCCCCATAACGGCGAATAGGCTTCCTTCAAAAACACGTACTGCCCCCCGGCCTTGGGATAAGCCGCGGCCAATTCGCCGAGGCTCAGGGCGGCGAAGACGGTCAGGATGCCGCCGACCAGCCAGAGCAGAACCAGGATGCCCGGGGTCTGGATGTAGCCGGCCATCAGCGAGGGGGCGATGAAGATGCCCGAGCCGATCATGGAGCCGATGACAATATTGCTGGCGTCGAGCACGCCCAAACGGCGCTCCAGTCCACTATTGGGTTCAGCATTTGCCATTTTTCCCCCTTGTTGCAAAGCCATAAATAGCTGTTCAGAAAAAAAAGTCAACTTTATAATGAGTGGTCAGGAACAGCGAATTGGCCAACGGCGAACGGTAAAAAAAATGATCTGTTTGACATTCTGCCGGACCCTGTGCTAATAAATCTTTTTTGAGGAGGGGACGCATGTCATCCAGAGGCAATTGGGGGTCGCGGGTCGGTTTTATCCTGGCCGCCGCCGGTTCGGCCATCGGCTTGGGCAACATCTGGCGCTTTCCCTACATCACCGGCAAGAATGGCGGGGCGCTTTTCGTACTGATCTACATCGGTGCCGTGCTCATTTTGGGCTTGCCGGTCATGATGGCCGAGTTCGCCCTGGGCCGGGCCACGGCCAAGAACCCGGTCGGAGCGTTCCAAGCCATCCGCCCGGGCTCAAAATGGCTCTATACCGGCTACCTGGGCGTGGTTACCGGAGTGATGATCCTCTCCTTCTATTCGGTTGTTGCCGGTTGGACTTTGGGGTACTTCTACAAATCATTGAGCGGCCAATTCAGGAGGATCGGCAAGGGGGAGGCGTCAGCCATTTTCAGCCGTTTCATCGCTTCCCCCTGGCTTCAGGTCCTGTTGCTGGCCATTTTCATGTTTTTGACCGTAGCCATCGTTGTAAAGGGCGTAGCGGCCGGGTTGGAGAAATATTCCAAGATCCTGATGCCGGCGCTGTTCCTGATCATGATCCTGCTCTTGGTCCGCTCGCTGACCCTGCCCGGCGCCGAAAAAGGTCTGCTGTTTTACCTCAAGCCAGATTTCGCCAAGATCAACGGCCGGGTCTTCCTGGAAGCCATGGGCCAGGCCTTTTTCAGCCTGAGCCTGGGCATGGGCACCATGCTGACCTACGGTTCCTACCTGGGCAAGAAGGAGAACCTGGTTTCCTCTGCCGCCTGGGTGGCGGCCCTGGACACCACGGTGGCCATCCTGGCCGGCTTCATCATTTTCCCGGCCTTGTTTTCGCAGAACATGGCTCCCGACCAGGGGCCGGGGCTGGTTTTCATCATCCTGCCGGTGATCTTCGCCCACATGCCGGGCGGCATGTGGTTCGGGGCCTTGTTTTTCGTTTTGCTGGCCGTGGCCGCCCTGACCTCGACCATCTCCATCCTGGAAGTTCCGGTGGCCTTCCTCATCGATGAGAAAAAGTGGCCGCGACGCAAGGCTTCCTGGCTGATGGCGGCATTGGCCTTCGCCTTCGGGGTGCCCTCGGCCCTGGCCGGAGGCGGCATTAAGTTTTTCAGCCGCTTGCCGGTTTTGCATATCGACTTTCTTTCCCTGTGGGACAAGATCTGGGGCAACGTGGCCTTGAGCGTGGGCGCCTTTTTCATCGCTGTTTTCGTGGCCCATGTTTGGAAAACGGCCAACGCCCTGGCGGAGATCACTGCCGGCGGCGTCAAGTTCCGCCTGGCCAAGTTCTGGGTTCTGGCTATCAAATACGTCTGCCCGCTGTTGATCCTGGCGGTGCTGATCAGCCAGTTCTTTTGAGTCAAAGCAAGAAGTAAATGGGTAAAAGGGTTGAAGGGTAGATGGGTTAGGAAAACAGCAAGCGTTCGCCGCCATTGCGATTGCCACTTCTACTCATATACTCATTAACGATTGCTTGCTTTCTTTGTTCGTTGATTCGAACTAGGAGGCCTCCCGGGTCTTGCGCCGCTTCCAGAACAGGTAGCCGGGAATGCCTACGGCCACCAGCAGCAGGCCCATCAGCGAGTTGATCAGCGGAGCGCGGCCGCTGGCGTAGTTGGCGATATCGGAATAAAGGGTGAATACCACGTAGACCATGGCGAAAATGACGAACAGCACCGGCACCAGCGGATAGCCCCAGACCTTGTAAGGCCGCTCATGATCGGGCATCTTGCGGCGCAGGACGATCACGCTCAGGGCGGCGGCGGCGTAAAAGATCCACGAGACGAAGATCAGCATATCGGTCAGCTGGTCGAAGGTGCCGCTCAGGATCAGTATCGAGGTCCAGAAGGCCTGGAGCAGCAGCGATGGACCCGGGGTGCGGAAGCGCGGATGGACATTTTGCAGACTGCGGAAAAAAAGTTTCTCTTTGGCCATGGCGTAATAGACCCGGGCCGACATCATCAGCGTGCCGTTGACCGTACCGAAAGTGGAGATCATGATGGCCACGGCGATCAAGCTGCCGCCCCAGCCCCCCAAAAACGTAGAAGCCACGTCGGTGGCCACCAGGTAGGACTGGCCCGTGCTTTCTGCGGCCAGATACTTGCTGCCCATCTCATGGACGGGAATGATGTAAAAATAAGCCAGGTTGATCAGGAGGTAGACCGAAATGAAGACGATGGTGGCGATGATCATGGCCCGGGGCAGGTTTTTCTGCGGGTTCTTGATCTCCCCGGCCAGGTAGGTGAGGTTTATCCAGCCGTCATACGCCCAGAAGGCGCCGGACATGGCGATGATGAAGGCCAGGAATACCGGACCATAACCTCCGCTAAAGGTGACGGCCGACTGGGTGAAGTTGGCCAGGCTGCCGTGGCCGATGGTGAAGGCCAGGACTACGATGGCCAGGATCACGGCGATCTTCAGGCCGGTGAAAATGATCTGGATGGCGCTGCCCAAACGCACGCCCAGGTAATTGATGGCGGTCAGGAACAGGATCAGCAGGATGGTGCAACCTTTCAGGCCGATAAATTTGAACGGTGTGATGGCCCCGACCCAGGGGATGTGCAGGGCGAACGATTCCCAGGCCGGACCCAGGCGCGGGAATTTTAGAAAATAGCCCAGCGAATCGGAAAACACGTAAGCGATGGAGGCGATGGAACCGGTCTGGATGACGATGAATACGGCCCAGCCGTAGAGGTAGCCTGAAAACTCGCCGTAGCTCTTGTTGAAGTAAATATACTGACCTCCGGCTTGGGGGAACATGCCCGAGATCTCGGCGATGCTCAGCGTGCCGAACAGGGTCATCAGGCCGGCGACGACCCAGACCAGGAGCAGGAGCAGCGGCGACTCGAGCTGGCTGGCCATCAACCCGGGCTTCTTGAAGATCCCCGAGCCGATGACCGAGCCGATGGCGAAGGCGATGGCCGCGATCAGGCCGATTTCACGCAGCAGTTCGAGCGGTTGTTTTTTTTCCGCGCTGTTCATTTTTTCCTCATGTGGCAGCCTCGGCGCCGCAGGATTTTGATCAAAAAAGGATTATAGGCAGTAGCCGGATAAAAATCAATACAAGGGAAGTGCAACGAGAGAGAAATAGAGGTCGAAATTCTATTTCTCTGCTTCTACTTTAATGATCAGCTCGTCCTTGCGGACCTCGATCCTGGCCTTGCCGCCGCTTTTCAAGCGGCCGAAAAGCACCTCGTCGACAAAGGGATTTTTGATCTTTTCCTGGACCAGGCGCGCGACTTCCCGGGCGCCGAAGATCTGGGAAAAGCCGCGCTTGGCCAGCCAGGCAATAGCGGCCGGGCTGACGTGCAGGGCTACGTTCTTTTCCTTAAGCTGCCGGCCGAATTCAGCGATCATTTTTTTGACGATGCGGGCGACCACAGACTCGTCCAAATGCCTGAAGGTGACGATGGCGTCCAGGCGGTTGCGGAATTCCGGCGCAAAGAGTTTTTCCACGGCCACGGTCACTGCCCCGGAAAGCAGTTCGCCCTGAAAGCCGACCGCGGCCCTGCCGAGTTCCTTGGCGCCGGCGTTGGAGGTCATGATCAGCACCAAGTTGCGGAAATCAGCTTTGCGGCCGCTGTTGTCGGTCAGGGTGGCGTAGTCCATTACTTGCAGCAGTGTGTTGAAGATGTCGGCATGTGCTTTTTCGATCTCGTCAAGCAGCAGGACGGCATAGGGCGACTTGCGCACGGCTTCGGTCAGCTGCCCGCCTTCTTCATAACCGACATAGCCGGGCGGGGAGCCGACCAGGCGCGAAACGGTATGCTTTTCCTGGTATTCGCTCATGTCGAAGCGCAACAGTGGCACGTTCAGGACTTCGGCCAGTTGGCGGGCGAGTTCGGTCTTGCCCACCCCGGTGGGGCCGACGAAAAGGAATTTGGCCACCGGTTTTTCGGTATCGCGGAAGCCGGCCCGGGAACGCTTGATGGCCCAGGCCACCTTTTCCACGGCTTCGTCCTGGCCGAATATGCGGGCTTTCAGTTCCGCCTCCAACACGCGCAGGTTCTTGTTCTCGGAAACCGAAACGCTGCGGCGCGGGATCTTGGCGATCCCGGACACCACTTGTTCGATGGCGTCGATGCTGATGGCGGCCGCTCCGGCTTTTTCGGCAGCGTTCATGCGCGCCAGCGCCCCGGCTTCATCGATGACGTCGATGGCCTTGTCGGGCAGGAAGCGGTCGTTGATGTACTTGCCTGACAGCTCGGCCGCGGCCTTGAGCACTTCGTCGGTATAGGTCACCTGATGGTATTCCTCGTACCGCCGGCGCAGGCCCAGGAGGATGTCATAAGTTTCCGCGATCGTGGGCTCGGGGATTTCAATTTTTTGAAAACGGCGCGAAAGGGCGCGGTCCTTTTCGAAATATTTCTTGTATTCTTCATGGGTGGTGGTGCCGATGCAGCGCAGTTTCCCTTGCGCCAGAACCGGCTTCAGGATGTTGGCGGCGTCCAGGGAACCTCCCGATACCGCACCGGCGCCGATGATGGTGTGGATCTCGTCGACGAAGAGCACGGCGCCCTTTTCTTCCTGCAGGGCCGTCAATACCTTTTTCAGCCTTTCTTCAAAATCGCCGCGATAGCGCGTCCCGGCCAGGAGTGCGCCCAGGTCCAGGGAGTAGATGCGGATGTTTTTCAGCGCCGCAGGCACCCGGCCTTGCACGACGCGCTGGGCCAGCCCCTCGGTGATGGCTGTCTTGCCCACGCCGGGATCACCGACGTGCACCGGGTTGTTCTTGAAGCGCCGGCAAAGCACCTGCAGCGTACGCTCCAGGATGTCCTCGCGGCCGATCAATGGCTCGCTTTCTCCTGCCCGCGCCTTGTCGGTCAGTTCGCGGGTGTACAAGCGCAGGAATTCTCCGCTCTTGCCGGCGGCGGGCTGCTTTTTGCGCTCACGGCCGCTGGTGATTTTTTCGGCATCCGCTTCCGGGCCTGCGGCCGGAATGGAAGCTGTCCCGGCTTCGAAGGTGCCGTCGTGGGAAATGCTGCTGAGCAGGTTGAAGCGGCTTACCCCCTCGCGCTGCAGCAGGTACGAGCAGAACGATTCCTTTTCTTCCAGCAGAGAGGCATACAAGTCGCCGATCTCCAGGAGCTTTTTTTCGGCGGCTACTGTGTGGACCACGGCCCGCTCCATCAGGTCCTGGAAGCCGAGCGAGGGAGCGGGATCGGTCTTGGCCGCTTTGGGCACCTGTTCGTTCAAATAGGTTTCCAATTCCTTTTTCATCAGCTCGATATTGGCCCCGCAGCGGCTGATGATCCCGGCCCCGGCGGAGAAAAAAAGGGAGGCATAGAGAATATGCTCCGGGGTCAGGTATTCGTGCTTGCGGCTGCGGGCGTCGGCGAAGGCCACGGCCAGGATGCGGCTCAATTCTTCATCGATTTCCATTTTGTCCACGGCTGGTGCTTCACGCCTCCTCAAAAGTGCACTTGAGGGGGAACTCCTGGGCGCGGGCCAGGGCCTGCACTTGGGAGACCTTGGTGCGGGCGATGTCATAGCTGTAAACGCCGCATATGCCGCTGCCGCCGCGGTGGACATCTAGCATGATGTGGGTGGCTTCGCGCGCGGTCTTGTGAAATATTTTTTCCAGGATGTCGACCACGAATTCCATGGTGGTGAAATGGTCGTTGTGCAGGATGACGCGGAACATTTGCGGCGGCTGCAGCTCGGTCTGGTCTTTGATCTGCAGATCGCCGTCCATCCCGGGAATGAATATCTGGTCGCTGCCCATGGGTTACCTCTATAACTGAATTAATTTTAGCCGATTGCCGAGACGCTGTCAATTGAAAGATCGAGGCGATCGGCAATCGGCATAAGGTATGTGGCATACGGTTAGCGGCAAACGGAAAGAAAAATAAATCAAATAGGAGAGATATTTCGAAATAAATTTTTCTGTTTTGCACCGTCCGCCGTATGCCTTGCGCCTAACACCGATTTCCAGTCTTCAATATCGAACCTTGAGCTTCTTAACGGATAGGCTTGCTTTTTTTCCCCTTCTGCTTATAATCTCCTTCCGTGGAGGTGGAAAATGAAAAAAACCCTGGTTTTTCTGTTCTGCGGGTTGTTCTTGGGAGCCGCCGTGGCCTGGGCACTGATCAGTTTTGTTGTCCCGCGCTGGCACCGTTCGGCGGTGGACAATACCTTCTGGCAGGTGACGTCCAAACTGGACCAGGGCGGTGAGGCCTTCGCTTATCTTCACGCCGAAAAGGTCATGGAAGCCTTGCAAAGCGTCATGGCCGGCTTGCAGAAGAATGTAACCGCTCTGCCCGAGGCCCGGCAGGCACAGGCCCGGCAGGTCCTGGATATGATGGACCTGATGTTCAAAGGCTACGGGCTGGAAGAAATAAGCGGCCTGGGTTTCAGCTCCTTCGCTGTCAAACCCGGCCTGCACCGCGTCCGCATCGTCATTCACCACCGGCCGGGCCATGACCAGGGTTTGATCTGGAAGATCGCCGGTCCGGGTCCGCGTGACCTGGACGAAATGGACATGCTGGCGGCCGATACCACGTTGGCTTTTTTTTCCGATTACGACATTGTCCAGTTGTTCAAATGGCTGGGCCAGATGGGCCAAAAAATGGGCAGCCAGGATGCGAAGGCCCAGAGCCTGGACCAGGGTATGGCCATGATGAAAGCGGGGCTGCAGTCGACCGGAATCGACTTCAACCGCCTGATCAAGTCCTATGGCCAGCGCCTGGGCTTCGTGCTCACCCTGGACCCGGGGAAAAGGGTGATCTTGCCGCTGGGGAAAACGCCGCTGTCGATCCCGGAACCGGCTTTTGCCCTGCTGGTGCGCGTCCATGACGACTACTTGTTCGAAACGCTCAAGGGCAAGTTGAACGCCACCGGCCACAACAAGGCAATCGAGGAGAAAGGATTAAAGAAGATCGTCTTCCCGCGCCTGCCGGCGCCGTTTCCCCTGGAACCGGTCATTGCCCAGAAAGGCGAATGGCTTGTGGTAGCCTCGCAGAGCGCCGTGGTAGACAATATCCTGGGCCAGGGGCAGCGTCTGGCCGACAGCGATGATTTCAAGGCCTTGGCCTATAGGCTGCCCCGCCGCGGCAACGGCTTCGGGTTCGTCAGCCCGCGGCTGCCGCGTCTCGTGGCCCAGCTGTTGCGCGAAAATAAGGCAACTTTTCCCGCACCGGCCGCCATGGAAAAAATCGCCGCTTTTTTGGAACAGGGCAAGGGTTTCTGCCAGGTCTGGGAAAATTCCGACCAGGGCCTGGTGTATACCATCAACCACGGTTTTGAAATCTCTTCCTTACCGGGCTTGATCGAAGCCTTCGTGGATATTGCCAGGGAAAAGGCTCTGCTGCAGCCGGAAGCTGTCCCCACACCGCCGGTCGGGGGAGAACGGCTGAAATAACAGCATACGGTGCACGGCAAACGGTTGACGGCGCGCGAGGGCGAGGCAATAAGGGAAATGGCTCGAGGTTTATCGTCGGTTGAAGAAAAAAGAGAAAGAAAAATATCTTTTGGCGCGGGGGCGGACCCACAGGTCGGCCCGCTATATTGCGGCCCGAGGTGCCGTGGACAATGAAAAAAATGTACCTACTTTCTGTTTGGCTGCTGCTGGCTCTGGCTGCCGTTGCCCAGGAGCCGCCCGTGGTCCCGCCCAAAACCCAAGAAGGCGGAACTTTTTTTTTGGAAACCACTGCGCAGTATCTTTCCTTCAGCCATCGCGACCTTAACGGCAGCATGGTGGTGGGCAACGCCGACCAGGTTTTTTACATTCCCCGCGTCAATCCCAGCCTCGGTTTCGGGATCGGCTTTGGCCGCCGTTTCCGCTCCGGATTGTGGTCGGTCTCCTACCTGGTCTCCGGCCACGATGTGACGTTCCAGGGCCGGGACGGCACGGCCGTGTCGCGATTGTTCCAGATCAACTCACGCACGTTCCTGCTGAAAACCGAGCCGTTGAATATCTTCTTGCATTTTGGCCTCAATTTCCCCTGGCTGAAGGTGCGGGACAATGTGGCCGACAGGAACGGGAAATTTTTTGATGCCACCTACCTGGGAGTCGGAGCCAATGCCGGGGGCGGGCTGCTGCTGCCGGTCTCGGCGCGGATGTTCTTTAGCGCCAGCCTCATCTACCGTTTCATCGGCTATCTCTATGCCAAGGGCCCGGTAAAGGGCATCGACGTGACCGACCTCTTCGATGATGTCACTGGCTCGCGCCACCGCAGGTACCTGCGGGCTTCCGAAGTAGCGCTGGAACTGAGCCTGGGGTACGAGTTATAGGAGATCAACCAGGAAATGGCCCAGCTCGCCCTGGAGCAGGAAAAGAAAAACCTGCAGTTCAGCAAGATCGACATGGCTTTTGCCCACTCGCGGCCCGATTCCTATCGCGAAATTGAGGATGTTGAGCTGAGCCTTCTCCCCCCTGCTCGGCAGGATGCTGAAAAGGATTTTTCGCTGAATCTTATTGAATTTCGAAAAGAGGCTCAATGAAAAAGACAAACGCCGTTCTGGTTTTCCTGATGCCGAGATCAGCCACTGCCAATATGGACCAACAGCCGGGGGCCGGGTATGACCGTAGTTGACCTGAGCCATTTTATAACCGAGTCCATGCCGGTCTATCCCGGCACCGAGCCCCCCAGGATCGTTGACGCCTGCACGATCGCCAAAAACGGCTTTGCCGAAAAACTGCTCAGTTTTTTTTCCCACACCGGCACGCACATCGATGCGCCCGGCCATATTTTGACCGGGGCGGCCACTCTGGACGATCTGGACATCGCCCACTTTATCGGCCCGGGTTGCGTCCTGGATGTTTCGGCCAGGAACAGGGCACAGATCGAGGTGGGCGATCTGGAAAGCCAGGCGGAGCGGATCGCCGCGGCCGAGTTCGTACTATTGCATAGCGGTTGGGCGAAATATTGGGGCGATCCCGAATATTTCGTGGCTTACCCGGTGTTGACCGAAGCTGCCGCCCGTTGGCTCTCCGGGTTCAAGCTCAAGGGAGTGGGCGTGGACATGGTCTCGCTGGACGCGGTCGATTCGACCGCCCTGGCGATCCACCGGACATTGCTGGTAAAGAATATAGTTCTCGTTGAGAACCTGGCCAACCTCGGGGCGCTGATCGGCAAGGAG
>Ga0209540_10003699_pt1 | contig 10330 bp, 7 predicted proteins | sample BarGraIncu01121A_FD_184501 | JGI IMG/M metagenome (GOLD analysis project Ga0209540, IMG submission 184501) | Arctic peat soil microbial communities from Barrow, Alaska - Barrow Graham LP Incubations 011-21A (SPAdes) (version 2) | ecosystem: Environmental > Terrestrial > Soil > Wetlands > Peat... | reverse complement strand
CAAAACTTGATTCGGTTTGAATAATTCCTGCAATTATATTTGGGTCAATTCCATATTTTGCTCCTGCTTGATTTATCCAATCTTTATATTTACCATTTGCATATCCTCCTGCATATGAACCACTACTACTTGAAGAAGAGGAGGATGAACTAGAACCACCACTTACAATACGTCTAGCACCAATATAGTTAGACATAGAACTAAGAGCAGTTTCTTTAACAACATCTCCAGTATGAGGTGCTTGAATAACTTTACCATTCCCTGCATAAATTGCTTCATGAGAAGGTGAACTTGCACTTTTACCAAAGAAAACTATATCTCCTGCTTGTAAATCTTTTTTAGCAACAGCCGTTCCTTCTTTAATTTGAGTATAAGTTGTCCTAGAAATATCAGTTCCTAACTGTTTATAAACATATTGTACTAACCCACTACAATCAAATCCATTTGTATTAGAACCTCCCCATACGTAAGGTGTTCCAAGATATTTCTTTGCCTCATCAACTACAGCTTTTCCAGCAATACTTGAATTTGCTAAACCTGAAGCTATATTAGCAGAGCCTTCAAGTGTTTGTAATGTCTTAGCATTAGCTGTATTAAGTGCTATGGATTTCTCTGTTAATGTAATTTCTTGTTGTAATAACTTAGCCTTTTCTTGCATTCCATCTCTATAAGCTTTACTATGTTCCTCTAATTTCTCCTGACTATTATCTAATAATTTTATTTGTATATTTAAACTTTTTAAACTAGTATCAAAATCTTCCGTTGCATTTTTTGCTTGTTTAGTCGCATCTGCAAGAATCTTATTAGCTTTAGCTAAATCTTTTTCTGCTTGAGATAATTCTTTACTATCTGCTGTTGCTTTTGCTGTTTCTTTTGGAGCAATATAGCCCTTTGAACCTGTTGTGCTATTGCCTGATAATGTTGGAGATTTTAGGGTAAATTCCTCTTTCATGGCATTTATTTTATCTATACTACTTTGGAGATTAGAGGCACCCATTTCATTCGCTTTAATTTGAGCATCAAAAAATCCTCCTTCCCCTGCATCTGTTGAAGCTAGTGCTACATTTAATGCTTGATAGGCTTCAAGTTTCGTTTCCATATCTTTCAAAGTCATAATCGTTCCATCATGCATTATCTGTGCTGTTTTTATTGCATTTTCGATTTCCACATTCGCAGTTATTGTACTTTGTTGCTTTAGTAAGTCTAGTGCTGTAACTTGTCCACTCAAGAATCCAGTATTTGTAATTACACTATTTCCATGTTCATCAGTACTTACTTTTAATCCTGATATTCTTCCTGTTAATTCGGTGGTTAAATTACTTAAAATTGTCTTCTTATCCGCAGATTTATTTTCTTCATCATTTAATGCTAAGTATTGTGTTATTAAACCTTGTGTTTCTGTCGATTCATTTACCGTAGCATTTGTTTTATCTTGTATAGATTTTATTGTTCCTGATGTAGCTATGTTTGATTCAGCAACTCCAAGTTCCTCAATCTTATTTGTATTTTCATTAACGTGATATCCTGCTTCTGTTAGAGATTTAATATATTTATCTAATGCTCTTTGTCCACTTTCATCTTTAACTCCGTAACCTATATCTATTTTGTTTCCTGCTAATGATGCTAATTTATCTAATTCCTTTTGTTGTTCTTTTAGTTTAACTGTAGATTCTGTTATTCCTTTTCCATCTAGTGCATCCATAGCTTTTTTAAGTGCAATATATTCAGTCGTTAAATCTTTAGTTTGTTGAGCATCCTTATATTTCTCATAAATTACAGCTCCAAAAACAGCAGTAAGTGCAGTGATTGCAAGTATAACAGGATTAAAATTTAAGAGTGCAAATGTAGCTACTCCTTCACTTTTTAATAAAGACATAAAAGCAGTAACTTCACCAATTGCAAATTTAAGAGCAGTAAAGTTTTTAATAACTAATACTAATCCCACATAAGTTCCTATTAGTGCTTTTGAATCTGTTATTAGAAATTCTGTAAGTTGTACAACTTGTATTAACATATCAATTCCAACTTTTAATGAATCTGAACTTATAGTTTTCTGATATAGTTCAGTCATTGTATTTTTCAAATTTGCTTTAGAAGCCTCAATTGAAGTTAAATATTTTGCATATGAATTAGCTAATGCTTGTGCTCCATTATCTTCTTTTATATTTTTTTGTAATTCATTTATTCTAGTTAAATTATTTAGTGTGCTTAAAGTAGCTTCAGCCTGTTCCTTTCCACCGATTTTAAAAGCCAAATCTGATTTCTGAATTTCTGAAAATTTTCCTATATTGAGTTGAATCTCCTTTATTACATTTCCTAAATTATTCCATTCGTCTTTGCTTTTTCTGAGGGCAATTCCCTTCGAATTTAACAATGTTTCTAAACGATTTACTGCTCCAACCTCGGTTTCATCTCCACTCTCAAAACCTAGTTTCATTTTTTGAAAGTTAAGGAGCATACTCTTAAAAGTTCGACCTATGGTTTCTCCAGACTGTGCTGATTTCTCACTATAATTAGTGATAAAACTCAACGCTGTGTCCATATCTATTCCTGTTGCTTTAAATGTCTCAGCAGAAAATTCCATGGCAGAATTGATTTTTTCTGAGGATGTCGCACTCGAATTATCAAGCATCGCCACCTTGGAAGCGTATTCTTCTAATCCTTGTGAATTAAGTTTATATTGATTGGATATTGTAATTAAACTAGCACTCATTTCAGCATTAGATACGTTTGCAATTTTTGATAATTTAGTAGTTGTTTCTAAGTTTTTGTTAGCTGTTTCCTGATTTACTCCTGACCTCAGCCAATTTTCTGCACCTGACAAAATTTCACTATTAGCCACTTTTAGATTCTTCGCAAGTTCTAAAGATGCACTATTGGTTTTCTCTACATTTGCCACGCTCTGATTTGTTATCATTGCCACATTTGTATTGGATTTATTAATTTCAGCTATCTCGTTAAATCCATCTTTTACCAATTTTACTGTTCCATATACTGCTGTCATTCCAATAAAAAACTGAGTAACTCTCCCTACAGCATAACCAATAGAATCTCCTAAATTTTTAGAATGACCATTCATTCCTTGTAAGAGATTATTACTTTGATTTAATTGATTATTCAAATTTCCAACTTTGATATTAATCACATTATTGTTTGCCAAATTTTGTAAATCTCGTAATAGAGCTATAAATTGTGTTTTAACTAATTTAACACTATTTAAGTCTAAACTTGTTTTTATTCCATACATGTATTCCACTCCTTATATACTTATTTTAGGGTACTTTTATTTGTATATAGATACCCTAAAATAAACATACAAATAGAACATTAGTTTGTTTAAAAAATACAATAAAAAAAGCAACTATAAAAGTTACTTTAATTATCTATTCTCACAACACAATCTTTTCCATATTTTTGTTCTAACTCTTCTATTGTTTTATCTATAAAATTTCGTGGAGGATTATAGTTATGGTACATATTATCTATTCCTGTACTATCGCTATGCCCCTTGTCTATCCATTTCGGTGTGTACATACCAACCTTTTCATTATTAGAATTAGTATGTCCTATATTATTTGCATTGAAATAAACAATCCCATTATCTATAGAAAATACATGCTCAATTGAGGTATATAAATCAAAAGTCCTATTATATTTCAAAGGATTATATGAATTATATACCTCACTTTGTACATTTTTTCTTAATATTTCTTCAGCATCTTCAACAATTTCTTTTAATTGCCTTGAAAGTTCAAGTAATATGTATTCTTCAAATAATTCTTCCTCATTCATTTTCTTCTAGTATTTCTATCTTTTCTAATATCTCACTTTTTAGCAGCTTAACCTTAGTAGTTTTAAGTTCTGCATATAATTCATCTAGTTTTTCATCTGTAGTTTTTTCAATTACCACTTCTTTTACTTCTTCTATAGGTAATTCAATTCCCTGCTCTACAGCTATAGACTTAGTTTCTTTATCCAATTCTTTTATTTGATTAGCTGTTTTAAATAATATAGCAATTTCGTCTACTAAACATTTAAAATAACTTGAAAATGTAACTGATGGATATTTAACCATTTTTTCAAATTCTTTAAAATCTACATCAACTTCCACGTTTGACATTAGAGGAATTATTTGATATAAAAATTCTAATTCAGTGCCATTAGTTTTAGTGTCTAACAAAGGTTTCATGTCTTCTCCATTTAAAGTATAAAATTCTAATTCCCTACCTTGTAAATTTTCTTCAACTTTGCTAAACATATTGTCTATAAGTGTGTACCTCGATATTGCTTTTAAATCACGTAAATTAATTTTTTCCATTATAATATTGCCTCACTTTCATCATTTAATATTTCGTTTACATAATTTTCTAACATATGTATTTCTTCTAGCACTCTGCCTTTCATCCATATATCTTCTTTGTTATTTTTTAAATACTCCAATAAAGGTGCTAAGTTTTCTCCTTTTGCAATCAGTTCATCCGAATTAAATTTACATATTAATCTTACATTGTTATCTGCCAGTGCTGTATTTTCCTCATATCCTTTTTTATATGCATCTGCTATAACTTTTTTTTTAATATCGTTATAATATTTAATATCTTTCATTTTCATCTATCTCCTTTTTATTTTTAATTCAAATCTAATTAAATCTATTCTTTAGATTTTCTATTTTTAGTTTCTCTTAAATCCTGTTTTAATTCTTCTCTCTTATTCATAAATTCGGTTTTAACTTTGCCATTTTCTTTACAATCTTTTAAAAAACTTTCTATCTTTCCATCAAGTGTTCCGTAGGTTTTCTCTTTTGGATTGCTCCATACAAAACTTGGATTTTTAGATTTATATTTCTTCTTAACTTCTTCCTTATTTTCCTTAACTATTTCCTTAACTTCTTCAATTTTCTCAACCTCTTTTTTAGGTTTCGCCACGTTCGTATTTTTAAATTTAAACTCGTAATCTGCCATTTTTAATCTCCTTTTTATCTTTTTATTGTTAAATTAATTTATTTCAGATTCTATCTATTAAAATTTAAGAAAACAACTATATAGGTGAGAAGTCTATATAAACAAAAAAAGGACAATTTGAATTGTTTTCCGATTAAAATAAATAGAATCTCAAATAAATTAATTTTAAGTAGCTTATATTTATTGTCTGAAAGCTACGCAAGACTTTTACAGTAGAATATAGTAAAACTATACAGACAAAATTCTCATTGCCTTACGCCAACATGGACGCTACCACATATGCAAATTCGACATCTCAATGCTTGCAACATTTCAATAGGATAGTTTTAAAACCCTCGTGCCTAACTTTTTGCTTACCATTTAGGAGGGGGCGAGTTTGGTTCCTCGCTACAAGCAAAAGCTTTAAAAGAACTTACCATAACTGTTAAGATTATTTAAAATCACTTAGTATTGAAGCTGAAATATAACATTAATAACAAAATAAACGCATAGAATTATCACAAACATACGATTATTTTAGAGCACACAAATGACTGTAAGTATGCTTTATAAACCATACAAAATTAATTATATGGTCTTAAAACATACTATTATTCTCTATTATTTCTTTCTTCTTTTCGTGCTCTCCTACATGCAGGACATCGTTTTGGCTCTGAAAATTCCTTTTCTTCAAAGAACTCCTGCTCCCCTACAGTGAATACAAATTCCTCTTGGCAATCCTGACATATTAATATTTTATCTTCCATTTTTAAAAACTCCTTTTCTATTTTATTTTTTTTAAATATATTGTGAATCATATTTATCATATTAATCATTTAGTTTATTCTCCTTGATAATTGTTCTTGTATTAATTTAATTTCTATGTTATAGTATTATTAGGATAATATAGTCTAATGTCTTTTATAAATATTAAATATTAGTGCTTCAGCCATATCTTCAAGTTCCGTTTTTCTAGGTTGTTCTATGTACTCAAACCTTTTTTTATATGGAGCTGTACCATTTAATAAATTATTATCCTTATATTTTTCAATTAGATAATATTCCATCAGCATTCTTTCATCTTTATTGATTTCATCATTATAAGAAACTACAAAATGATCTAATTTATTTTCATTCCATTTTTCCTCAGTTAATTGTATAGAACTGAAGCCATTGATATGTTCTATCTCTCGTGCGTACATATTACTTGTACTACCAACGTATCTAACCTTACCATCCACGTCTAATATAAAATAAACACATTCCCTAGTATTTCCTTCTCTAAATATCTCGTAGTAATTTTTAAAATATGCTTCGTTCCCTGTATAATATTTTGCTTTCCATTCTTGATATTCCATAATTTTTTATAACTCTTATTTGCTTTATAACCTCTGGCATTTTCTATTTTGTTCTCCTACTCTACCACCTTTCTCGCCTTTGTAAATTCGTAATAAATTGAACAATCATTGTTATATTTTTCACCGTCCTTTTATTTTATTTTTGTAAATATTTAATTACATCTTCTATACATTTCACATCAAATTCTATATTTTCTTTTTCCAATTCTCCATATTCAATTAACTCTTCTGTTAATTCATTTAAAGTTTTATTTAAATACATTATTGTAACTGATTTACTTTTATTTAAATTATCATTTTTGGATTCTGATTTCACTCCAAAAATATTAAATATTGATTTCTTCATTACTTTCTCCTCCAATCATATTTATTTTTAAAACCTATTGTATTTTTATTTTTTAGTGTTATACTTATTATGTATACAATTTTATTATCTAAAAAATTATATTAAAAAGTAGGAGAATTAACTCCTACTCAGATGATAGTATTTTTTATATTGAACTATCGCAATTACTCGAGCATTACCTAATTTAATAGGTAGAGGAGATTTCAACTTATTACCTACTCTCTCCCCTTAGTAGCACTTAAATATCATACTTTATAACCTCTGTAACGTAGGTGAATAAGTACTTTAGAGGGTATTATGCTACTATAAAAATTTCCCCAATTATACAAATATTGATAATAATTTAGTTCCAAATGTCTTAAACAATATTTCTATAGTTATACTCTCTATTCCACTCAAATAATCTACTTTTACTTTATTTTTTATTGTAATCTCGTTTTTAGTTTCAATATTATTATTTTTCTTATTTACTTTAGTTTTTATTTTACTTTTAACTTTTTTAACAGTATTTAATCCTTTTTGCAAAGTTCCAAACATATCTGCTTTATTTAATTTTTGTTCTTTTATAAGTCTAATTGTTTCAGCTTTAGCAGATTTAATATTATTAAGCTTATCTTTATAACTCAAATCTACATCTGCTTTATATGTACTTATTTTAGAATCTAAATCCTTTATAAGTTTAATTACTATTGTAACCTTATTAGAATTACTGGTGTGGTGACTTGCATTAACTAATTGTATTACTTGAAGTGTTGCATTTCTATTGCTATCTACAATAGTATCAAGTTCATCCTCTAGCCAGTTCATAGGAGTTTCCATTGTTCTATCATAGATTTTATTCTCCCACTCACTTTGTATTGTTGTATTTACTTTTAGCAATTCAATTAATTTCTTATCCTTTTTATCAACTTTACTAATTTCAATTTTATTATCACTACAATATTTTTCTATGATTGGAGCATCCAATTCTTTTCTATGTTTTTTATTAGTAGTCCTACGTTGTTTTTTAGAATCATTATCCCCAATATATTTAAAGAAGTGTGGTTTAATTCTCCTTTTGTCCAAATTAGATAATTCCATATTTTTGATACTTACCTTAGTCTTAATATCATCAATTTCATTTTGTTTAGAATTATTAACGTCTTCCATATCATTCTCTAATGCTACTATTCTATTTGTTAATAGAGATAATTCTTCTTCTGTTAATTTAACAACTACATCTTCTTGTATTAATTTTCTTGCAAGTCCCAGAGGTTTAGTTATTAATTTTCTTGCAACTTTATCTTCCTTTACAACTCCATCTAATTCACTTTCTAACATCTTAATTTTACTTGTGATTGATATTACCTCTGCATCTGTTAACTTAGTTAGAGTGTCAATCCTTAGTGTATTTTGTAGTCCTCTTAACTCTTTAGATATTGGTTTTCTATTAACTTTTCTTTCACTATTAATTTCAATTTTCTTATTAGATAACTCACTTTTTATTATTGCAATTTCTTTTCTAACTTTTAAAACTTCATCATTATCAACTAATTTCATTCCTATTTTCATTTTTTCTAATTCCTTTGGAACGTCTAAGTCTTGAAATTGCTTTTTACTTTTGTCGATTTCCACCTGTGAGATTGATGAAAGTTTACTTACTTTAGAAAAAAGATTATTGATTTCTGTTTCTGTTTCTTTATTTGGATTAGGATTTTTATATCTAATATCATTCATTTTAGAATTAATTTCCATACTTAAATTGATTACAGAGCCTATATAATTTTGTGCAATAACCGTATCAACTTTACTCATGTTCAAGCCAGTTAATTCTAATTTAGTATCTAAATTATCAGCCTTTATGTCATTGAATGGGATAGGTGTCACTATACCCTCTGTAGCCTGTGTAACTATTCTTTTACAAGCTTGAACTATAATTTTTTCTGTTGTTAGAAGATTGCAGTCAATATCATAGTCTTCGCCGTTATAAATTGATTGGGTAGGGTACTTAATTGCGTTCAGATATACAACACTTGGAGAAGTAACCATGTAATCCTCAATCTCTTGAATATATTTATTGACTTGCACACCACAATTACTTACGAGAATGTGTGGATTACGGAAGCCCACAACGTCAATACTCTCTTTACCATATCTACTACAATATAATTCATTACCGTTTAATGTAGATATAGGATTTTCCCTATCAAACTCACCTACACAAGCTTTTAATAATTCTATAGGATTTCCACAAGCAATCGTATAATCACAATCATTAACATGAATTTTCCCTGCACGTAATTTATTTTTATATGCATTTATGTAATTCCTTCTATAGTCTTTAAAAACTTTCGATTGCGAAAATTCAGGTTTCTTTTTACATAATGCTATAAAACCACTAGTGGCATCACAGTTTCCTTGAATCTCAAATTTGTTCTCAATTTCATCTTCAATATCAAAACTATCATTTTTAGTTATTTCTGATAAAAAGAAATCTAAATCATTCTTTAAGTCTTCTATGTATTTTTTATCCTCTGCAACTAATTCAATTAATTCCTCTTTTTTGAAGGGAATAGTGTTAACTTGCTGATAACTAAGTGTGTTCCTATAATTTATTATATTACCCTCTTCATCTTTCTCACATAAATAACTGGCTTTATCTACTTTACATATTCCAAATCTAGTGCCACAATTATCTTTCCAATATTGTAACCATGCACCCTCTCCATATTGAATGTAATCAATTTTCTCTGCTAATACAACATGATTATACTTAGCAAGTTTAATAGCTGAAGGAGTCGTTATAAGGTCAATGTCACATACCTTAATCCAATTACTATACATATCTTGTATTTCATAAGTATCATAATCTAATCTTTCTGCAATATTATGTAATTCATTATACTTGTTAATTTTATCAATATAATTTCTAAAGAACAATTCTATTCTTCCACAAAAACCTGCACATTTCATGTATCTATTTCTTAATAATGCTACTGAATGACCTTTAATTATTGGATTGGAATTGAAAATCTTTTCGCTGAGAATCCCCTCACCATCCCAAATTGAATTAGATTCTTGTGTTGTAACTGTTTCTGTTTGTAATTCTTTATCAACTAAATATGTTTTGCTCATAGTCCAATCAAATTCACTCTTAAAGTCCTCAATGATTAAAATGTGAGAGGGAATTATTTCAATTTCACCTATTACGCTCGAAAGTGGGAGTGATTCGTAGGCACGAATTGAACCTATATCTTGCTTACCTTCAAATTTTAAATTCATTCTCGCCCAATCTAAATTTTTATCCCTTATGCTAGATAAACAGAACATATTCTCTCCAACTCTCGATTTTCCACTACTTCTTTTCCAATTTAACATATTATTACCATTAAATTTAAAACCATCTTCATAACTCCAATCTCTTAATTCTCTAGTTCCCATTACTGCCTTAATTTTTTTATTTTCCATTTCATTATATTTGTTATTATATTTTACATTAACAATATCAAGTGTGTATTTTTTACCATTAATCTCCTTGATTTCAATTCCATCTATTAATTCCTTATTCTCTATCAATTCAAAACTATAATCCAATTTACCTTTTAATAATTTATCTATGTATTCCATATTTACTGCATAATCTCCTGTCTCATTATTTAATTTCTTTAACCACATTGCTTCTACAGAGCCTATATATATCCCCTCCG
>Ga0209540_10003698_pt1 | contig 10331 bp, 8 predicted proteins | sample BarGraIncu01121A_FD_184501 | JGI IMG/M metagenome (GOLD analysis project Ga0209540, IMG submission 184501) | Arctic peat soil microbial communities from Barrow, Alaska - Barrow Graham LP Incubations 011-21A (SPAdes) (version 2) | ecosystem: Environmental > Terrestrial > Soil > Wetlands > Peat... | reverse complement strand
CCACTCCTACTGATACTCGTTTCACGCTTATTTTCAAAATAGTTCCCTTGACTGCCAATTATTTTCGTTCAAAAACTACCGGAAATTGGAGTAATACTGCAACCTGGGAAACTTCATCCGATGGTAGTACAAATTGGAGTTCAGCCATTTCAGTTCCGGATGCATCTGCCACCGCAATTACCATTTTATCGGGTCATACAGTAACAATTGATGAAAATATTACAACAACTTCACTTACCATCAATCCGGAAGCGAAACTCACATTGAATTCAGGTAAAACATTATCCGCAACAACTTTCAACATTAACAGTGATGCTGCCGGAACAGGGACTTTTGTAGATATGAACCCTTCCGGAGGAATAACGGTGGCAGGAAAAGCCAACGAGCAACAATACTTAGCATTCAATTGGTCATACTCCTATTAAGCGTAATAGTGACAGGAACAGCCAATGGGCAACAATACTAAACAGGAGGCAGAAACTGGTTATTTCCAGTCCGGTTGGTTCTGCAAATGGTAATTTAAGAGTATAAAGTAATGAACTTAAAAAATAAGGTTATGATAAAAGTATTTATTGTTGACGATCATGCAATTATTCGTGAAGGATTAAAAAAGATTCTGAAAGAAGAGTCTGACATAATTGTAGCAGGTGAAGCACAGGATGGAGTCGATGTGTTCGAAAAAATACAAAAGCCTGATTTCGAATGCGATGTCTTGTTGTTGGATATGAATATGCCCGGCAGAAGCGGGATTGATTTACTAAGCGACCTTAAAATCATGAAGCCGGAACTTCCTATTTTGGTGTTGAGCAAACACCCCGAAGATAAATTTGCATTACGCACCTTAAAAGCCGGCGCGGCAGGTTACCTTTGGAAAGATGCAGCACTGGATGAGTTGGTTATTGCAATCAGAAAAATCAGTACAAAAGGAAGGTATCTGAGCATTGCGCTGGCCGAATATATGGCTTTTGATTTTGTGCCCGAAAATGATGCTTTAGCACAAATACAATTGTCGAACCGCGAACGCGAAATCATGTTTATGCTTGCCGAAGGCAAAAAAGTGAAAGATATTGCCATTGAACTGGTATTTAGAAACTGTTTAAAAAATAATGTATATATAAACTGATTATCAGTTGTTTAGTTGAATAAAATTTCGTAACTTTATGGAAATCCTTGAGAAATCGGGGATTTTTTTTATTGGGACTGCCCCCATGCCCCCTAAAGGGGGTTTAAGACGGGACGACAGAACCTGCCAGCGGCAAGCAGGTTCCGACCTCCCGATTCATCTCGCAAACCGCTTTTTATTCCCCCTTCAGTGGGTTAGGGGGCAGTTTTCTTTTGGTCAGAGTCTGAACTCCGACCTCCCAAGTGCATCATATTCATTTGCCAATATTTTACTACTAACCGTTATCAGGGTTTTCAACCGCTGACAGCGGTTTTTTTTTACTCGTTTGACGGAGTCGGAACCTGACTGCCTCAGGCCCGCCTGCGGCTGGCAGGCAGGCTCCGTCATCCCAGTCTCTTCTCCTATTCCTGATTAGCTCCGAAATTTGAGGTGCCAGACCATCAATCATTCACCGGAAATAAAACTACAGATTTTATCGTACGACAATCGTAATTTTTACACGCTCACTTCAAACCGTCGTTCATTTCATGATCTAAATCATTGTTTTTCATCACTATACAAGCAAAATAACTATAAATAACATTAAATAAACAGGCTTTATAGATAAATAAATGCAAAGGATTTAGTGGATTATACAATCTATTTTCATAAAAATGGTTTTTAAGGTTTTTTGAAATAAAAAGAAGTTTTTTAAATGTAATACCATTTAAAAGTGCCTAACTATTATTTACTACGACAGAGCACTATTAAAATTTTTTTTCTGTACAAAATTAATTTACTACTCTTCATTATCAGATCGTTGTCTTTAATTGACTGGATAGAATTTATGATTCCTCCTGACATCCCTTGCCGGATACTCAAACGCAATCAAAAAACAAAGTAGAGAATGCTACATGACCAACAATTTATATTACAAGTATCTGGATAACAACACTTTAGAATAAAACAGTTATCTTTGACACATACAAAATAAGGATCTAATTCGAATAAAATTTGCAAGTTAAGATACTTATTGGTACTAACAATTTAAAAAATAAATTATCATGAAAACTGCTACTTTTTCAGACCGAATGGTTTCTACACGAAACAATTCTTTTCTTCAATTTTTGTTGGTTTTGGCTTTATGTGTGCTGCTTTCGGTGAATGTAGGTTGGGCACAAACAACAACCACTATAAATCAAGTATTGCGCCTTCAGGTATCAAATGGCATGAACTCCGACGAAACAATCGTGTTTTTCAATGCGCTTGCGTCGAACGGATTCGATGCTTATGATTCGCCAAAAATGACGAATAGCAATCCATTAATTCCTGAAATTAATACCACGGTTGGTGATGAACAACTGGCTATCAATGGATTGAATGCTGTTACACCGAACTTAACATTGCCACTTGGGTTTACTCCCGGCCAGGTGAACACCTTCAACATTAAAGCTACGGAAATAAGCAGCTTTGATGCCGGTACCCACATAATTCTGAAAGACCAGTTGCTTAATATCGAAAAAGAATTGATAATAGGAAATGATTATAGCTTTACTTCGGATGCCACTCCTACTGATACTCGTTTCATGCTTATTTTCAGGGCAGCAGACATTGCAACCGCACCTGTTACAACAACCGCACCGATTACAACTGTACCGATTACAGATACGACTGATCAAAACGTGTTGGTTTACATAAATCCCAATAATCAGGTTACGGTTAATTGCTCTGACGTTGTAATAAACGATAATACGATATCCGTTTACAATGCCCTTGTTGGTAAGAAATTACAGACAAAAAAAATGACAAATAAAGTTACAGTAATGGACGCTCCGCTTACCCGGGGAGTTTATTTGGTAACGGTTGGGAATGGCAAAAAAAGCGTATCGAAGAAAGTTATTGTAAGTTAATCCATTCAATCATCCGCCAGTTGTCGGACAAGTTTTATCATTTGTCTAAAGCAAGTAAATCAACCTTAGAAAGACAATTAACGGATGGTAGGTAGCAATGCCATCAGTTGATAGTTTGAAATCCCCGACGCATCGGGGATTTTTTTTGTTCGGGGGGATGCCCCCATGCCCCCTAAAGGGGGTTTAAGACGGGACGACGGAGCCTGACTGCCTCAGGCAGGCTCTGGCCTCCCGAGGGAATGTCGGATTTGGAATTATTCCCTTTGGTCATGACCGTTGGTTCCGACCTCCCAAGGGCATTATATTCATTTGCCAATATTTTAATTCTAACCGTTATCAGGATTTCCAACCGCTGGCAGCGGTTTTTTTTTTGCTCATTCTCCCCTTCGTTTGCAACCTACTCTTTATACACATCTTTTAATGAAAAAGATTAGGTATAAAAACATTTATAGGTATAGGCGATTAGATCGCAGGATTATTCATTTTATCAAACTTGCTAATAAACTCCGTAGGAGTAAACCCTTAACAGGGTTATCAATTGTTGAATGTTTCAAATCGCATCTTCAAAAAAAAACAGTTAACAACTGCTGTTTTGAGTAAATATTTTATGTCTTTGTGCCTTTGCGTTAAAAATTATAATACTTGTGTATAAAGAGTAGGTTGCAAACCGAGGTGGAGTAGGAACAATTGATTTTGAAAAAAAAGTTTTTCTCAAAAAGGGGATTTTTTTGTATTTTTTACTACAAATTAATTGTTATTATTGGTGAAATACCCTATATTATTTGCTTATATAGTGAATTAAAGTTATTATAAATTAAAATAAGCTATATATTGCTACATTTAATACTACATATGATGTAGTAATAAATAGTTTACATATTTTTGCATGGAATCTTTTTGCCGAAATATTTTTTATAAAAGTAATTAATCATTGTAAGTAAAAGCAAATCTGATAGTTAGCTTATTTGTAGCAACTTTTTTAACATTATTTTGTCCCGGACAATAAAATTATAATGCCTGAGATTATGAATTTACGAGAAATTTATCATCTTTCTTATCGCTATCTCTCTGCAATAACAGCTGAATTGCTTTTCCACAAAGGCATTCAAGAGAAAGCCTATAGCAGGAACCCCCTTTTCTTAACAAGGGAGTTTCCTTTTATCGTTTCATTGATTGAACCGGTAATGAACCCTACCGCAGCATTTTCCACCGTGAGTACTTCCTGTACCCGTGATAGAACTGTTACGCCCCCTACTGTTCAGGTTGATACGCTGAAAGCCATTTTCACACTTACTCCGGGAGAATAATTCAGTTTTCCAATGAACGAAAAAAATCAATTTACTTAAAAAAAACAAAATATACTTCTAAAATTTACTAAAATGAAAAATCTACAACAATCTCGAAATGGCCTGACAGTTGGGCGTGTTTCTAAACTTTTGGCCACAGTAAATAGAGCTAAAATGTTTATTGTATTGCTCACAACGCTGCTCATTTTCGCACTGAGCGAGACGGCATTTGGTGCTACTAAACCAATAGCTACAATAAGTGTAGGAACACAATCAGGTACCGTTACGTATGGTACTGGCGGAAGTGTAACATTTCCTATAACCATTACTTGGGTCAAAGGAACTGCTGGCTCAGCAACCTTATTTGTAACTGGTTTGACTGCTGATGTAACCGCAACTTGGTCTGCTGGTATGCCAATCAGTGGTACAACTTCTGTTACATGCACTCTGACAACGACTGCTGCTGCAGCCGTTACTACGAACACCTCCTTTACGGTTAACACTACTGACGGTGCTATAACAGGAGCAGGCACCCTCGCAATAACTCCGAAATCATTAACAATCACAGCCAATAATCAAGCAAAGTGTAATGGAGATCTATTAACATTCTCAGGCTATGAGTTTACACCTACAGGCCTGGTAAAAGGAGAAACAGTTGGAAGCGTAGCTTTAGCAAGTGCTGGTTCATCTCCAGGTGTGGCAGCCGGATCTTATAGTATTGTTCCAACAGATGCTGCTGCTAACGGTATGTTTTTAGCGAGTAATTATAGTATTACCTACGTCAATGGTACATTAACAGTAGGCAATAAATGGCTGGGTTACAGTGAAGAATGGGGTGATGAAAATAACTGGTGTGGAGGAAGTGTACCTATAAATACAACTGATGTGATTATTCCTTCAGGTTCGGTAAATTATCCGACAATTTCAGAAGCAGCAGTATGTAATAACATAACCATTCAGTCCGGTGCAACATTGGTCGATAACAGCCTTCTTACGATTTCCGGAACAGCCTATGTTCAGCAATACCTTGCTTCTGACCGTAACTGGTATGTTTCCAGTCCGGTAGAAACCGCTCCGGCAACTGATTTAACTACGGCAACATCGGTAGTATGTTACAATGAAGCAACGGCAGGATGGGTTCCCCCAAAAGATGGTACGCTTACACCTCTGCAAGGATATATTTCGGTTGCTACAAAAACTGACGGAGCTATTACTTTTAGCGGAAAATTGAATACCGGAACAAAATCAACTTCACTACTATGTACTAGCGGGACAAAAGCAGGCTTTAACTTAGTAGGGAATCCGTATCCGTCGTATGTCAACATAGAAGATGCTCCCAAAACTAATTTGCTTGATACTTATTGGTATCGATCCCAAAATGGCAGCAAAACTTATGTTTTCGATACCTATGGTCTTACTTCGCATTTCGGAACTAACAACAGCGGTTTAGGTGCAGCAACAAAATATATTCCGCCCATGCAGGCATTCTGGGTACGGGTTGCAACGATTGCGGGAGGTACAATTGGTTTTACAAACTTAAATCGTGGGCATAAAGCTGATACAAATAATCCTCTCAGAGCACCTTCGGCAAGCAAAGTAACTCAACAGGTATTACGTCTTCAGGTATCCAATGGGGTGAATAGCGATGAAACTATTATAGCCTTTAATCCGAATGCATCCAACAGTTATGATGCTTACGATTCGCAGAAGCAATCTAACGGAAGCGCAGCAGTTCCGGAAATATACACCATGGCAGGAACCGAACAAGTCGCAATTAACGGATTGAAGACCCTGATTCCGGACGAAGAACTGCCTCTGGGATTTACAACCGGACAGTCAAATGCCTTTACCATTAAGGCTACTGAAATGAGTGGCTTTGACTCAGGGTTGAGGATCATTTTGAAAGATAATTTGCTGAATACTGAACAAGACCTGACAGCTAATAATACCTACACTTTTAGTTCGGATGTGGTAAATACCACCGATCGGTTTACCCTTCTTTTTAAGGCGCCAGGTAGTGCAACCGGCTTGAATACAGGGTCGAATGATCAAAGCGTGTTGGTTTACAAAAATGCCGATAATCAGATTACGGTTAAGTGCTCAGGCGATGTAACCAACGAAAATTCGGTAGTGGTTTACAATGGGGTTGGTCAGAGATTGCTGGCAAAGCAACTGGCAGGTAACGTTACCGTACTGGACTCTCCGCTTACTTCGGGAGTTTATATGGTAACGGTTACGAATGCCGGAAAAAGCGTAACGAAGAAAGTCATTCTAAATTAATCCATTCAATCATTTACCATTTGTCAAAAGCAAAAAAATCAACAATATGAAAACAAACAACGAAATGCACAAACAACGTACTTACAGCACGCCGCTGATTGAACGGATTAAACTTGATAATGAAATTTCACTGGTTCTTGCAACAACTCCAGTACCTGGTCCGGGAGAACCAGGATGGGTGGGATATGCGCCCGAATATTTCAACAACGATCCGTTTAAGATGGCGTAGGAGAAAGACAAAAGAGCAAAGAGCAAATGGAGCTTGCGACATCCCGCGAAGCGGGAGACAATTGACCACAAGTCAGATGTATTTTGTTGAAGATAAGAGAAAATCCCTGAGAAATCGGGGATTTTTTTGTTCGGGATGACGGAGTAAAGTTCGGGACGTCGGAATTCCGATTCCGACAATTAGAAGCCAGACGGAGTCGGAACCTGCCTACCGCAGGCAGGCTCTGTCATCCCGGGGAAACTCCATCATCCCGGGAAATTCCGATTCGCCCTCAACTTTAGTGACGGCTACACTACTGTTCTTTCAATAGATGTGATGAGTGAAGCCGTCACTAATAAAAAAAAATCTTATCTTTGCACATTGAGAGAAAAGATAAACCCTTAATGTAAAAGATAAACATGGATATCCAAACACTTTACCAGCTTAAATCGAAGTTCGTTGCCCGCGAAGTAGGCAATGAATTGATTTTAGTACCTTTAACCGGTAATATTGCACAAATGAGCGAACTGTTTACCCTGAATGAAACAGCCAAATTTATCTGGGAAAATAGTACTGAAGAAACCACACTTGAAGACATGGAGAACGCGATAACCGAAACATTCACTATCGACCGCGAAACCGCAACGAAAGACATCGATAACTTTCTGAAACAACTGGAAAAGTTTCTTATAAAAAAGTGAAATTCAATCGATGGGAAATCAACCAAACTCAATCAACCTCGTTATTGCCGAATTCCTGATACGTCTTTTTTCAGACTCGGTAATTGAATTGGAAGAAGGTTATCTGCCTTTTGTCGATCAAAGAGAAGACCGTGATGCAGAAGTAACGATGCAATGTTTTGGGAGTATTCCTTCCTTGCCGTTTCAACCGGACGAGCTGGTTTTCGAGGCTAAAAATGAACAGCAACGCTTCTACTCCATTTATAGAACCGGTACCGGATTGGGATTTATCTTTTACAATCAGGAAAACATAGATGTAATACAACAGATTGCTATGCTGGACGAGACTTTTTCGCATTGGAAAGTGTATTCCGAAGCTACACCCGAAACCAGTATTATGCCCCTGAAATACCCCTTGGGACCTATTGTCATGCACTACCTGACTCTAAAGACGAATGCAGTGATGATGCATGCCTCGTGTGCTTTCGATGGCAAAAATGCCAGGATTTTCACCGGGTTTTCGGGTGCAGGCAAAAGCACCATGTCGAAACTGTGGTCGGCAGCCGGAAATGGGATTGTCAACGATGACCGCGTGATTATCCGAAAACAGGAGAATGGCTATTCCGTTTACAATACTCCGATGTATTACGCCGATATTCCCAAAGTGGCACCGCTGAGCGCGCTGTATATCATCAGTCATTCGCCTGAAAACAAGATGAAGAAGCTGTCAGGTGCATTGGCAATTTCGAAAGTGATGGCATTTTGCATTCAAAACAATTTCGAGAAACAGTTTATTGAAAGCCGGTTGAGCTTTTTCAGCGAACTTTGCGCTTCAGTTCCTGTTTATGAATTAGGGTTCGTCCCCGATGAAAGTGTAGTTAAATTTATTCTGGAAAATGAAAACCGATGAATAAGGATGAATTAAATAGTAATTTAATCAACATTGCTGAAAACTTACTGGATGAAAATCATTCATTAAATTATAAGTTGAAAGGTAAAAGTATGTATCCTGCTCTCAAAACCGGAGATATTATAAAGGTTGAAAAATGTTCTTCTCAGGATTTAAAAGTAGGTGATATTGTTGTTTTCAAAGCAAATAAATCACTTATTGGCCATCGGTTAATTGATATAAGTTTTGAAACAGGAGCTTATGTTTTTATCACCAGAGGAGACACTTGTTCACGAAATGATGCACCTTTTACAATTGAGGCGCTTTTAGGAAAAATAACTTCATTTCAAAGGCTTAACCGTGTAAAGGAAGCGGATGGTTTCGTTATGAAAAGGTATCGTTTTGCGACATTACATTTTCCAAAACTTGCTTTCATGGTTTATAATCTCGCTTTCAGGTATAATAACGGCTTGAAAATCATTCAATCCGGTTTTCAGTCTCTGAAACAAAACTTGTCGGTTATCGTAAAGAATTCCAAAAATTTGTTTTTAATCAATTCGATTATAGCGGTACTTCAGGGCATTATTCCTTTTGTTATTATCGTATGCATCAAATTATTAATTGATCAACTTACCCGTTCAACCGGAATTCAGAACCCCCATCCTTTTGTTTTCATAACCTTGCTCATTGTAACCGCGCTGGTTTTCATGATGAGTGCCGTGCTATCGGAAATTAACTCTTATTACTCAGAGAAATTGTCGCAATCGGTTACCCGCCGTGTTTACGGGAAATTACAGGAGAAACATGCTTCGCAGGACTTATCGAACTACGAAAATCCGGCAAAACAGGATAAAATCCATCGTGCTGTGCAGGAGGCATCCTACCGTCCGATAAAGATACTGAATGAATTGCTGTTGGGGATAAAATCGATAGCTTCCGCCTTGTTTTTGGTTGGATTATTTATTTCTATTCGCTGGTATTTGGTTCTCATTTTGCTCGTCGCTATACTTCCTGGTATTCTTGTAAGACTAAAATTTTCAAAAGAATTATATAAACTCAAAGAATTTCAAAGCACGAAAGAACGTGAAATGTACTATTACAACCGCATTCTCACCGGTTTCCCCTTTGCAAAAGAACTGAAACTGTTTGGGTTTTTTGATTTCTTCCGTCATCGGTTTTCTACAGCTCAGGATACTCTTTTTGAACAAAAAATTTCACTTCGTCAATCAGAACTCCGCCTGGGAATCTTCGCGCAGGTTTTCGCAGTTGTACTGATATTTATCTCGTTGGGTTTTGTTTCGGTTCTCAAAATGAAGGGCGAACTTTCGATTGGAACTGTTGTCCTGTTTTTCTTTGCTTTTCAGCGCGGGTATTCGGTTTTAAACGACTTTTTCCGTTCCATCACGCAAATTGTAGAAGACAATACATTCCTGAAAGATTTTATTGAATTCCTGAATATGCCAACGCGGTTGAAAACTCAGTCTGAAACTGATTCGCTGTTTTCATTGAAAAAAGAAATCAGATTTGAAAATGTTGGATTCCGCTACGAATCGAGCAAACGAGATGCGCTAAAATCGGTGAATATCACCATTCCTGCCGGTCAAACGGTGGCTTTCGTCGGTGCCAACGGTTCCGGAAAAACGACAATGATTAAACTGCTTTGCGGTTTTTATGAGCCTGATACCGGAAGAATTCTGTTTGATAATGTTGATTCAGCCCTGATAGGACAAAAGGAAGTTTGCGCTAATATTACGGCTGTATTTCAGGATTTTGCGCTCTATAATATCCCGGCTATCGAAAATCTCAGATTGGGCGATATCAGCAAGCCTATCGATTTGGAAAAAGCAAAGAAGGCAGCTCATGCAGCGGGAATTGATGAGGTTATTGAGCATTTGCCCGATGGTTACAATACGCTGCTTGGCAATCTGTTTAAAGGCGGCGAAGAACTGAGTATCGGACAATGGCAAAAAATGGCT
>Ga0209540_10003697_pt1 | contig 10331 bp, 12 predicted proteins | sample BarGraIncu01121A_FD_184501 | JGI IMG/M metagenome (GOLD analysis project Ga0209540, IMG submission 184501) | Arctic peat soil microbial communities from Barrow, Alaska - Barrow Graham LP Incubations 011-21A (SPAdes) (version 2) | ecosystem: Environmental > Terrestrial > Soil > Wetlands > Peat... | reverse complement strand
GTCTTTCTCATCTTTTCAAAGGAATATGAGGTCAGCACGACTGTGAACATGTCGCGCCCCCGTTCGACAAGGTTATGGGCTTCATCGACGAGCACAATAAAATGACTGGCGTCCGCATCAAAATAACGTCGCATATAGACCATCGGGTCGAACAGATAGTTATAGTCGCAAATGACGATGTCGACATAAAGCGATAAATCGAGCTGGAACTCGAATGGACAAATATTATTGTCAATCGCATATTTCACGATTGTCTCGTAATCGAAGGTTTCTTCCTTGAGAAGGCATTCGGTTAGCACCGCTCTGATCTTATCGTAATAACCGCGGGCAAACGGGCACTCGTCAGGGTTACAGGCAGCACCCGGGTTAAAGCACACTTTGTCTTTCGCGGTGATGACGATTTCGCTGGCTTTGAGACCTTTTTTCTTAATGATCTCGACGGCTTGGAATGCGGCCTCACGTCCAGACGTTTTGGCGGTGAAATAAAATATTTTATCATTCCATTCATCGGCGAAACTGCGAGCGAAAGGATAAAGCGTCGACATCGTCTTGCCGATGCCGGTCGGGGCTTCGACAAACAGGGTTCCGCCTTTGGTCGCGACGGAGTAACTGTACTTGGCTAATTCACGTTGCCCAGGACGAAAGTTTTTGAACGGAAAATCGAGGGTTGAAGCACTCTCGTTGCGGGCGATTTTTTTGCGCCACAATATTTGGAAAAACTCGATATATTCAGCGATTAAGCGGTTGATTTCTTTTTCGAGTTCACTAACAGAGTAACTATAGTCACGGGTCATTTTTTGATCCGTTCCTTGATGGATATAAACCAAGCGGACATCGATTGTGTCGAAGTGCTTTTCATGGGCAAACATCAAAGCGTAGCACTTGGCTTGGCCGAGATGCCACCGCTCCTGCGAATTAGCAAATTCGTCGAGGTCGATGACTGTGGATTTGATTTCTTCGATCGTCGAGCGTTCAGCGCTCACGATGACGCCGTCGGCACGGCCTTGGAGGGTTACGGAAAAATCATCGACGTCGAAGGTTTCCATCAGAGGATATTCACTGATATAACTCGCGCCCTGCCGATTTTGGTAAAAGGCATGAATGCGGCTTCCTTCGGTCATCGAGGTTTTGTTATAAATCCGCGAGTCGATGCTCCCTTGACGGAGTAAAAAATCGACAAGCTGATGAACAGACAAAATGAAACGTCGTTCCATGGAAATTCCTCTAGGTATATTATAATGAACGGCATAAAAAAAGACTAGAAATACTAGTCTTTCGTGGATTCTTAGTTTATTTTGGTCGGAATCAGGTGAACATCGCCGTAAACAAGCATCTTCACGCGTCTGCCCTCATAGTAACTGATAACCCCGTAAAGGGCATTCGCTAAAATGAGAAAGCTGAAGATATTGAAAACGACGACAAAGAGCGGACCGAAGAAAAAGAGAATGGCGCTGGCGGCGGAAAGCGCCATCCAGCCAATGAAGTTCAAGAGTCCTTGATTGGCAAACCAATTGTCGAGCTCCTTGTCGCTTTTCTTGTCACCGTGACACCACGGAAGGAAAAACAAGAGGAAAGACCAGGCGTGAAGGTGGTCAAATTCAGTGGTTTTGGACTTTACCGTCACTGTTTTGACGACTTCGGCATCAACGACTTTCTTGGATTCTTCTTCAGTCATAAGGATTCCTCAAACTTTCTATTTTAGGATGCGCCCAAGCAGACTGGCGTTTCCATTAATAAAGGCTTTATAGTCAACACGATTCCGGCCTTCTTTTTGAAGTTCCAGAATGGCGATTTGTCCGTCGCTTCCTTGGATGTATAGTCCTTCTTTATCCGCTTTGATGACACTGCCCAACGGGGCGTCCACGAGGGTGTTAGCGACACGGGCCTTGTAAATCTTGATTTTGGTTTCTTGGTCGAATAAATAACCACCGGGATGCTCCGCTAAAGCGCGCGTCCAATTCACGACAGACTGAACCGGAAGCGCCAGGTTTAGATGCTCAGAATCGGGTTTAATCAAGGGAGCGAAAGTCACGAGGCTTTCATCCTGAGGTTTCCCCGGGAGTTTCCCCTCAATATACTTCGGCAGTTCGGTCAAGATTAATTCTTTGGCCACTGCTTTAAACTTCTCGACTAGGGTTGTCATCGTTTCTTCAGGGTCGACCGCGACTTTACGTGTCGCATACATCAGTCCCGCATCCATTTTGTCAATCATCTGCATGAGCGTGATGCCTGTTTCCTTTAGTCCATTGATCAAAGCATATTGCATCGGGGAAGCACCACGGAGGGACGGTAAAAGCGAACCATGGAGATTAAGGCATCCATAGGTCGGGATATCGAGTAAACCTTGTGGGACGATTTGGCCATACGCAATCGTGACAATCACGTCGGGTTTCAGCGTCTTCGCAAACTCGTAGTCAAGGCGGATTTTCAGCGGTTGGAAAACCGGAATATGATGCTTGAGAGCGACAACTTTGGTCGGGACGGGAACGATTTCTTTTTTCCGTCCGATCGGTTTGTCCGGTTGGGCAATCAAGCCAACAAAATGATAGCCTTCATCAATCATCGCCTGGAATACATACGCGGAGATTTCCGGAGTTCCCATAAAGACGACACGGAGTTGCTTTTTATCCATGATTGTCTGTCTCCTTTTGAGTCCTTATCATATCGATTGCATTTCTAGACCCAACTGCCTTAATATAATAACGCATTAACAGTCATTAATTCAATACTGAAGGCTGGATGCCCACAGAAGAAACAACCACGAGGAAATATATATGTTAAAGGTCAAAAAAGAAGGTTACTTCGCCTCTATCAAGCGACGCGATCCCGCTGCGCGGAATGGTTTTCAAATCTTATTATTTTATCCTGGGGTCCATGCGATGTTCTGGTACCGGATTGCCCACTTTTTCTGGAAGATTCACTTCCGCTTAATCGCGGATTGCATCAGCTATTGGGCGCGCCACCACACCGGCATTGAAATCCATCCTGCCGCCACCATCGGCAAGCGTCTTTTCATCGACCATGGGATGGCCACGGTGATTGGCGAGACCGCTGTCATTGGCGATAACGTCACCATGTACCACGACGTCACTTTAGGCGGACGCGGCTTTGCCCACGGCAAACGCCATCCGAACATTGGCAATAACGTCATCATCGGCACTGGGGCTAAAATCCTCGGCAACATCACGATTGGCGCTGATGCCAAAATCGGAGCGAACGCGATGGTTTTGCACGATGTCGAAGCCAACGCCGTCATTTACGGAATCGTCGGCGAGAAGCAATAATTCTTTCAAATCACGATTTTTCTTGGCGCTCTATTCAAAAGGCACACGAAATAGTAATATTGATATAGGTTTCATCCATGACGGAGAACGGCAATGATTGATTTTATCAAAGACGCAGAAACATATTTGAAGACCGGCGATTACGCAAGTGCGCGCCGTTGTTATGTTTTAGCGCGCCGCGACGACCCAGATGATTGGCGGGGCTGGTTTGGGCTAGCACGTGTCATCACGCACGATTTTACTGTGGTCGGCGATGGTAACTGGAAAAAACTCGCAGACCGCGCTTATGCCCTTTCGGATGAAAACGGCCGTCTCTACATGAACATGCAAATCCAGCATTATTTCAAAGCAATTGAACAATATATGCATAGCAATGAACCGCTTGGCAAAAATATGGACTACCGCGTGGCCAGCAAGGCATTGTCCGATTATAAACCGGTCCCGCAAAACAAACACAATAACTGGTCTGAAAGCCACGACCGTGTTTTTGGAATCATCATGGTGATCTTGACTGTGACCGTCATCACCTTGCTACTTTTACTCGCCATCCGCCAAGCTTAGGGCTTAAATTACCTCTATCCGTTTGAGAAAACATCCAATAATCATTCGATATAATCGGCGATTTTTCCATTAAAACCTTTTAAGAAAAGACGAGCAAAATATCTTGCGTGACCAATATTAATGTGCTACAATTCAAAAGCGTATTGAAAGAGGAGAATAGCATGGCCAATATTAAATCACAAATTAAGAGAATTCAAACGAACGAAAAGGCTCGCGCCCGCAATGTCGCCGTTAAGACGGAACTTCGCACCGCTAGCAAGAAAGTCCGTTTAGCTGTTGAATCGGGAAAAGCCGAAGAAGCCAAGGTAGCCTTCCAAGCCGCCGTTAGCTTAATCGATCAATCGGTAAGCAAAGGCATTCAAAACAAGAAAACGGCCGCCCGCCAGAAATCGCATCTCCAAATCTTAGTCAACGACATGAAGAAATAGTCGTTCGTTCATTGAGGTCAAAAGATCAAGTAGGCATTGGTTCACAAGCCTACTTTTTTTGTCGTCATTTCTCTTTCACGAAAAAAGAAAAAGGCCTATAAAATGGCCTTTTTATGCACATAATCTTCGTTTTGACTAGTGGAAAATAGCGAGCAAGACAATCGCGTAAATCGCGCAGGCGACAAACGCCATGGCAATGGCCCAACTATTGAGGTCCTGGGCTTTATCGTCATGGGTTTCTTTCGCTTTTTTTAGCCCAATGCCGCTGATGACAAACGTCACGAACGGGACAACGAAAAAGATGAGGCCCAGAATCCCCAAAAGACGGGATTGGCTCATGCCCTTCTCTTCGCTTTCGTTATACTCGACAACTTCACGGAGTTGATGTCCGCAATGGTGGCAGAATACCTCATTTGAGGTGATTTTTTTGTGGCAATGTGGGCAAGTCATAATGTTTTTCTCCCTTGGTTAGTTCTATAGAAACGCTCGGATGATGGAACTGCTGGAATTAAAGTGATTTTCGATATAGACCCAGAACCAAGACATCCAAGTCCCCATCGCCGGAAGGCCAAATCGGAGCATGAGCAAGATGCCAATAACGGCATGGAGGGCCAAGAGACTGACGGCCAAGATAAGCGCGATCGTATTGAGGCGTTTAGCATGAGCGTTCGACCATTTAGAGGCGACATTGAGGCCAATCGCTGCCAGAACGATGGAGATTATAGGCCAAATAAACGCAACGACAATCGCGACGATTCCAAGGGTTTCCGAATAATCGGATTCAGTTTTCGGCTTTTCGTCTTTGTTCGACCGGGCCGCACCACATGATGGGCAGTAGACATCGGTCCCAGAAAGTTCTTTTCCGCAATTTCGGCAAAATGGCATCAGTGTGTCCTCCTTCGTTAAAAATCAGCAAGGAACATCTCGAAAGCATAGAAACGGTCGATTTGTCCGCTCTTTATGTTGTAGTCAAGTTTATATAACTTGTCAAGGTAAAGCAAGAGTTTTTCATAACTAATGTTTCTCCGCGCGTCCACCGCGAGTTTAACGCGATATTCGTTGACGCCTAGCTGGGAAGCAATCGTGCTATTTGAAAGGCCAAGGCTATAAAGGTATAAAACTTCCGACATGAGCCTAAATTGATTCGAAAGTAAGGAAATCAGTCTTACCGGTTCCTCATTTTGGACCAACAAGTCACGGAAGATACTTATGGCAACATCGTTTTTACCCTTAATTAAAGCGTTGCTGATTGCAAATGCGTTTTCCTCAAGCGGGCGTTCAATGAAGAGCAAGACATCTTCTAAACGAACGTGGTTCGTATAGAGAGAAAGTTTATTCGCCTCACTGACAAAAGTATTCGCGTCACCTTGAACGCGCACGATGAGCTCTGTGACCGCGTCACTATCGATTTTGGTTTCCAGTTTTTCAAAATAGCGTCTGACATATTCCGGCCAGCTCTCTTTTGAAATATCCGCTAGTTCATAAATAGTCCCATTCTGTTTGACTATTTTTACGATTTCTGATTTATCATCAATAGTCTGGTTCGTGACGCAAAGAAAAAGATCACTTTGCTCATTTGGCACTTTTAAATAGGCCAACAAGCATTTATAATCTTGCTCTTTTTCGATTTTTTCCTTTTCGCCGCCCTTAATTAAGAAGTAGGTGTTTTCGACAACAACGGCTTTCCGCTCATAACCTAGGGGAATTAAGGAACATTCATAGACAATATCTTGAATTAAAGTTTCCCGGCCATCAAAACGCACATAGTTAAAGGCATCCACTGTCTCGAGTCGCTCTTTCACGAGCTTGGAGAGACGATTGTGGATCATGAGCGATTGATTTCCAAAAAGTATATAAACCATGGTTTTTTCCTATAACGCTATTATATATTAAAAGGACCATTCTGTGTATGAAATCGTGCCTTCAAAATCTGTTCTTCGGACACGAATGCCATATTTAGCTAAACGTTCTAATACTTTTGTCGTGGGATGCCCATACATATTCTTACCGACCGATATAATCGCTTCGTCAGGGTCAATGGTTTGGAGAAACAAATCCGAAGTAGATGAATCGGAACCATGATGACCGACTTTCAAAACATCGACGTCAAGGTTTGGGTTTTCTTTGATTATTTTGTTCTCAATGATGGTTGAGGCATCGCCGGTAAAAAGCCACTTCCGATGCAAAAATTCGAGATATAAAACAAACGACGAATCATTGTTGTCCCCTTGCACGCTTCCAAAGGTGTTCAGATTAACGAAATTGAGTGTTCCAAATTGAAGTGGAAATGCCGAAATTTCGTTCACGTAATTTTTGACCCGAAAATTGGTCATGAGGGATTCTTTACCACCACTATGATCATAGTCGTCATGAGTGGTTATTAAGTAATCAATTTTGGATATTTTTTCTTTTTTAAAATATGGAATTAGACATTCGAGTGCGATGTCATAATTGATACTGCCACCCGTGTCGATCAGTACTGTATTTTGACCTTCACGAATTAAGATTGAATCACCTTGCCCAACATTGATAAATACAATAGAGTTTGTCAATGCAATTTTGAGGGGCAAAATAGAAATAACGACTGACGCCAAAATCACTGTTATGCCGAGTTCTGATTTTGCTTTTCGCTTTGTCTCTATTCCAAGAAGACAGAGCAAGTAACCAAGATAAAATAAGAAGCTGATAAGAGGAACTGGAACGCCTGTAAGAACAGTCAGGTTAAGTTCGGAAATAAAAGAAAATGAAGTCGCGATTGATTTCCCAAAGAAATTCATAAATTCGACTAAAGGTAATGTGTAGAGAGAAAAGAGAGAGGTTAGATAAACGATAAAAAGGATGGGCAAAAATAGAATTTGCGTGAAATAGGACAAAAAGTTTAATTCATAGTTAAAAGATGACATCACAGGAATAAAAAAGAGAAATATAAAAAGGGGAATGAAAATGTTCTTTTTTCTTTTATTAATCATCGAAAAAGCATTCCTCGAGAATAGTAAAACCAAAGGAATTAGAAACGTCAAAACAAACCCGTTATCAACTACTATATACCTACTAATTAACAAACATATTACGCCTAACATGGATATGAGGTCGACATAGCCGAATTTCTTTTTCCAAAATGTATCATTGCAATATTTCAAAACAAAAGTACCAATGACTCTAATGGATGCTATCTTCGTAATGATTAATACAAGATAGGGAAGTAAAACCACTATCGTTAAGGGTTTACTCCATTTATCTGGGACGAGTAATCCGAGCAAATATACCATCATAATAAGAAGAAGATTAAGGTGAATCCCAGAGAGTGAAACAAGATGCATTACTTGCATACTTTTTGCGTCTCTAATGATCGCTGCATCGTAATCAGTTTCTCCAAATAGTAAGCTGTCAACAATCACACGTGTTTCTTCGTTGAAAACCATAGTGAATTTTTGTACGATTATTTTCTTTCGTAATGGTACCAAAAAACGTGGCGTTATTTTGGTTGCGTAAATCTGTAAATCAACGCCTTTGTTTTTCAGATATACATTAAAATCAAGCTGAGATTCGATGACCGAAAAATGGTAACTCGAGCATGTTCCGGAAACGGACAAAAAGTCCCCAACTTCTCTGGTATTGTTTTTTTCATAAAGATAGTATTTCGATAGCCCACTTTGATAGATGAAATAATTCTCTTTTGAAGCGACTACTATGCCCTCAAAACTGGTGGCCGTTTTATCGTATGGGATGGGAACATTCCCATAGAGAATTCCACTGATTAATACGACCGACGCTATAATCATGCTTTTTTTGGAAAAACGCCAAAGCACAAATATGAGCCAACCAAGTGTAATTATAGGTAATAAAAGTAAATTGTCATGCCATCGTAACCCGATAAAGAGGCTTACCAATACGAGAAGGATTGTCATGACAGAGTAATATAATTCTTCATCTTCTCAAAAGTCGCATTACCAATGCCTGTCACTTCCATCACTTCTTCAATATACTGGTAGTCGCCATTGTCATCGCGATAGGAAATAATCGCGGTCGCGATACTTGAACCAATACCGTTAATTGTCATTAGGTCTTCTTTTTGACCGCTGTTAAGTCCAACTTTGGTCAATAAATCGCTTGAACATACATCTTCGGTCGCATATAAAGGCGCGATGTAGTAGGACATCGAGTTAATGAGTGGGCATTCAACCATATAGGCGGTTTCATCTGCATTATCAGTTATCCCGCCGGCTGACTCGATCAAGTCACTCATCAAGGTTTCTACCTCTAGAATATACGTACCTGAACGCGTGACTGCGCCTGTGATCGAAACCGTAATGTAATCTTCACTAGTGGATTTCGAAGAACTATTCAACGAAACATTTGGGTCAAGCTTCATGAAAAAAAATATCGCAATGAAAGTAACGACTAAAACTCCGATTATGATTTTGAACATAAAAAATCACCTCTCCGTTTATAAAGTAGGTAGGAGAAAGGCGATTTTTTCCGAATACAATGATAAAAGGCATGAAAAAAAGACACCCGAAGGCGTCTTTAAGATACTAGACTAATTCGATTTTCATTACTTGGACTTGGTAGGGTTTGGCGACTTTGACCATCGCTTTGTCCCCAACATGCTTGCCAACAATGGCTTCGCCGAGCGGGCAGTCATTTGAAATCCGGTTATGAATCGGATCAGCTTCGACTGTTCCAACGATGCGATATTCGAAGTCGGTATTGTCAGATAGGTCGCGGACCGTCACTTTCGTACCAAGAGCAACTGTTTTAGCGTTGTTTGGTGAATCGTCAATGATTGTCGCAACGGCCATAATGTCTTCAATCTCTTTTATACGGCCTTCAACTTCAGCTTGACGAGCTCTCGCAGCATCATATTCAGCGTTTTCGCTTAAATCGCCTTGAGCACGCGCAAACGATAATTGTTCGATGACTTCAGGTCTTATTACGTCGATCAATTGACGTACCTCGGCAGTCAATTTCGCGGCGCCGTCTTTAGTGAGAATAACTTTCTGTGTTTCCATGGGGATTACCTCTTTTGATACGCTGATTATTATAACAACTTGCTATCTAAAATACCACTACAAAGTAAATGTCGGAGGTTCAGGCGAAGCAGCGGATAATATAATTTGACATTGTCTCTTCTTCACCTATAGAATACTATACTGTATTCCTTTTAGCGTGAATAATGAAAATGACATTCGAATGTCCTAAAATGCAACTCTGTTATAAGTAACCTAAAACCAGGAGGAAGTCCTATGAAAAAGTTCAAAATATATCTGACGTTATTTTGGACATTTTTCAAAATCGGCCTTTTTACTTTTGGCGGCGGATATGCGATGATACCGCTTATTCAGACGGAAATTTCCGAACGGAAAAAGTGGATGGCTCCAGAAGAAATCCTCGATATCGTCGTGATTGCCGAGTCGACGCCTGGTCCCATCTCAGTAAATGCCGCAACCTATGTCGGTTATCGTGTCGCCGGTGTGCTTGGTGCTTTCTTTGCAACACTCGGTTTAGCCATTCCGTCCTTGGTTATCATCTATGTTATTTCCCTCTTTCTCAATCAGTTCTTATCTATCACCATCGTTGCGAATGCTTTTCTTGGTATCGAGGCCGCCATTGCCGTTTTGATCGCAAGTGCGGCAATCAAACTTAAAAAGGGTATTCCTAACGATGCGTTTAACATCATTGTTATTACAATAATCATGCTCACTCTCTTAGTCCTCAATCTATTCAATCGGGATTTTTCAAGCGTTTATCTCATCCTTTTTGGAGGCATCGCCGGCATTGTCTTTGACCTCTTATCACGAAATGTAAAAAAGGAGCCCAAACCATGATTTATTTGGAACTCTTTTACGTTTTCTTCACGATCGGCCTTTTCACTTTTGGCGGCGGTTACGCGATGATTCCTCTGATCACGAGTGAAGTCGTGGCCCGCGGATGGATGAGTGAAGACGCAATCATCCAATTTATCGCTGTCAGCGAATCTACTCCTGGACCGTTTGCCATCAACATCGCCACCTATATTGGGAGTGTCCAAGGCGGTTTACTTGGTTCTGTCGTTGCA
>Ga0209540_10003694_pt1 | contig 10340 bp, 16 predicted proteins | sample BarGraIncu01121A_FD_184501 | JGI IMG/M metagenome (GOLD analysis project Ga0209540, IMG submission 184501) | Arctic peat soil microbial communities from Barrow, Alaska - Barrow Graham LP Incubations 011-21A (SPAdes) (version 2) | ecosystem: Environmental > Terrestrial > Soil > Wetlands > Peat... | reverse complement strand
CACCGCCTCTACTACTACGACGACGTCATTTCCCATCTCGGTTGGAAAGGAGCAGGTTCTACCTTAATCAGGCCCTGTTCCGTGTCTTGACAAACCGGTCCACCTTAAAGCTCCTTCTTCTGGCGCTGTTGAAACGCAAGGATAAGGCCAGGTATGCCCAACACAAGCGCGACGACCACAGCCCAGAATTCCCAGTTTTGATAGGGTATGTACTTGAGGATATCCATAGCGCTGCCTTTGGTGGGCGGAGGGAGAAACGATTGCCCCAATCCTAATCCATATTGGCCGATTGATCAAACGCGCCGATTGACCGCGCTTGATAAGACGGCAATTAATATTGTAACTACGCTTGACATGTGCAATAGACGTGCTATAATACTTGTATGACAGGCATATTACAGAGGGTTATATGGCGAAGTTTCCGCTAACGTTTGACGCAAGGTTATCGGTTTCGGATTGGCTCTGGTTGCAGGCGCGCGCGGCAAAGCGCGGCGAGTCGGTTTCAGCGACCTTGCGCGACGCGATAGCGGCAGCGCGGCGAATTGACGAGGCTACCTATGAAGGCGACCAAACGAGTTTGGAACCTGCCGAAATTCAGTCGGCAGGAAGTGTCACACTGGAAAATCGGTAACACGCCCGTTCTGCTATGCGCGGACGATGCCCGATTTACGCGCCAGTGGCGACAGGATGACACAACGATCACTTTAGAAATGTCAGTCGGCAGCTTGCGTAAGTTGCTGGCACAAGAGGTGTAAAAATGGATGGCGAAAACCTAGTTCGGATTCTGAAGGACGGCATTCGCGAGGCATACGCGGAGGGTGTTAAGGCCGGGCGGGCGGCAGCGCGCGAGCCCGACTACACGGGAATCGCAAAGGGCGCGACCGATGACGGGCTTCTGAGCATTATCTGCAAAGGCGAATCAGCGCAGGATTACCGCAACGCTTGCGCGGACGAGCTTGTATCGAGGTTGGGTGTTGACGAATTCGCAAAGCGGCTTAAGGCACAGGTTGCGAAGCAAGCCGAAGCGGCAGCCACTTATGCGAGAGTGAGACAATGAAAACAGACCTTCAGGCAGAGCGCGCTAGGCTGCTAGAGCAAGTCGGCCAGATAGGCGCGGACCTTGGCCGGTTGCGTGCGAGTGAGACCACACTCCAGGCAGGCACGTTGCTCGACCAAGCACAGGCACTACTTGAGCAAGCGCAACATGAGGATACCGCGGCGCGAGAGGCAGACGCAGCGCTGGCACAGGCAGAGCGTGAGGCGCGCGCCAAGGCGCTAAGGGGTTTCCTGAACGCGGCACAGGCTGACTACGCGGCAAAGCTGCGCGACGGGCTGCGCTCACTCAGTTTTGCGGGTGAGACGCTGGACACCGACGAGCTACGGTTCTTGGACGACCCGACAAGCCAAATGCCCGATGCCTCCCGCGCGATCCGTCCGACGACATGGCAGCGATTGCCGGATAAAATCACGATACACTTGTCAGGCTTGCGGCAACGCATGCGCGACCTACGTGCCGAGCTCGAATCAGCGACCACATAGGTAGACATAGGACGCTTTAGCATGGTCTATGGGCAGCGCAAGTGCCAGGGGCTAAGGCAGGATGGCAAGCCTTGCCAGGGTTGGGCAATCTCAGGCAGCGATTTTTGCCTGGCGCATGACCCCTCCTCCCAGGAAAAACGCCGCGAGCTATCCGCGTTGGGCGGGCGACATAAGTCAAGCCTCGTGAGGGCGACGCGGTTTAGCGCGGGCATGATGGCACCTCTCGTCAATGACCTCATGAACTCGGTAGACGATCTGTTAGCGGGCGACCTGGAGCCAAGGACCGCGCAGGCGTTGGCTAGTTTGGCTAACTCGATAGCAAGTGTCTATCGCGTGGGGCAACTTGAGGAAAGGCTTAGGCGTTTCGAGACCTTTATCGGGCAGCTAAAGAAGGCGGGCATTGCCGCTCCTGGCGATGGGCGAATTGATAGCATAGCCCTACTTGACGATGGGGGCGACGATGGCACTACGACATAGCCTTGAGCTTTCGTTAAGTCAATTGGAAGATAACGTGCCCCCTCCCCATTGGCCGAAAAGCGCGGCGGCTGTATCGGTTTGGCTCCAGCTTGACGCGCGGTCGCGTACGATCTTTCGCGGCGATCTGCCCGACGAAGGCCCGGACCTCGTGCGGGCGATCCTTGACGCACTACCCCCCGAACGCGTTGTCCACATAAAAAGCCTTTTGGGAATCTGCCCCTAATTCCTAAAAAATTGGCGTTCTGTTTGCCCGAAATCAGACAGGAATCGCGAGCGGGTATTTTTGAGTTGATCGGTAAGAGCACTCTCCCACGCCCACCATAAAAAGTAAGTCGGCTTTTTTTGGGGGCACGTTTCAAATAGGGCAATCGCTCCCCGGTCGCCAGTTACAGCCGGAGACTGCCGGTTGGCTACCTGTGTGGCGGTCGTAAGCGTCAGAATTGCCTACAAGCCGCGTGGGGGCATCGTCATAGGCTTGAGCCTGTAGCGTGCCCCATAGCGCCCCTACGTGCCCCTTGTGGCATCCTACGTGCATACGTACATACGCACTTGCCTCTTGACAAGCAGGCGATAAAGTGCTAATGTACAAATCGTTAGCACGTTCTATTCTGTAGGGGGCGCAACATGGCACGCAAGGTCACTAAGGGCACAGGCAGCAGGCAGCAGGCACAGATTGACGCTTGCACAGGCGCGTACATTCGGGTTTCGACAGACAAACAGGTTGACGAGGGTTTCAGCCTTGAGGCACAGGCAGCAAAAATCCGGGCGCAATGTCAGGCGCAAGGTTGGCGCCTGTGCGAAGATCATATTTACATTGACGCGGGCGTTAGCGGCAAGTCTGCCGACCGCCCGGAATTTAAGCGCATGCTATTGGCAGCGCGGGCAGGCACGATAAAGCGTATTGTGGCGGTCAAGCTAGACAGGCTCGCCCGCAATACGCGCGACTTTCTAGCGACGGTTGACAGCTTGCAAGCGATGGGCTGTGAACTGTGTCTAATCCGTGAGGGTTTCGACACTGGCAGCGCGCAAGGTAAGTTTTTCCTGACCTTGCTTGCAGCGATGGCCGAGCTTGAGTTAGCGACGATCAAGGAGCGCACGCTTGACGGTCGCAAGCAAAAGGCCGAAAAGGGCGGTAACAATGGGGCGCGTGCCCCGTATGGTTACGACTATGACGCGACTACCGAGACCTTTACCCCCAATGACCGCGCGGGCGTAGTGGCGGGCATATTCGCGGCTTACCTGTCGGGCGCGACCTTGCGGGCGATTGCCGACAGGCTAAACGCTGACAACGTGCCTACAGCCGCGGGCGGTCGCTGGTATGCCTCCACGGTCGCGTACATTTTGCGAAATGGGCTGTATGCCGGTCTCCTCCAGTGGGATGGGGTAGAACGTCAAGGCGCATGGTCGCCTATCGTCGACCTGGCCGACTACAAAAAAGTACAGACCACACTAACAAGGTCCGAAGGGGCAAAAAGAAGGCACGCGGCTAAACGGTAAGCAAATTGCACGCGCCGCAAGCCGGGAAACGTGCTATACTTGCGACCATACTCACGAATGCGTGCTACCGTAGCCGAAGGGTGGTGCAATGATGCGGGACTCACCGACCGAGCCCAGACGCTGGCGTGTCATACGTGACGAGTTGATCTTGTGGCTATTCGTCTTGGCAGTAGCCTTGCGGGCAATCATCCTTTTCAGGCTTACACGACCTCCTTCACCGATTGTGCGCGATGTTGTGGTAACACGGGTTGTTACGCTGGCAGTACAGGCAGCACCCACCTTAGTACCGGCGCCTACCCCTCCACCACAACCCACAGCGACGATAATGCCCACGAATACACCGGCGCCCGATACGCCAACACCCCTGCCTACTGAGACCTCCACTCCAAATTACAGGGCAACCTCAACAGCCGAATGGGCAACCGCGACGATTGTAGCGTATAAGGATACGGCTCCTCAAGGTAGTTGGTGTGGGTATGCCGAAACTGTAGTTATGTGTGTCGGGAATTTCCGCTATCTCCAGTCAACCAGTATCTATGCTTCGGGCGTAGGTATGAAGTTTGTCGGATTCACGTTACTGATAGCCAGTACTGAAACTGGGTCAGAGATTAGCGTCAATCCCAACGATTTCACACTGGTTGATCTCGACGGGGGAACTCACGGCTACAACGTAGCAACTTACGACTACTGGCAAAACCCGCTCGATGCCGTGAATGTGTTGCCAGGCAACAACACAAGTGGAGGATTGGTCTTTAAGATAGGGGCGCACACTGGACCGGCACAAATAGTGTATCAAGGCTTTCTAGGGCCACGCGTGATTGTGGACCTGACGCGACCGCCCAACAGAACGAACTAAGGAGAAGGACAAATGCTGGTTACGATTGGGTTAATGATCGGTGGGTACATCATCGTGCGCATGCTCTCATTCCTCACCAGAAGCGGCGAAAGGGCCGAGTGTGGGTTGGTCAAGGTCTTCGCGGCACTCGCCCTATTGTTCACCCTGATCGGTTGCGTTGATTTACTTATATCAGGCAGTTCTGTTACGTCGGGATTGTCGGGCTTTTAGCAAACCGCTTCAGGTTGAAAGCCGAAACTCACCCTTGACGGGCGCTAGCTGTTGGCTGTATCATACGTATAGACGTACAGGCATAAACACAGGTTTACTTACGAGGCGATATGGTAGCAAAGGACAGGTTGACACTCGTCGTTCCAGACCGTATCCGGGTTGAGGCAAAGGTCAAGGCTCTGCGCGAAGGCGTCGCGTTATCGAGCATAGTCAGCGCGCTTTTGGAAATGTGGACAAGTGGTCAAGTCTCGATTCCGCCCGAAATCCTTGGTGACTTAGAAGCGCGTAAACCCTAACCAGTTTTACATAAACGTTGTATCGTACGCGGCAAGAATACCGCACAGTGAACGATAAATAATCGGATACGTGTACGTACGGGCGCATATACGTATAGGTCAAGACAGACCCCGCGAGTAGGGCGGGGGGCATGAAGGGGGGCACAGAATGAGACGGGCGGTTCTGTACGCTAGGGTAAGCAGCGATGACCGCGGCAAAGAGGGGCGAAACCTAGCCTCACAGCTAGAAATGGGGCGCAAGTACGCACAGGAAAAAGGGCTTACGGTCGTTGCAGAATTGGCCGAAGATGACCGCGGCGCAAGTGGTGCAAGCCTAGACTTGCCACAACTAAACCGCGCGCTAGAAATGGCTGACGCTGGCGAATATGATGTTTTCGTAGTCAGAGAAATGGACAGACTAGCACGCGGATTGGGTAAGCAACTCTATGTAGAGGATAGACTCAGGCGCGCGGGCGTATCAATTTCGTATGTGCTGGCTGACTACAGCGATGACCCCGAAGGCGACCTTATGAAGCACATTAGGGGCAGCGTCGCGGAATACGAAAGGCTGAAAATCCGTGAGCGTACAATGCGTGCGAAGGGCAACAAGGTAAAATCTGGCAGCGTAAGCACCGCTACCCCCCCGTACGGTTATCGCAAGGCGCAAGGCGAAGGCACGAAAACGACGCTGGCTATCGTGCCCGAAGAGGCTGAAAACGTCAGGCTGATTTTCAGCCTATACCTGTCAAGCGATGGGGGCTTGCGGGCGGTCGCGGATGAGCTTACACGGCTAGGTATACCGAAACCTAAAGATAGTTCACGGTCGGCGCAATGGTCACATAGGACGGTTGCCTATATCCTGTCAAATGAAACCTACATCGGGAAATGGAATTTCGGCAAGGAGCGATGGGAAGGCACAGAGCATCGCAAGGGTGTGCCCCAACCGCGCGAGAATTGGGTTACTGTGCCTGTGCCCCCAATCATTGACCGTGCGACCTTTGACGCTGCACAGGCGCGCCGCGTGACGAATACTGCACAGGCGCATAACCCCGCTACGCACGAATACATGCTAGGCGGGCGCGTGACGTGTGGGCATTGCGGTTATGCATACAGTGGCTCTTCAGCGGGCACATACAGGCGCAAGGATGGCACAGAGCGAATACGGACCTATTATACGCATACGCCCGCGACCGACCGCGACCACTATACACAGCCTGGCCTAACGTGTGGCGCGTATTTCCTGACTAGCAGGCTTGACGAGGCTGTGTGGCAATGGGTAGTCAACCTTGTGCGCGACCCCGGCAGCCTGGCCGAAGGCTTGCGGGCGCAACAGGCAGCTATGGAGACCGCCAGCGTGGACAAGCGCAAATTGCTTGACGGCATCGAGGGGGCACTAACTGAGGAGCGCAGGAAATACCGCAAACTGCTTGACCTATTCCTTGACCGGCAGGATGACGAATTTTCAAGAGAGGTTTTCGCGGCTAAAGAGACCGACCTCAAAAAGCGCATTAGCGCGCTTGAGCATAAGCGCGACGAATACGCCCGCACGCTGGAAGCACAGACCTTGACCGACCGCCAGATAACTGAAATGGAAACTTTCGCTCAAGAGGTTGCGCGCGGTCTCGGTCGTGGCGCGCCCGACTTTGCCAAACGCAGGCAATTGATCACAGACCTAAACGTTACGGTTACGCTATCGGTTGAGGATGGCGTAAAGGTCGCCTACGCACGTTGTTACCTGTGCAATGAGCCTGTAAGGGTTATGGACATTGCATCTTGACGCAGGTACCGCCCACCTGGTCACGTTCAATGATCGCCACTTTCCAGCCGGCATTGGCCAGGGCAATGGAAAGCGGCGCACCCGCTTGTCCGGCGCCGATGACAATCGCGTTGTAATGCTCGTCAGATGGCATGGGGACCTCTCAAAGGGATGAAGAATCAAAGCGAAAATCGTCCTCCATAGTTTATCCTCGGTGCACATTTGTCTGTGAGCTAGTTTCCTCGCACGGCAATAATATGGCTCCTACACCACAACAGCGCATCGTCGATGCTCTCCGCATCTATCGTGCGACCGGAAAAACGCTCGGCCACCGGCCCAAGCAAGCGTGCCGATGCGGTCTGCTCTATCCAGGCTTCCAGCCAGGCCGGTCGCTCCAGCGGATCCACGGCCAGCAGTCGGCGGCACGCGTCCTCGAACAGGCGCACCATCCAACGGTAACCCCATAGCAGCAGCCGGCCGCCTGGACTGACATAGGGCCTGGCCAGCTCGCGTAAGCGGTTAATGGCGGGCAGGTTAGCCGCATCCAGCGTATCCCAGGTGTCAAGGAAGATCGTGTCGAAGCGCTCACCTGTGCTCCCAGCAAGATACTCCTCGATGCCGGCCGTCCGCACCTCCAGGGGCACATCCAGCACAGCCCTCAGCACCGGTTCGACCAATTCGCGGACAATCGGGCTGCACTCGATGATAGTGAAGCCGGTCGCCTGACCGGCGACGCCCGCCAGCGCGTACTGAGGGTAAAGTCCGAGCCCCAGGCCGCCGACCAACACGTGTCCCCAAGAGCGGGCCGCGTTGTTGTACATCATCATATGCTCCTGGGGTGTGTTCGACATCCAGAGCCGCCCAGCAGGATCGAACAGCAGCCGGCAATCGAATGGCGCGCTGAGCCGGTAGGCCTGTCCGAAAATCTCCACACGCTCCAGCAGTTGGCGCCTGATCCGGTAGCCGCTCCTATGGATGGTCACCGGCGGCAAAGCCAGCGGGATGCGCAGCCAGGCATCGGTCCACTGCGTGTCATCAAAATCGGGGTCGAAGGCACCCTGGGGCCCGCAGCTCTGACGTCGACGCTTGCGATCAATTGACATCTATCCCTCCCCGGGGATATAATTACTGGACGGCGTCCAGTTATGGGCGGCGTTTCTCAGATCAGAAACGACAGGGCTAACCGAAGTTACCCTTGAGGAGAATTGAGCATGGCTCGTATTCGAAAAACCCGGCGTAACACGGACTGGCGCAAGACACTGTTCCTGGTGCTCTCGCTACTGATGGTATTGACGATGATCCTGGCAATGTTCTTGACCGCCACTCCCAGCATACTTCCGAAGTGACATTAGCGGCGAGGATGAGAGGCCGACTTGCCCGAGCCTGAAGCTGCCGGTACCGAATCGGGCGCGCTGGTAGCCGGCCCGGCTCACCCGGTTGGGCTTACGCCTGCCAAAACCGGCCGCCTGAGTGGTGTCTGGCTGGCGCTTATCGGCGTTATCGCCTTCTCGACCAGCCCAGTTTTTGTGCTGCGTGCCCGGCCGCTGAGCCCGGCCGAGATCACCGTTGGGCGGCTGGCCAGCGCAGCTGTGTTAGTGTGGATCCTGGCATTGTTCAGCCGGCAACCACTATGGCCCAGGCGCACCGACCTCCCCCGGTTTGCCGCTTTCGGCCTGATCACGGCGCTGCACTTTTTGAGCTACATTGCCTCCTTGAACTTCACCACTATCGCGCACTCGCTGGCCATCGTCTACACCGCGCCGGTCTTCGTCGCGCTGTTCTCGGCATGGCTGCTCAAGGAGCCGATTGCCCGCCGAAAGTGGCTCGGGGTGGCGGTGACGGTGGCAGGCATTGCGGTTCTGGCAGGGTTGGAAGCGCGCATGAACTCGCGTATGGTACTGGGCGATCTGCTGGCGCTGGTCTCGGCCATCACCTTCGGGCTCTATTCCGTAGCCGGACGCTCGCAGCGTGAGCGCTACAGCCTTTTTACTTACGCCGGCACGGTATACGGCCTGGCCGCCCTGTGGGCGTTGCCGGCCGCGGCGCTCAGTTTCACGCCGGCCGGCTACCGGGCAGCGCCGTTGTTATCGTTGCTCGGCGCGGGCCTCATCCCTCTCGGGATGGGACACACATTATACAACGCGGCGCTACGCCGGACGCACGCGACTACGATTAATCTGATCGCTACCCAGGAGGTCACCGGGGGCGTGCTATTAGGAGCCATTTTCCTGGGACAAATCCCGGCTCCCAACGAAATCGCGGGGGCACTTATCGCCCTGGTGGGTATTGGTATGGTGTTGATCTGGTAAAATAGTGTTGATCTGGTAAATGGTAGACACGAACAGGATATATGAGACGTGAGTAAACCCGTAGATTGTCCATATTACTTCGCCGACTACTTCCGCGGCCGAGATGTCGAGAAGTGCCGGTTGATCGAACGCAACCCTGAGAACCGCCGGCCCTGGCACCGCTCGCTGTGCAACTCTTGCCCGGTGCCGGGCATTCTCAAACGCACCACCTGCCGCCACCTGGCCCTGGAAGGCAGCGTCGAGCGCAAGCTCGGCATCCTGGATCGGGTGTCGGTTTTTGCCGTATGTACCGAGCACATCGACGAGCTAAAAGATCCGACGCGCTGCCCGGCCTGCGAAGCAGAAGCCGCTAAAGAGCAGGCCGCTGAAGAGGGGGCCGCGAAAGAACGAGCGGCTACCAAACTATAACCGGCCGTGGCTGGGGCCAGGGCAAAACGCAGAGCCAGGGCGTGCTAATCGATCTCCGGCTGCTGCCGTGGGTTCGAACGGCGAAACAAAAAACGTAAGGTGCAGGGCAAAGAGCTCCGCACCTTACGTTTTTCATTTCCGGATATTGGGCGTGACCGGATACCGGACGACGCCGCTTACTTCGTCGCCGTCGGCGCGGGCGCCGCTGGCGGCGTGGGCGCCGGGGTCGCCCCGGCTGCGGGTGCTGCGGTCGCCTGGGCCGCCGCGCTCAGCGCCTGGTCCAGCTTATCCGTGAAGGCCGGCAACTGCTGCGGCCCGACCATGGCAGCCTGCGGCTTGCTTTGCTTGAGATCGATCAGCAGGAAGGCGGGCACTTGCGGTACGCCGATCTGATCCTGGCCGAAAGTCAGGGCGTTATCGATCTGCGCCTGGGCGGAAGGATCGCTCAAACACTGGCTGAACTTGCCGTCATCCAGGCCCAGGTCCTTGGCGTACTTGGCCATCGCCGCGTTATCGCCGTCTTTCCAATCAGCCTGGTGCGCGTACAACGCATCGGCAAATTCCCAGAATTTGCCCTGCCGTGACGCACACGCCGCGGCGACGGCAGCCTTTGGCCCCTCATTCGGATAGTAGAAGAAGAGAATGCGCAACTGGCCGTCCTTGACGTACTTGTCGCGCAACGCAGGCAGGACGTCCTTGAAGAACTGTCCGCAGTCCTTGCACTTCAAGTCCTCAAATGCGATCAGCAGCAGAGGCGCTTTGCCATCGCCCAGGCTCGGGCTGCCGTCGTACGTCAGGCCGGCCCGGTTGGGGTCAGGGTCGTAGAACTTTGCGCCCGCGGGCAGGGGCGTGGGCGTTGGCGCAGGATGTTGCCCGGCGACCGCCTTTTCAATCGTCAGTTGGAATTGCTGGAACGGCACTGCGCCGTTGACGAACCAATCGTTAACGAAGAAAGCCGGGGTGCCTTGTACTCCCTGTTTGGCGCCGTCGGCGATGTCCTTCTGGATGTGCGA
>Ga0209540_10003691_pt1 | contig 10345 bp, 7 predicted proteins | sample BarGraIncu01121A_FD_184501 | JGI IMG/M metagenome (GOLD analysis project Ga0209540, IMG submission 184501) | Arctic peat soil microbial communities from Barrow, Alaska - Barrow Graham LP Incubations 011-21A (SPAdes) (version 2) | ecosystem: Environmental > Terrestrial > Soil > Wetlands > Peat... | reverse complement strand
TGGCGGCAGTGGCGGCGGATACCTTAACCTGACTGAAACTGCCGAAGCGCTGGTTAAAAATGGATATAACATGGGGATTGCCACTTCCTGGCTCTATCAGCAGATTGTCGCCAGATTTCTTATCGCAGGATTCGGCAGCGCAGACCAAAAAAGGCAATATCTACCGGAAATGGTCAGAGGTGAGCTTATAGCGTCTTTTGCTGTTTCGGAACCGCAGCGTGGAGCGCACCCGAAATATATTACAACAGCAGCCGTAAAGGATGAATCATTTTACATCCTCACGGGTGAGAAAACTTATCTGACAAACGGTCCGATCGCGCAATTTTTTATTGTCATTGCCGTGACTGCGGAAGGAAAGCAAAGGAGTTTTACCGCCTTTCTTGTTCCACGGCAAGCCGCAGGACTGAAAGTTGGCCCGTCCCTGAATCTTAATTTTTTAAAACCATCACCTCACGGCAGTATTGTGCTGAACAACTGCCGTCTATCGGATACGGCAATCCTGGGAAAAGAAGGCACAGCATATCGGGAGATGGTCATTGCCATGGGAAAAATCGAAGATATCGTCATGATGGGAACGGCGGTAGGCGCAATGGCTGCAGAACTTTCGCTGCTGATCAGTGCTACTGGCGAGAATAATATCGCGTCCACTGAATTGCTGCAAGTTAAACTGGGAGCGCAGGACGCGGCGTTACAAACCATCCGGACAATTGCGTACACAGCAGCGGAAGGATTGGATCGGGGTGAGGCTACCTCTGTGTCACTGGCGATAACCTTTATGAATTTGACTGCGGAATTTCAAACAAATATGGACGCAATTATCAATGGGCGGAATCTCCATACCAATGCCGTATATAACTATCTTCGAGCTGATCTTACGGCTATGATGGCGCTCAAGAAAAAGATTACACAGTTGAGGCAGGAAAAACTGGAGCGGGGATTGTTGAAAGATACGAGGTGAGATGTTAATGCTCTGGCGGCAAAAAATAACTGAGTTTTTCGGCTTGAAAAAAAGCATTGTGGCTCTACTGACTATGGTCATCCTCATTGGGTTGGGAGAGAAAATGGCCGAGCGCTTTTTGCCGATTTATCTTATGGCTCTGGGCGGAGGTGCGCTTACCATCGGCCTGCTCAACGGCATGACCAATCTTCTTTCCGCTCTTTATTCATTTCCCGGCGGCTATTTAAGCGACCGTCTGGGCTACAAAAAAGCGCTGCTTGTTTTCAACCTGATTGCCTTATTCGGTTACGCCATTGTCATTATTTTTCCGTACTGGCAGGCGGTGATCATCGGTGCGATTTTCTTTCTTTCCTGGTCGGCCATATCGCTTCCGGCGACCATGAGCCTTGTTTCCCGTGTGCTGCCTCAGGATAAACGCACCATGGGCGTTACGATGCATTCGCTGGTCCGACGGCTGCCAATGGCTTTGGGACCAATCATCGGCGGAGTTCTCATCGGGATTTACGGAGATAAAACAGGCGTGCGGCTGGCTTTTGTGGGGGCCTTCTTTCTGGGACTCCTTTCACTTATCCTTCAGCAGGTTATGATTGAGGCGGATAGCGCAAAGGGCAAAGCAGAAAAAAGGCCTTCGCGCCTCTGGCACTATATGAGCCCTGCACTCAAGAACCTCCTCGTGTCTGACATCTTGATTCGTTTTGCCGAGCAGATTCCCTATGCGTTTGTTGTGGTCTGGTGCATCAAAAATCAGGGAATTACAGCAACCCAGTTTGGGCTGCTTACCGCCATTGAGATGATCACTGCGGTTTTAATTTACATTCCTGTGGCTTATCTGGCCGACCGCTCCACAAAAAAACCTTTCGTCGTCATTACCTTTTTCAACTTCACCATTTTTCCTCTGGTGATTTTCTTTTCTCATTCCTTTTGGATGATGGGAATAGCTTTTGTTATCCGGGGGTTGAAGGAATTTGGTGAACCGACGCGCAAGGCCCTGATTATGGATCTGGCGCCGGAGGACAAAAAAGCGGGAATGTTTGGACTATATTATTTGATCCGGGATGTTATTGTTTCCATTGGCGCCTTTGGCGGAGCCTTCCTTTGGCAAATATCGCCAGAGGTAAACTTCTTTACTGCCTTTGCCTGCGGACTTATAGGGACAATCTATTTTTGGATCTGCGGGAAAGATCTGGGTCAAAGCAAACCAATATCAAACGCGACCCATGTCCTCCTTTAATTTGGCAAGTTCGCCAATCATGATTTGGCGAACCATTTCGGCGGTTTCTTCAACTGAAAGATTGGCGAATTGTTCATAGGGGATTTCATCCAGCACGCGTACAATTATCCGGTGAATGCCTTTGGTATTCATTTTCAATTTTGGCAGGGCGATACCGGTACCGTTTACTACTATCGGCAGGATCGGTACTTTGGCATGTTGGGCAAGGATAAAAGCCCCCGGTTTAAAGGACTTGATCTCATTGTCCTGGGAGCGTGTTCCTTCCGGATACATAAACACAGACTCTCCTGCCGCCAGCGTATTTTCACTGTCGATCATCATCTTTTTCACGCCATTTTTATCGCCTCGAATAAGTTTAATATAACGGTTAAGATTCATATTCCAGCCCATAAACGGTACACGGAAAATCTCGGTTTTGGAGACGATTTTGTAATATAAAAAAAGCCGGAAATGAACCAGAATGTCGAGCTGCGATTGATGATTGGAGACTATTATGTAGGTAGTATTTTTTTTGTATTTTTCCCTTCCCTGAATTTTTACAAACCAGGTCGGCATTACCCAGGTATAGAAGGATGCCCAAAAGCAGGTATAGTAATGCAGAAACTTAAGATGTTTATCAAAAGGAATAGTGAGAAGCCAAATTACAACCGCACCGACGAAAAAAATGGGGAAAGTTATGGCCATAACAATAAGTATGTAGGTCGTTAAAATTCTTCCAAGCATGTTGTCTCCTTAGACGGCGATCTTTTAAAAGACTAATCAAAATATCATCTAAAAATCAAGGTCAAAACATCTTAACGAATTATTACTTGTTATACTATTTTGATTTCAAAGGATCAGCTACGGCAATCCAGAGGCGACGAGGCGAATTTCATATACTTTGAGGAAGCCGACAACGTAGGCATGCGCCGGGCAGGCTCCGCCAACAAAGTTAGCCTTCGGGCGCGACTTTGTATTACAAGAAGGGGGGCTGTGAGAACTACTTTCGGCCAAATCTGATTCCCAGCTTCCTCATACGGTGCCTGAGCGTGTTCGGATTAATGCCCAGCAAGTCGGCAGCACCTCCCTTTCCGCTCACCCTGCGATCTACTTTATTCAGAACTGCTTCAATGTGCCGAGCTTCCAACTCATCGAGCCGTTGAGTTTCTTGTCCGTCCTCCGGTCTGCGCTCACGCGGCGGTGCGTCGTAGCCGATGATATCGCCAAACGTCAGATGTTTACTCTTGGAGAGGATGATCGCTCTTTCCACTACATTTTCGAGTTCCCGTACATTACCGGGCCAATCATAGCGCATTAGCCGGTCGATCTCGCCCGGGGAGGGGCTTGGGATGTTGGGCAGAACCATCTCGCGCGCTTTCTTGTGGATAAAATATTGAACGAGGATAGGTATATCGTTCTTTCTTTCACGCAGCGGCAACACCAGGATAGGGAATACATTCAAACGGAAGAAGAGGTCTTCCCGGAATCGCCCCTTCTTGATCAAATCTTTCAGATCCCTGTTGGTGGCAGACACGATCCGCACATCGACTTTAATGGTTTTGTTGCCCCCAACCCGCTCGATTTCCTTTTCCTGCAGCACGCGAAGTAGGCGAACCTGCACCTGAGGCGGCAGTTCCGAGATCTCATCAAGAAAAATTGTACCGCCGTTGGCCCTTTCAAAACGCCCCCGCTTCTGCGCAATCGCCCCGGTAAATGCTCCTTTCTCGTGGCCGAATAACTCACTGTCAGCGAGCATTTCCGGAATAGCCCCGCAGTTGACTTTGATCAGTGGTCCGTCACTTTTTGGCGAGAGTTCGTGGATGGCGTTCGCAATGACTTCCTTTCCCGTACCGGTCTCTCCAATCAGAAGTACTGGGCTCAATAGGGGAGCGACCAGCCGCACATTCTCCATTACCTCCCTCAGGCCGTAATCAGCGCCTATCAGTGTTCCGCCGATGCCCTTCCTTAATTCATTCTGGAGATAGTGTTTGTCATCTGCCAGGAGGTCCTTGATCCTGATTATTTCCTGATACTGTTGATGATTGGCCAGCGCAATGGCTGCCGTCTCGTTCACCAGGCCCCAGGCTCTCAGATGCTCATCGGTGTACTTTCCCTCTCCTTTGACAATGGCAATAAAAGACCCCACATATTTCCCTTCTATCATCAAGCGATTGACGAGCACCGAGGAAGGCGGCCATCTCAGACCCTCGGCCAGGCAGCGAATAATCGGATCATCGCCGGTGCTATTTACATTTCTGGCCCGGGGAAACAGTTCCGGCTCTTCAATCTGAAGGCAGAGGGTGGGTTTCAAGAAGATTTCTTCTGAAGTGAGACAAGCCCCCAGTGCATCGGCAGTCGCAACGCTCCTGAAACATCTGGTTCCCGGGTCGTATGTCAAGATAATTAGTTTATCTACAGGCATCACCTGGCTCACGAATTGGAAACACAACCGCAAAGCCTTGTCGATCTCCAGACTTCCACACATGCGAACGGAGACCTCCCTGAAAAATTCGTTCTTATCAATCACCACGTTTCTCTCTCCTTGTTGTCGTATGTGTCACTTTAACACAAGTTCGTCAAATATGGCAACAGTTTTCGTCATATTTGACAACTATCATGGGTGCCAGACGTAAGTAATTGATTTATCTGATTAATTATATGGTATGATTCGTGCTCTCATTGAAGACATGAGATGGGCAGATGAAATAAGAGTGAGGACGCAACCGCAAAGGGAGCAGGAAGTAATGGAAATCCTTCTGGAAACGGCTGCATTAGCCAGCAAGAATGAACAACCGCAATCATCGCTGGTCTATTCCCACTGCTCTGCGCCGGGCGGATTCAGTCTGATTCTTGTCTGGGATACGGCAGTTGTTCCGATCCTCGGAAGCGATACGGCCATGCTCATTCTCGATGGGCTTAAGCCACTCGGACTTCTCGACCATACCGTTATGATCGAGAGATGGAGAAAAGAACGAATATAACAAGCAGGGCAATATTGAAGTTAAAATAACTTTGGTAAATAAATTTGACCTATGCTGACAAAATTGGAAAGGAGAAGTAATATGGCAACTACACAAGAGTTAAAGGTGTTTGAAGAAGCTAAAACAAGGTATAGCAAGGTCAATCTTAACCCATTGACGCCGCTAAACTTTCTGAAAAGGAGCGAACTGGTATTCCCTCACAAGAAAGCAGTAGTCTACGGGGATAAATACTGGAACTGGCAAGAATTCGCCGAGAGAGTATACCGTGTAGCCCACGGTTTACAGGACATGGGTATTGAGAAATTTGACCGTGTTGCTTTGTTATCACGTAATAATAACGCAATGCTGGAATCTTTATATGGAATTGGCATGGCGGGCGCGGTTACCGTGCCGTTGAATTACCGGTTAGGGGCCAGTGAAATAATTTACATTCTAAACCACTCCGGTAGCAAGTGTCTTATCTACGAGTGCATTTATGCGGATACCATTAGGAGCATTCAGCAGGAGCTGAAAACCATAAAAAATTTTATAGAAATCGATAGCCCGGATAAAAAGGAAATTAAAACGTTCGGTACTCCGTATGAAGAATTCTTGGACAAGGCGTCCCATGTTCCAATGGATGTTCCGGTAGTAGATGAGAACGATATGATTAGTATCTGTTACACCAGCGGAACTACCGGGAAACCCAAGGGATGTGTACACACTCACCGTGGGACTTATCTGAACGCTCTGAGTGAAATAATCGAAGCTCAAATGAATTCCAATAGTTCTTATCTTTGGACATTACCCATGTTCCATAGCCAGGGCTGGAACTTTATCTGGGCTGTAACATCTGTCGGTGCAAAGCATGTCTGCCTTGATGCTATACAGGGTGAGCAAATTTTCAAGTTGATATCCAAGGAAAACGTAACTAATTTATGTGGAGCGCCGACGGTGATTACCATGATAACCGATTACATGGCGAAAAACTATCTAAAGTTCCCTCATGCTGTTCGCGCTATCATTGGCGGTGCAGCGCCATCACCTAAAACTATTCAGGATGCTGAAAATATAGGGATGGATATACATCAAGTCTATGGCCTAACTGAAGTTTATGGACCGCATACTGTTTGCGAATGGCACAGCGGGGAGTGGGATAAACTTCCCATAGCTAAGCGGGCCAGGCTTAAGGCAAAGCAAGGTGTTCCCCATGTTACTTATACTCCAGTCAGGGTGGTCGACGACAACATGAATGATGTGCCTTGGGATGGCGAAACACGTGGTGAAATCGTTATGCGGGGTAACAATGTTATGCAATGGTATTTCAATGACCATGCCCAAACTGAAGAGGCTTTTAAAGGCGGGTGGTTCAATAGTGGAGATGGCGCTGTAATTCATTCCGATGGCTATATTGAAATTGTGGACAGGCTGAAAGACATTATTATTACCGGCGGTGAAAACGTCTCCAGTGTACAGGTAGAGAATGTAATCGCGGAAATGCCTCATGTTTTTGATGTAGCGGTAATTGCCAAGCCCGACGAAAAGTGGGGAGAGATTGTGAAAGCTATCGTCACCGTTGAACCTGATGAGGAGATAACCTCAGGACAGGTTATTCAATGGTGTAAAGACCACCTGAACGGTTTTGCAGTTCCCCGAGAAGTCGTGTTTGGTGAAGTGCCACGCACAGCAACAGGGAAGATACAGAAGAATGTCTTGAAGCAGATGGAAATAGAAGCAGCGAAGAAGGCGAAGGTAAAAATAGACTAAAGATTAGCACTAAAACCCTGCTTGGCAGATAAATTCGGGAATAGGTATTAAGAAAATGGCCGCAATAACGGAAACGTCGAATCTTTCGATAGAAGAGTTTAGAAATACATACCCGGAAAAATTCGGCACGGAGAAAGCCATATTCGGAAATATCAAACTTGGTGCTCGCATGTTTGTCAGCACTGCCTGTGGAGAACCCCAATACCTCTTAAAAGCGTTGGTGGGCTATATTGATTCATACCCTAAAGCGTTCCTCGACGCGGAGATGTTTCAAGTGGTAACGTTGGGCGTAGGCCCCTACAATGCTGCCAAGTATAAGCAAAACTTCAGGAATAATTCGTTTTTTATCAGCGAGAATACCCGTGAGGCTATTAACAATGGTGAGGCGGACTACACCCCCGCATTTATGTCGGAGATTCCTGCTTTATTCTCTCGCGGTCTGGTGCCGGTAGATGTGGCGTTGATACAGACCTCACTCCCTGATCGCTTCGGGTTAGTAAGTCTGGGAGTGAGCGTTGATATTGTCAAGGCCGCTATTCAGCAGGCACGGCTGATAATTGCCCAGGTTAACAGCTATATGCCGCAGGTGCATGGAGATGGATTTATCCATGTTAAAGATATAGATTTTATCATTCCTCATGACGAACCCCTGCTGGAGTACAGTCCCAAGGTTAAAGGAGAAGTTGTTCAGCGAATTGGACAATATGTGGCCCGCCTCGTTCAGGATGGAGACACTATTCAGGTAGGTTACGGTAGTATCCCGGATGCTCTTCTGTCACACTTAAAGGGCAAGAAACACCTGGGTGTGCATACGGAAATGATTTCTGATGGTACTATTGAACTAATAAAAAGTGGAGTGGTAGATAACTCCCGGAAAACCATTAACCGTGGTAAGTCCATAGCTTCCTTCTGTATGGGTAAAAAGGAAACTTATGATTATCTTAATAATAACCCTACGATAGAGTTAAGAACCGTAGACTATACCAACAACCCGCTGATCATTGCCCAGCACTCCAATATGACTGCCATAAACAGCGCGCTGGAAATTGATCTGACCGGCCAGGCAACATCTGAATCCATTGGCAATATATTTTACAGTGGTGTCGGCGGGCAGGCAGACTTCATTCGAGGGACGGTTCTGTCGCCGGGCGGCAAGTGTATTTTAGTACTTCAGTCTACTGCCATGGGCGGCGAGGTATCACGTATTTCCCCGTTCCTGAAAGAGGGTGCCGGTATTACACTTCACCGGGGTGATGTGCATTATGTGGTAACAGAGTACGGCATTGCTTATCTTCATGGAAAGAGTATCAGGGAGCGTGCGATGGCTTTAATAGCCATCGCCTGTCCTAAATTTCAGCCCTGGTTAATAGAGGAGGCTAAGAAAAGGCACCTGATCTATAGTGACCAGGCGTTTATTCCCGGGAAACAAGGGGAATATCCGGAGGACTTGGAGACCAGACGTACCCTCAAAGATGGGGAAGAAATATTGTTCCGGTCAGTGAAGATCAGCGATGAACCGCTATTAAAGGAATTCTTTTACTCGCTGTCACAGCAAACCATGTTCCGGCGGTTCGTCTCTACCCGGAGAGACATGCCCCATGAACGACTCCAGGAGTTCGTGGTTATAAATTATGCTGAAGAAGTATCCATTCAGGCAGTTATCCTGAAGGATGCCAAAGAGGAAATAGTTGGTCTTGGCAGATATTATCTTGATGAAAAAACCCACACTGCCGAAGTCGCCTTCACGGTCAAGGACGCATTTCAGAATCGAGGTGTCGGTAGCGAACTGCTGGAGTATCTTACCTATCTGGCTAAGAAACGAGGTCTGATCGGGTTTGAGGCCGAGCTATTGAAAGAGAATAAACCTATGCTCCATGTTTTCACGAAGGCCAATTTTCAGCTTGTCCGGGTCGATAGTGATATGTCTTTTATGAAAAAGACATTTTGACTCCAATCGTCATTCTTGATAAGAACTTTGTTCAAGGAGAGTACATGACAAAAAAAGCGTTTCAGAATTGTTACCCCGACAATGTCAGCCACTGCTAATGTATATGAAGTTTAACTTCATCAATAATATTAAGGAGGTAAGCTAAATGAATTTTGCACCAACAGAAGAACAATTAATGGTCAAGGACATGGTCCGTAAATTTGCCGAATCGCAGATCAAACCGGTTGCCGCGGAGTTGGACCACACACATCGTCATCCCGAGGAGATCTGCCGTAAGCTTGGCGAAATGGGAATTATGGGAGTGTCCGTTCCTACAGAGTACGGCGGGGCGGGTATGGACAACGTCACCTATGTTATGGCCATGATCGAAATTTCCAAGGCCTGTGCCAGCTGCGGTGTCATCGTGTCGGTGAACAACACCCTCTACGGCCACCCGGTCAAGACTTTCGGGACTCATGAACAGAAACTAAAATTTCTCCAACCGGTGGCGGGTGGAGAGGTGGAAGGCTGTTATGGTTTAACAGAGGCCGGAGCAGGATCGGATGCGGCTGCGCTGCGCTGCAAAGCGGAACTGAAGGGCGATAAGTATATCGTCAATGGAACCAAGACTTTCATTACCAGTGGCAATGTCGCCCGGTACTGCGTTCTGGCGGCAACCACAGATTCATCCCTCGGTTATAAGGGAGTTATTAATCTCATCGTAGATTTAAAGGAAACCCCCGGGTTTAAGGTGGGTAAGGTCGAGGAGAAATTGGGAATCCTCGCCTCCGGGACGTCGGAACTCGTCTTTGAAGATGCGGAAGTTCCGGCGGCTAATTTATTGGGCAAGCCGGGACAGGGCTTCCAGCAGATGATGGCGGGCCTCAACGCCGGCCGGATCGGCATCGGTGCCCAGGCCTGCGGGATTGGCCGTGCCTGTCTGGAAGATTCGCTCGCCTACGCAAAAGAGCGTGTTCAGTTCGGCAAGCCCATCGCGGTCAATCAGGCAATCCAGTTTAAGCTCGCCGATATGGCTACAGAGCTTGATGCTGCTGAACTGCTGCTTCTTCGGGCTGCCTGGCTGGAGGACAATGGTCACGATTTCGAGAAAGAATCGGCCATGTCCAAATATTTCGCCTCTGATGTCGCCATGAGAGCGTCAATTGAGTGCGTCCAGATATTTGGCGGTTACGGTTACGTCAAGGAATACCCGGCAGAGCGCCATATGCGCGATGCGAAGATCTGCCAGATCTACGAAGGGACCAATGAGATCCAGCGGGTAGTTGTGGCTCGCAAACTCCTTGGACAGAGATAACACCAAGGCGTGGTAAAATGTAATATTGCTGGCGAATTTAAATTGACTCGCCAGCAATATTTGTATGGTAGTGACATACAATTGTACGGTATGAGCATACAATCTCTATGGGACTATTAGCGGAAATATTATCATCAAATATTCGCGCGGAAATCTTCCGCCATCTCTTTGGCGTCTCTCAGCAGCGCTGACACAAATTAGTTGGACT
>Ga0209540_10003690_pt1 | contig 10346 bp, 5 predicted proteins | sample BarGraIncu01121A_FD_184501 | JGI IMG/M metagenome (GOLD analysis project Ga0209540, IMG submission 184501) | Arctic peat soil microbial communities from Barrow, Alaska - Barrow Graham LP Incubations 011-21A (SPAdes) (version 2) | ecosystem: Environmental > Terrestrial > Soil > Wetlands > Peat... | reverse complement strand
ATAAAAATCGCCTGTAAATCCAATGTTTATTAAACCCTCGGTAGAAGAAAACTGTCCGTTTAATCCAACATCAGCGTTAAAAGTTTCTACTTTTGGAGTAGTTCCAATGGTGGCTTTCACTTTAAACCCTAAATTTCCTTTTTTAGGAGTAAATGTATAAACATCTTTTCCCAAAGTAGTACTGTAAACTATTTTAGATTCCATATTGCTGAAAGCACCTCCACCAAATCCGTAGAATGCTACTCCTGACAAAAATGGTAGTCCCGGTTGAAATAATGCAGCTGCTTCGACTCTCCAATATCTGTATCTCGAGCTGTAAAGGTAACTTGTATTACCAAATTCGGCCAATGCTGTAATGGATACTTTTGGTGATTTGAAAGTTGCATTTAATTCTCCTTTGAATCCATCACCAAAAACAGGGTCATCATTTCTGAATGAAATAGTTCCATCAATAGAAACTGCCGCTAAATGGGCATAAACAGTAATATCATCAATGGTTGTTCCAATGTATTTAGGTTTGAATTTTTCCAAACCGGAGCCGGCAGGATTTTCATCAATGGCAAGTTCCACTCCCAATTTAGATTTTCCGCCAATATCATTTGAAAGATTAAAAATCACATCGAAGTTTAGCTTTCCGTGTACCAATTGATTTGGCGTAGTAGTGAGCTGATTAAATCCAATGTTTTCAATTGTTACAGGAAAATTTGCTAAGAATTTTTGCGGACTTGCAAACGACCACGTTCCGGCATTAAAATTAAATTTAGTGGTTGGTAAACTTGAGTTGTAGTTCATTTGTATGTTTTGGAAACCGAGTGTCATATTTACATTCTTCACCGGTCCTAATTTTATGTTTTCCCAAGCAAATTGACCATCTAAATTAGATTGAAATGTACGTTTATTTTTATCCACATAAGCAATAATATTGGATGTTTCATCCAAGGTCATTTTTCCCTTTAATAAACCTGCATAAATGGGTCCTGTGGGTTCTACTGTAAGTTGAAAATAGTCGGGATCGGTTGATGCCACAGGCGCATTATGAAACAAAGCTTTGTATTTCAGCGGATTTTGAATTGAGTCCGATTTACTAACCGGCAGTCCTATTTTACCTTTAATGTATGCCTCATACATCGAGCTGTTTCTAATATCCACATGTATTGTATCAATACTTGCAGATAAATCAGCAACATTTGCATTCGGAAATTGAATTACATTAGATGCTACTGCGTATAGTGAAACTCCCATATCATTAATTATCATATCGTTAATAGTTATAGTAGGTCTTCCACCGGAATTAGTTTCAAACGATTTAGGCATTTCCACTGATAATGTTTCCATGTAAAAACCTCTAAAAGCGGCTGTTTTATCGCCCGAATAATTTTCAGGAAAATCTTCAACAGCAGTCAATGTAGGTGGATTCATTGTATCAGACATATCAAAAGAAATATTTCCAGCTTCAATGGTCATTTCTTGTGACGAAGTAATTTCTGATTTTTCTAAATTTCCTGTCAATAACATATTATCCCAATCGGCAACGGTAGCAGTAAATGTTGCCTTCGATCTGGAGACTCCGTCATCGGGCGATGGTTTTAGCCAATCTCTGGTAAATGACACATCAAGTTGTACTCCAAATTGCGAAAATCCTTCATCTCCCCATTGAATGTAACATCCACCAGAAATAGAGTCAGTCGGTTTTTTGAATGTATAAGTTAATTTACTGTTGATATTATTAATTGTAACATCTTCAAGTAATTCAATTCTTTTTGGAGGAAATTTCAGTTGTGATGGATGAAATTCTACCTCTTTGGCTTTAAAACCAATTAATTGTGGATCTGTGCCAGGTGCTTGCCAACTTGGAGGTGTGGTTTTTGCAGCAACAATATTTATTTCTGATACATTACTTTTAAATACCATTTCGGTAATAGCAAGCTGATCACCACTCGCAAAATTTACTCCTAATGGGAATTTAACAGGAGGTGCAGCATTATTCAGTGGATCGCCAATATTAATTTTAGTTCCAGCTACTCCTTCTACCCAACTCACAACACTCTTCAGAATGTTTGATGTCCAAGTTAAACCTGATACTGCGCCTATTGCCCAATCCTGAGGATAAACCGGAGCAGGACTCGGATAAAGTTCTCCACTAATTTTTCCGGTAGTTAGATTTCCAATAGAATCTACTTTAATATCTTTAAACTCAACGGCTACTTTTACCCCCAGAAATCCTACTTTTACCGTTCCTTTTCCGGTAAATGAATTTGGAATGGTACCTGCTGCTATTTCTGAAACTAATATTTTAAATTCATGATTTTCACCAGCTTGTATAGTATCACCAACTGCCACAGTTCCTGTTGTAATTGGTACTTCAACTTGTTCATTTTCAGTAGAATCTGTTGCTGTTTCAATCGGATTTAATGTAAATGATTTTATCGGAACAAATCCATTAGATGCTAATATATATCTATTTCCATTAAGTGTTAATGGCTTTATGCTCCACACATACTGCGTAGTGTCAGTTGGTATGTCAATATCAGTTGGCCAGTTAAATTGAGTGCCCATTACCTCTTCTTCTATCAGTGGATAATTAACATAAAATGCTTGCGTTGGAGTTTGTCCAGGCATAACCTTTGTTACTGCTAACATATATTTTACCCCATCTAAGGGTTGTGGTTCAGGTACTAACGGAGACCATTTAAAAATGATAGTTGAAGCCAGATTGGTCGAAATTTTGTCATCACTTAAGGGAGTTAACAATTCCGGCATCTGATAGTCTGTGATGATCATTGGTTGACATATCTCAGCGGGAGAAGAAATTACATTACCACTCAAATCAACAATGCTAACACAAAAATCATACATTCCAGCAGGCAGTAACCCTGTATTTAATACACTCAATTTAAAAGTGTTGCTTTTAAAAACTATTGCATTATAAGGAATAATTTCGTCAGCCAAAAAAGTTTGGGTTCCCAATATAAGTGATTGAGTAGCCACACTATTATTTGTTTCAAGAACTATATTATCATTTAATTTTAAATTCACTTTAATTTTATAGTTATTTCCTACTTTTGCTGGGTTTGCATTAGTTACCGAAACTATGGCAAGGTTTGCACGGTTTACCCATTCCGAAATTTGAGGCGTAGGATGTGAATCTACATTCAGCGTCACACTCACTTGAGCTTGTGTTGAGTTATAGAAAATGCAAGAAAGCATTACGAATAAAATTTTGATGCGTGTTTTCATAATTTATAATTTTTGAAGCAGTGATAACTGAATCATATTTTCATTTAATAGTCCGTTTGGTTTATTTGACCCAAACCGATAGTTTTGAAGAGAGTATAAAAGATTAAAATCTAATTTTTTATTTATTTTATACACAAATTTAAGTTTTAAATTAATGCGTTTGTCAGCAGTGAAACTGTCTTTATTAATTATTGAATAACCAATCATCAAAGATGGTATTATTTTTTTATTAAAAAATTTATACCCTATATTGGCATTAAAATTAATAAGGTTTAAATCAGAAACAGGCGATTTGTTTTCCAGTAATAAGCCCGTGAAACTAAGTGTTAGAGGGTTATTTTTAAAAATAAGCATATAATTAGCATTGAAACTTTTTGAATTGGTGTTTGTAAATCCATTGGCTGCTATATCAAATTGTTCAAATGAAATATTAGAAATGTTGGCTGTAATTAAATGATTTATGGATTTAGCATTGATTTGATAAGTAGGTGTAACTGAAAATGAGCTGTTTATCATTTTTATACGTATCAAACTATTATTTTCATTGTTTCCGAAACTATAATTATTATAATTGGCGTTTAACGAGAATGATTTACTAAATTGTGCATAAAGATTTATATTCCCTATGATTCTTTTGGTGGATTCAAGTTTAGTTTCTTTAATGTTATTTGTACGCACTCCAAAAGTTCCTTTAAAATCGAATTTACTTTTAAATAATTTTAAGCCCGTGTTTACTTTATAATCAATGATATCTTTTTCTATATTTCGGAATCCAACGGGCATAAATCCGGGACCAATGTATTGCACTTCTCCACCTAAAGAAAATTTCTTAGATACAAATTGAATGGAAGTTATATGCGAAAAATCGAGCCTTGAACTGATGTTTAATTTTATCAAATTGTTAATAATTTTCATGTAGGACTCGGGAAATTCTATATTGAGGGCATTAAGGTTACTTGTAAAAACAGAACCTGCAGTTTCAGTTTTTACCGTAATTTTATCAGATATTTTGAATTCTAATAAGGGTGAAATCGTAATCCCTGATATTGGATCTATTCCTATCGGTTTATTTACTACCGAGAAAATATCGTCCTCAATTTTTACGAAGTTTAAAACAAACTTCGACTTTTCTATTTTTCCAATGCCTAATTGAATTCCATAAATTTTTTGGTCGTAAGCCCCTGCAATATTTAGAATTGGATCAGGCTCTATTGCAAGTTGAGATTTCCCATAATTAGCTGAAAGTATAAATTTTCCGGGATTCATTTCAACACCGACACCAAAAATTTGAATATCACCAGTTGTGAGTTGAGAATAATTTGGTGTATGTGATCCTAAATGTAGTTGAATCCATTTGTACTTCGGGTCAATATGAATATTGTTTCGTGGGTTTCGCACATAACTAAAAAGGTTCTCTTCGGGTAAATTAGGTAAATTATAAGAAACTTTTTGATTGCTTACATTTATCCCAAACGGAATGGACAGATAGTTGCCAATAGTCAAATTTGCATTAATATTTAGTCTTAAAAGATCGCTCGGATTACTTGGTCTGAAGGAACTGTAGTTGGTTACTTCGTAGGTGTAACCATCATAATACAATCCAATGCTTCCATCAATATTTATAGTCTTATCTTTGTTTTGACTATATGCTGCAATGTTAAAAATAATAATGATGAATAATAGGGTAGATTTCACTTTTATCATTTTAATGTTTTGATGTTTTTAAAAATATATTTTAATTATTTCTACTTTACCAAATTAAAAGATTTATAATTGACGCTGGTAATCATTATCACCCGAAAAATAGACTCCATCGCCCATAGTTCCTGCAAAAATATCTGTTCCATTTACTAATAACGAAAAGCAACTCACATTTGGCAATACTTTTGTCCAACTATAAGTTCCATTATTATTTGCCCGATAAATTCCATCACCGGCATTAGTCCCTGCAAATAAATAGGTTGAATTTGAAGCATAAGTTCTTATATCTGTATATTGAGTCATACCGTTATTGGCATAATTCCAATTAGTACCATTATCGGGAGAAAATAATGAACTACTACCACCGTTTGTGCCTGCAAGCAAGTTGGATCCATCCCAATAAACACTATTGATATTACCCGAATAATTTGTTGCGGACCACTGGGACAGAACCGGTTGACTACTTAATGAAACAAAAAATAGAACCGAAACAAATGTAAACTTATTTATAAAGTGTCTGATTTTATTAATATTCAGAACTGTGAAACAAATAGTTATCAGACTGGTTGATAACTCTTTAAATGAGGATGTAATTTTTTTCATGATTTTATTTTTAATATAAAATTAAATATTGTGAAAACAAATTCAATATCTATCGACAATCTGTTATGAAACATAATTTCAAATTTATTGGTCAGTTACCCCTCCTGTGATATCCAAAAGAGCCTGAATTGTAACTAATTGTTCTATTTGGGGTCAAATATACATACAAATAACTAATCCCATAACTTTAGTAGCATTATAATCACTATTTATTATTCTTTCTTAATAAGAAATAAAGTTTTATGCAATTTAATTCAGTAACTTCTTCAATATAGACAGTGAATTGAGAAAGTTTTTAATTATATAATTAACGATTGCAAGTGTATATTTTTGAATAATTTGTTAAAATATTTTGTATTAATGAAATAAGTTGTATCTTCATGGGCGAACACGGAAAATAAATTTGGGACAAAAAATAAGAGTATATACTTGTTTCTAAGATACATACGAGTAGAGTAATGATTTCATTTAAATTTTATTAGCTAACGTGGTTTAATTAAAATCTCTAATTTTGTTGGAAATTGTTTCATCAGGAATTAAAAACTGATCTTTTTTAATGATTTTTCAATGTATTGTCTTCTTTCAACGTTAAATAATCAACAAAAAATAAAATAAATTCATAAAAATTTTCTTTCATGAAAAACTTCTTAGGAAAAAATTTCGTATTGCAAACCGAAACAGCACAAAAACTCTATCACGAACATGCAGCCAAACAACCCATTATCGACTACCATTGTCATTTAGTACCCTCGATGGTGGCAAATGATCATCAATTTAAAACACTCACAGAAGCATGGTTAGGCGGTGACCATTATAAATGGCGTGCCATGCGTACCAACGGAATAAGCGAAGAATATATCACCGGAAAAGAAACTTTGGATTGGGAAAAATTCGAAAAATGGGCTGAAACAGTGCCTTATACCATGCGCAACCCGCTTTATCACTGGACACATTTGGAATTGAAAACAGGTTTTGGCATCAAAAAACTACTATCACCTAAAACAGCTCGCGAAATTTATGATGAATGTACTGCCAAATTGAATACTCCTGAATATTCCGCCCGAAACCTGATGCGTAAATTCAAGGTGGAAGTGGTTTGTACAACCGACGATCCGATTGATAGTCTCGAACACCATATCAAAACAAAAAAGGATGGTTTTGAAGTAAAAATGTTGCCAACCTGGCGTCCCGACAAAGCCATGGCAGTTGAAAATTATACTAATTTCCGTGGGTATGTTCAACAATTATCGGAAGCTGCCGGAATTAGTATTTCTACTTTCGACGAACTAATTTTGGCATTGCGCAAACGTCAGGATTTCTTTAATGAAGTTGGTTGTAAACTGTCTGATCATGGAATTGAAGAATTTTATGCCGAAAATTATACCGAAGCTGAAATCAAAGCCATTTTCAATAAAGTATATGGCGGTCAGGAACTTACTCACAGTGAAGTTTTGAAATTCAAATCGGCTATGATGGTTATTTTTGCCGAAATGGATTGGGAAAAAGGCTGGACACAACAATTCCATTACGGAACTATTCGGAATAACAACACCCGATTATTCAATCAGTTAGGACCTGATACCGGTTTTGATTCAATCGGCACATTCAATACTGCCAAAGCTTTGTCGAAGTTTTTAAACCGGTTAGATTCTCAAAACAAACTCACCAAAACCATTCTATACAATTTGAATCCTACTGACAATGAAATGATTGCCACCATGATTGGTAACTTCCAGGATGGAACGGTTGCCGGAAAAATCCAGTTCGGTTCGGGTTGGTGGTTTCTCGATCAAAAAGATGGCATCGAAAAGCAACTGAATTCACTTTCTGCGCTTGGTCTTTTGAGCCGTTTTGTTGGTATGTTGACCGATTCGCGCAGCTTCCTGTCTTATCCTCGCCATGAATATTTCCGTCGTACACTTTGTAATCTGATTGGAAATGATGTTGAAAACGGATTATTACCTTATCAGGAATTAGATTTTATAGGAAAAATGGTCGAAGACATTAGCTACAACAATGCAAAATCATTCTTTAAGTTCTAATTAGTTCACTTAATTAGTCATTTATTGAACATGTTCTATATTTAAAAGAACTATTTTTGTTGTTTAATTTAAAAATAAACACTACTTTTGGTCGACCAATTAAAAAAACATTTTAATAACAAATCAGAAAGAAAAAAATGAGTAAGAAGATTGTAACTTTTGGAGAAATTATGCTTCGGTTGGCCACACCCGGATTCGAACGATTTAGTCAGGCAACCCAATTCACAGCTACTTTTGGTGGTGGTGAAGCAAACGTGGCTGTTTCACTGGCAAATTATGGGTTGGAAACCGAATTTGTGACCCGTTTGCCTAAAAATGACATTGCCGATTCCTGCATCATGAATCTGCGCAAATACAATGTTGGAACAAAGGAAATTTTACGTGATGGAGACCGTATGGGAATCTATTTCCTCGAAACCGGAGCCGTTGCCCGTGCAAGTAAAGTGGTTTACGACCGTGCCAATTCTTCCATTGCTGACATTAAACCCGGAATGGTTAACTGGCGCGAAGTATTCAAAGGTGCCGATTGGTTTCACTGGACCGGTATCACTCCTGCCCTTTCTCAAGGTGCTGCCGATTCTTGCCTGGAAGCGATACAAATTGCCAACGAAATGGGAATTACTGTTTCAACTGACTTGAACTATCGCAAAAACTTGTGGAAATATGGCAAAACTGCCGCAGAAGTTATGCCTGCATTAGTGGCGGGTTGCGACGTGATTCTTGGAAACGAAGAAGATGCAGAAAAAGTATTCGGTATTAAACCGGAAGGATTTGATGTGGCTCATACAGGTGGTGAAGTGGATGCAGCCGAATTTGAGTCGGTTTGTACGCAAATGATGGCTAAATTCCCACGTGCTAAAAAAGTAATTATCACACTTCGCGGTTCGATTAATGCCAATCACAACACCTGGGGCGGCGTTCTTTACTCAAACGGTACATTATACCAATCAAAACGTTACGACATTACACATATTGTCGACCGTGTTGGTGGTGGCGACTCTTTTATGGGCGGTTTAATCTACGGTTTACTGACTTACACAAATAATGACCAAAAAGCACTTGAATTTGCAGTGGCAGCTTCGTGCCTGAAACATACTATTTATGGCGATTACAATTTGGTAACTGTTGCCGAAGTGGAAGGACTTATGGGGGGCGACGGAAGCGGAAGAGTAGTGAGATAAAATAACTGGCCCCTAACCTCTAAAGGGGAATTAAGTTACTTTCGTCTCCTATATTTTATCTTAATTCACGTTATTGAATTAAATAGACAATACTAATTAAATTCCCCTTTAGGGGCTAGGGGTTATTTAAATAAATCAATACTAATCACTCTTCCTACCCTTTAGGGGTCGGGAGTAAAAATATATAATATGAGATTTTCTAAGATTCAGGTTTTATCTGCTATGCAATCAACCGGCATGATTCCGGTATTTTATAATAGCGACATTGAAGTTTCAAAAAAAATCGTAAAAGCGTGTTACGATGGAGGTGTTCGTGCTTTTGAATTCACCAACCGCGGTGATTTTGCGCACGAAGTTTTTCGTGACCTCGTAAAATATGCAGCTAAAGAATGTCCGGAAATGATTATGGGAATTGGTTCTATCATAGATGCGCCTACTGCAGCATTGTATATTCAAATGGGTGCTAACTTTATTGTAGGTCCGTTATTTAATCCGGATGTGGCAAAAGTGGCTAATCGCCGTTTAATTCCTTATGCTCCGGGTTGTGGATCGGTTTCGGAAGTTGGTTTTGCACAGGAAGCAGGTTGCGATATTTGCAAAGTATTCCCGGGCGATGTATTGGGAACCGGTTTTGTAAAAGGATTGAAAGCACCTATGCCATGGTCGAACCTAATGGTGACAGGCGGCGTGAAACCCGAAGAAGCCAATCTGAAAAGCTGGTTCGATGCAGGTGTTACCTGTGTGGGAATGGGTTCAAATCTTTTTCCTGTCGAACTGATTAAAGCAAACAATTGGGCTGCAATCAGCAAGTTATGCAGCGACACCTTAGAAATAATCAAAAAAATCAAAAAATAATCTATGAGTACAATTGGAAAAATCAACGAAAAAATGACTCAGTACAGATGGACGGTTTGTACTTTGCTTTTTTTAGCAACTACAATCAACTATCTCGATCGTCAGGTTTTATCACTTTTACAACCTATTCTGGCCGATGAGTTTCACTGGACCGATAGTGACTACGGAACAATTACTTCGATTTTCTCGCTTGCTTATGCCATTTCCATGTTGTTTGCAGGTCGTTTTATCGACAAAATGGGTACGCGAAAAGGATATGCATGGGCAATTGGTGTATGGTCGGTTGCAGCAATGCTTCACGCTTTGTGCGGTTTAGCCACCGAATGGTGGACCGGAATACCGAATGCTGCGGGTTTAACGAATGCTTCCGGAACTATTATAGCTACTATTTCAGTTGTCAGTGTATCCATGTTCGTATTGGCGCGGGTTATGCTGGCATTTGGTGAATCGGCTAACTTTCCTGCAGCCATCAAAGCTACTGCCGAATACTTTCCAAAACGCGACCGTGCATTTGCAACCGGCTTATTCAATTCAGGAGCCAATGTTGGTGCAATTTTAGCTCCGCTTACCGTTCCGTTTATGGCAAAAGCGTGGGGCTGGGAAACTGCATTCCTTGTAGTTGGAGCAGCAGGATTCTTATGGTTATGCGCGTGGTTGATTTTCTATAAACCGCTTGAGAGCAACCAGAAAGTGAATGCTGCCGAACGGGCTTATATCAACCAGGAAG
>Ga0209540_10003686_pt1 | contig 10348 bp, 8 predicted proteins | sample BarGraIncu01121A_FD_184501 | JGI IMG/M metagenome (GOLD analysis project Ga0209540, IMG submission 184501) | Arctic peat soil microbial communities from Barrow, Alaska - Barrow Graham LP Incubations 011-21A (SPAdes) (version 2) | ecosystem: Environmental > Terrestrial > Soil > Wetlands > Peat... | reverse complement strand
GGCCGAGCTGCTCCGGACGATCCCGATCTCAGCGAAGTCGCGGAGCACTGAGGCTATCGCTGGCCGAGTCAGGCCAGTGCGGGCGGCGATCTGAGAGGCATTCAGCGGAATACGCACGCCGCGGAGAACGCGCAGCACGGCAACTTTGCTGCGCGTTCCGAGGATGGAATCGACTGTGTGTGTTGGCCTCATGTATCGAAAGTAAACGTATCGATATGGAAAGTCAATCAGACAACATCGGCTGATTCGCTTGCAGGACCTCGGCTCGACGCGGTCGCCCGGCGCGTGAAGCCCGACGCCTACGACTCGGCGAGTGGCGTACTCTAGACGTAGCCTCCGCTTGCGTCGTTCGGCGCCGTGAACCCTCAGCAGGGGGCTGACACTCCGAGGCGAGGAGAGACCGTGGACGAAAAGGATATTACGCTGCGTCGTTTCCTGCGCGAGGACGAGTTCAAGCGCATGCAACACGACTTCAAGGGCATCTGCAGGCTCGTCGCGACCTCGAGCGGTGAGTTGGAGATCGCGTTCAAGGATCGTAGATTCACCATCTACTACCAAGGAAACCCCCTGGCCACCATCGTGTTCCGGCCCAACGGCGAGCACTACTTCGACACGCACAAGAAGTTCTTCCAGCGGACCACGATGGATCGTGAGTTCACGTACCAGAGCGGCGCCAGTGCGGACTACGTTCGCATGACGGGTGATGCGGCAACGATGCGCAGAGCGCTGACCAGCAAGTACGTCGAGCAGCTGCAGAAGGCTATCGAAGCCGTTGACTACGGCGGCGAGATCACGTTCGAGCAACTTCTCATCGCCGACAACCCTGCGACGCCCAACTTCTTCATCGTAGACCGGCAGGTGGCGGACAGGCACGTGCGTCACCGCTTGGATGTTCTCGGACTGAGGCGGGTCGAGCCCGGCGTGTGGCGCTTCGTCGTCCTCGACGTCAAGCTCGGCTGCAACAAGGAGCTTTCCGGCAAGGTCGGCGAAAAGCTCCAGACCTACGTGGACCACATGAAGAAGGAGATCGCACAGTACTCGGCGTGCTACACCCTGGCCTATCAGCAGAAGCTCACGCTCGGACTGCTCGGCGAGGGGATGCCTGAGTCGATTTCGATCGACGAGACCGAGGTCGACGGACTGGTGGTGGTGGGCAGCTACTCGCGAATGGCACGCGTGCAGGTCGCGCAACTCAAGCGGCAGTACCCGGACATCAAGGTCCGCATCATCGACAGCCAGCTCGTGGACGAGAACGGGGCGTTCGAGGGGGTCGTGCCCTCATGAAGAAGTCGCTGGGAGCCAAGATCGTCATGTACCCCACGCCCGTGCTCGTCGTGGGGAGCTACGACGCCGACGGCCGGGCCAACGCCATGACCGCCGCTTGGGGGGGCGTCGCGTGCTCGAAGCCGCCGTGCGTGTCGGTGTCGCTGCGCGCCGCGACGGCGTCTCATGGCAACATCGTGGCGCGCAAGGCGTTCACGATCAGCCTGCCGGGCGAGAGCAATGCCGCGCAGGCCGATTACTTCGGGCTCGTGTCGGGGCGTGATCACGACAAGTTCGCCGACCTCGGCCTCAGCGCGGTGCGCGGCGACTTCGTCGATGCCCCCTACGTGGGCGAGTTCCCGATCGTGCTCGAGTGCAAAGTCGTGGCGTTGCACGAGCTGGGCATGCATACACAGTTCATCGGCGAGATCTTCGACGTGAAGGCCGACGAGTCCGTGCTCACGCCAGAAGGCGGCGTCGACGTGGAGCGCCTCAAACCCATCATCTTTGCGATGGGCGTGCAGAGCTACTTCGGCATCGGAGATCTCATCGGCAAGGCGTACACGATTGGGAAGCACATCGGCGAGGCGTAGGTGGCTCGGACCTCGGAGCGCTGCCTCTGGATTCCCGCGCGATTTCGAATGGGGATAGTCCGCAATGTCATAGCGCTTCTCGAAGGGACTCGCACATGTGCCCTGCGTCTGATGGCCACGCACCCACCAAGCAACCTCGGCCGGCGCGCAAGCCTCGGACGGACCTCAAGGCCTACGCGGAGTCGCGCGGTTCGGCCTTCCTCGCCGCTGGCATCATCATCGCCGGCCAAGCCTGGCTGGCGAGCAGCCTCGCACTGCGGCCGGTCTGGCTGTTCCCGGCTCTCTCGGCGGCACTGCTGATCGCCTCGGTCGCCGTCTACCGGTCGGACCTCGAGGAGCCGAGCTTGCCCATGCGGTGGTTCGCGCGCGGCGTCGTCGGCATGCTCGCGGTCGGCAACACCGCCTTTCTGATGGTGTTGGTCCGGGGCGTCTTCACAACGTCCAAGCTCGATCCGTTTGGGCTGCTCCTGGCCGGCGTCGTGCTCTGGGTGGTCAACATCGCGGTGTTCGCGCTCGCCTACTGGGAGATCGACGGCGGCGGGCCCGAGGACCGCGCCAAGGACAGCGCGAAGCTGCCCGACCTCGTCTTCCCCCAACAGCAGGCAGACCAGGAGGGACTGGCGCCGGAGGGCTGGACGCCGACCTTCTCGGACTACCTGTACGTCTCGGTGACGGCCGCGACCGCGTTCTCACCCACCGACGCGATGCCGTACTCGGGCACGGCCAAGCTGCTCATGGGGCTGGAAAGCACGATCTCGTTCGGGGTCATCGTGATGCTGGTAGCGCGCGCAGTGAACGTCGCGAAGGGATAGCCGCGCGGGCGAGTGCGGTGCGGCGCGGCCTGGGAGAGGGGCACGCAGTGGGCGACGGACCGGCGCGTGGCGCGCCCTGGTGGAAGGGCACGCGCGGCGAGTGGTACGTGGTAGGGCAGGTCTTCCTGTTCGCGCTGGTACTACTCGGCCCGCGCACACTCCCGGACTGGCCGGCGTGGGCCTCGCCGCTCTCGACGATCGGGCGTGTGATCGGCATCGTGTTGATGCTCGCAGGCACGGCGATCTCGATCGGCGGCGTCATGAAGCTCGGCCCCAACCTCACGCCACTGCCGTTCCCACGCGACTGCTCGAACCTCATCGAGTCCGGCCCCTACGCCATCGTTCGACACCCTATCTACAGCGGACTGATCATCGACGCGTTCGGGTGGGCGCTGTGGGTGAACGGCTGGCTGACGATCGGCTACGCGTTGCTGCTGTTCGCATTCTTCGACGTCAAGTCGCGCCTCGAGGAGGGCTGGCTGCTTGAGAAGTTCCCGGAGTACGCCGAGTACCGCACGAAGGTGCACAAGCTGATTCCGTGGGTGTACTGAGGGGACCGAGAGCGGCGATTCTCCTGTCAGAACCCCATTGGTGCTTGCGTGACCGCCGCGTCTAGAGCGCCTCACGCCAACCCGCGGGTACGAACGCGCTCGGGCACACGTCGTTCAGGAAGCACGCTCCGCACGCGGGTCGCTTCGCCGTGCAGACCGATCGGCCGTGGGTGATGAGGTCGTAGTTGACCCGGTGCCAGTGGTCGCGCGGGAATATGTCCATCAAGTCGCGCTCGACCTTGTCCTGGTCGTGTTCGGTGGTGAGCCCGAAGCGGTGGGCGAGCCTGAATACGTGCGTGTCGACCGCGATGCCCTCGACCTTGCCGAACGCTTCGCCGAGCACGATGTTGGCGGTCTTGCGCGCGACGCCGGCAAGCGACGTGAGCCCCTCCATCGTGTCCGGGACCTCGCCGCCGAACTCAGCGACGATGCAGCGCGCCGTCGCGATGATGTTCTTGGCCTTCTGGTGGTAGAAGCCGAGCGTTCGCACGTACTCCTCGACGTCGAGCTGGTCGGCCTCGGCGAGCGCGGTCGGCGTGGGGTAGCGCTCGAACAGCGCGGGTGTGGCTTTGTTCACACCGACGTCGGTGGTCTGCGCGCTGAGGATGACGGCGATGAGCAGCTGGTAGGCGTTGCCGAAGTGCAGCGCGGCGTGCGGATCGCCGTAGTGCTCCTCCAGGCGCTGCGCGTAGACGGGCGCGAGCGCCTCACGCTCGGCTCGCGTGAGTCGTGGGAGGGGCTCGTCGGATGCGCGGGCCATCGGCGGTTCCTCTCGGCGTGTTCTGCGGGCGAAGATGCTGCTACCGCAGTGTACCCGCGGCGTTGACGTCGCTGTCACAGCTGCTCGCCGGCACGCTAGCCGAGCGAGGCAGCGCCGCTCTCAGGATTGCGCGCGTCCTCGCGCGGGTTGAGCCACTGCGGTCGCGCCACGAGCAGCACGCTCCATGAGATCAGGCAGATCGAGCCCACAAGCACCGCGTTGGACGGTCCAATGAACTGGCCGATGGCCCCGAACGCCAGGCCAGAGATCGGCATGATGCCCATAAATGCGGTGACGAACAGTCCCATAACACGGCCACGCAGTTGTGGGGGTGCGGCCGCTTGGATGGAGGTGTTGGCGAGCGAGTTCGTGGTCATGAGCGCCGCGCCCGCGAACGCCGAGGCGACCATCGTCAACCACAAGCTGCGCGAGAGCGAGAACGCGAACAGCGCTACGCCGAACGAGAGCAGCGCGAACGGGATGATCCGATTGCGGCGCACGGTGCTCGGCAGACTCGCGACGCTCAGGGCGCCGACGATGGCACCAAGGCCGTTGGCGGCCATGATGTAGGCGACGCCGCGATTGTAGGCACCACTGTTGACCGCCAAGCCGAGCGTCTTGTTCACGATCGCAGGCAGCAGCGTCATGTAGGGGAAGCCGAAGACCGTCATGACAGCGGTGCTGAGGATCAGGGTTCCGACGGCCCGGTTCTGGCGCGCGTACTGCAGACCACCCAGCAGAGTCTTGACCGCGCCCTCCCGTCGGTGGCCTGCGAGGCGCACCTCGGCGGGCACGGCGAAACGCGGTCGAATGACCGCCAGCGATGCCATGACGAACAGGAAGCTCGCGGCGTTCACGTAGAAGATCTGACCCATGCCCGCCCCGGCAACCACAAGCGCAACGGCGACCAGCGGGCCGATGAGCCGCGACGATTGGAACTGCGCCGAGTTCAGCGCGATGCCGTTGAGCAGCGACTCGCGCGGAACGAGGTCGGGCAGCATCGCCTGCCACGCCGGGAACTGCAATGCAGAGAACACGCCGGCGATGATGCCCAGCGACGCGACCCAGATGAGCGCGGACACGGCGTTGGAACCACCGGACAGCGTGCCGTTGGTGTAGAGCCAGCCCAGCGCGCTTGCCTGCACGAGCAGCACCACCTGGATCCAGATGAGCAGCCGGCGCCGGTCGACGCGGTCGGCGAGCAGCCCACCGGGAATCGCGAGGAACAGCACTGGAATGCCCGCGATGAAGTTGATGAGGCCGAGATCGAACTCCGACCGGCGGAAGGCGAAGACGACGATCCCCAGTGCATAGTTCTGCATCCAGGTGCCGACGTTGCTGACCAAGGCGCCCGCCCAGAACCATGAGAAGTCGCGGTTGCGAAACGACTCGAAGGTGCCGCCTTTGCGAACGACCGTCTGTGGGGGCGCCTCGATGTCGGCGACCTCTGTCTCGACCCGGCAGAGCTCGGCGAACTCACTATCGGTCGGGCACTCGGCGGGAGGCTTCGCCGGATTCTCGGCAGGTGATGGCGGGGACATGGTGTCGTCGTCGCGGGGGTCGACCATGCGCGTGGCGGTCCTTTCGTGAATGAGCGCGATGTAGGCATTGTACGCAACCAGCGTTCGAGTTCTCGGCGACGACACGCGGCGGCATGCAGAGGCGCGCCACCGATCCGGCTTGACCCGCCCCCACGCACGGGTCTAGGCTTGGCCGTCCCCGCCCGGCATGTGCCGGTTGCGGGCTTTCGTGCTGTTCCCGGCACGCAAGGTCAAGAAGGGCACGGTCGTACCGCTTTGAGTACAGGAGCACCAGACCCATGCTGATCCGCCGCCTCGCCGCCTCTCTGGCCGGCGCCCCCTCCTACCACACCATTGCCGAGATGCTCGGGCGTGGCGAAGACGCCACGCTCGCCACCCCCGGCCTGATCCGCCCCGCACTCGTCGCCGCGCTCCTCACCGAGATGCCACGCCCGACGCTCGTCGTCGTCTCGGGCGAGGACGCCGCCCAGCGCTTCCACCGCCAGGCGGCGGCGTTTCTCGGCAGGGAGCGGGTGCTGCACTACCCGGACCGCTCGGACCTGCCGTGGAGCGACGCCGCGCCCGACCTGGAGCAGGTGGGTGTTCGTGCGCGCGCGCTCTACTCGCTCGATAAGAACCGCGAGGTCGTCGTGGTCGCCTCGGCCAGAGCGCTGCTGCGCACCGTCCCGCCGCAGGGCAGCCGCGCGTTCGACCCGCTCACGCTCGCGCAGGGCGCCACTCTCGACCTCGAAGAAGCCGCCGTGCACCTCGCGCGCATGGGCTACGAGCGCGTCGACGTCGCCCAGGAGCCGGGCCAGTTCGCGGTCCGCGGCGGCACCCTCGACGTCTACGGCGCCGGCACACTCGCGCCGGTGCGCGCCGACCTGTTCGGCGACGAGATCGAGACGCTCAAACGCTACGTCCCCACGACCGGCCAGACCATCGGCGACGCCGAGCCGGTCGAGATCTACCCCTGCCGCGAGCTCGTGCTGGGCGCGCGAGGAGCGGAGAACGTCGTCAAGGTGCTCGCGGAGAAGGCGCGCAAGGACACCGAGCTCGCCCACCACCTCGAGATGATCCAGCAGGGCGTGTACTTCAACGGCATCGAACGTTACCTGCCGCTGCTCTACAAGCGTGTCGGCATGCCTACCGACTACCTCGGCGCCGACGTGCTCGTCGTGGCCGCGGAGCCCCGCACACTGTTCGACGATGCTTCGCGCCGCCACGAGGAGCTGTCCGGGCTGGCCTCCAAGCTGCTGCGCGAGACGCCGCTTGCGGGCCTCTTCCTCACGCCCGGCCAGCTCGACTTGGGCGAGCGCCAGCGCCTTACGATGCTCTCGCTGCACCGCTCGGGAAGCGGCGTCGACGCCGAGCTGACCGCGCGCCGCCCCGAGGTCACCGGCGGCGAGGATCGCTTCGTCGGCGGCGTCCGTTCGCTGCTCTCGGCGGGCCACGCCGTAGCGCTCGCGGTCCCGGACCGCCGCGCCCGCAACCGCATCGCGGACACGCTCGCCGAGGCCGGCCTCTCGATCACGCGCGAGCGCGACCACGCGGAGAGCGCCGACCCCGACGGCGCGCACGACTCCCGGCCGCTCAAGCGCGGCAACATCGACGTCACCGACACCGATGTGCCCGCCGGCTTCGTCATCAGCGAGGCGCACATCGCGGTGGTCAGCATCGACGACGTCTACCCGCGCTCGGCGCAGCGACGCGCCCGCCGCGAGATCGACCCGACGAAGGTCACGTTCGCGTTCGCGCCGGGCGACTACGTCGTGCACGCCACGCACGGCATCGGTCTGTTCAAGGCGATCGTGCGCCAGGAGGTTCTCGGTCAGGAGCGCGACTACCTGCTGCTCGAGTATGCGAAGGGCGACAAGCTCTACGTCCCGGTCGAGCAGATCGACCGCGTCACGAAGTATGTGGGCGCCGACGGCAGCTCTCCGCGCGTCACACGCCTCAACACCGCCGACTGGTCGCGCGCGACCGGCAAGGCGCGCAAGGCCGCCCGTATGCTCGCGTTCGACCTCGTCGACCTGTACGCGCGCCGCGCCACCGTCGCCGGCTACGCGTACCGCGAGGACACACCGTGGCAGATGGAGATGGAGGCCGCGTTCCCATTCGAGGAAACGCCCGACCAGCTTGCGGCGATCGCCGACGTGAAGGCCGACATGGAGTCGGACAAGCCGATGGACCGCCTGATCTGTGGCGACGTGGGCTACGGCAAGACCGAGGTCGCGATCCGCGCCGCGTTCAAGACCACACAGGATGGCAAGCAGGTCATGGTCCTGTGTCCGACGACGATTCTCGCCCAGCAGCACTTCACCACCTTCTCCGAGCGCTTCGCGCCGTTCCCGGTGCGCGCCGAGGTCCTGTCGCGATTCCGCTCCGACGTGCAGCAGAAGGCCGCGCTCGAAGGCTTCGCGCGCGGCGAGGTCGACATCCTCGTCGGCACGCACCGTCTGCTCTCGCACGACGTGTCGCCCAAGGATCTTGGCCTGGTCATCATCGACGAGGAGCAACGCTTCGGCGTCGAGCACAAGGAACACATCAAGAACCTTCGCGAGCAGATCGACGTGCTGGCTCTCTCGGCGACGCCGATCCCTCGCACGCTGCAGATGTCGCTTTCCGGCGTGCGCGACATGAGCGTCATCGACACGCCGCCGCCCAACCGCTTCCCCGTGCAGGTGCACGTCGGTGAGTGGGACGAGGACGTCGTGTCCGGGGCGGTTCGGCGCGAGCTGGAGCGCGGAGGTCAGGTCTACTACGTCTCCAACCGCGTCAAGACCATCGACGACGCCGTGCGCCGTGTGATGACCGCGGCGCCCGAGGCACGCGTGGGCGTGGCGCACGGGCAGATGAGCGAGCGCGAACTCGAGGCGATCATGGAGGCGTTCGCCGCCAACGAGTACGACGTGCTCGTCGCCACCACCATCATCGAATCCGGCATCGACAACCCGCACTCCAACACGCTCGTCATCGAAGACTCGCAGCGCCTGGGCCTCGCGCAGCTCTACCAGCTCAAGGGCCGCGTGGGCCGCAGCCACGTCAAGGCCTACGCGTACTTCCTCTTCCCCGCGCACCAATCGCTCACCGAGCAGGCCGTCGAGCGCCTGACCGCCATTGGCGACAACACCGAGCTCGGCAGCGGCATCAAGATCGCCATGCGCGACTTGGAGATCCGCGGCGCCGGCTCGCTTCTCGGCGCCGAGCAGAGCGGGCAGATGAGCGCCGTGGGCTTCGACCTGTTCGCGCAGATGCTGATGGAGGCGGTCAGCGAGGTGCGTGGCGAGCCGGTGGTCGCGCATCCCGACGTGCGCGTCGACCTGCCGGTCCCGGCGTTCCTGCCCGAGGAGTACGTCGACGCCGTCGACGCGCGCGTGCGCATCTACCGCCGGCTTGCCGGATCGCCCTCCATCGAAGCCATCGACGCCGTCTACCGCGAGATGGTCGAGCGCTTCGGTGCGGCGCCGCAGCAGGCCCGCAACCTCGTCGATGTCGCCCGCATCCGAGCGCTCGCCGCCGAGGCCAAGGCGACGTCGGTCACCATCGCGCGCAAGCGTCTGATGATCGCCCCGCTGAACCTCTCCGACGATCGCCGAGGAGAGCTCGCAGCGCGCGGCGCGATCTGGATCGAGCGGGAGAAGAAGATCGCTCTCCCACTGGGATATGGAGAGTCTGTGACCGTGGCTGCGCTCGGCCTGCTGGATGCTATACTCGCGTGAGCTTTCGTCCGCTTATCAGGAGGATATGAACGATGAAGCCCAGTCGTTTCGTGCTCGGGGTCGCACTGTGCGCACTCATGCTTGTGGGTGCTGTGGGGCTTGCGGGCTGCGGCAGCAAAGACGTCGCAGCCAAGGTCAACGGCCAGGTCATCAAGGTCTCCGACCTCAACACCCAACTCGATCAGCTCAAGAAGCAGTACCCGCAGATGTTCACCGGCACCGACGCCGAGGGCCGCCTTCTCGACTTCAAGCAGCGCCTCCTCGAGAACCTGATCAACCAGGCCCTCATCGAGCAAGCCGCCAAGAGCAAGGGCATCAACGTCTCCGACGCCGACGTCCAGAAGCAGATCGACCAGCTCAAGAGCGGTTTCAAGGACTCCTCCCAGTTCGACCAGGCGCTCAAGAGTGCGGGGATGACCGTCGACCAGCTCAAGACGCAGATCCGCAACCAGTTGGTGACCCAGAAGCTCGTCGAGACGCTGGCCGCGAACCAGAAGGTCAGCGACGCCGACATCCAAGCGTACTACGCCAAGAACAAGTCCCAGTTCATCCAGAAGGCGGCCAAGCGAGCGAGCCACGTCCTCTTCAAGCCGGAGGACAAGGCGACGGCGACCAAGGTCCTCAAGGAGATCCAGGCCGGCACGATCACGCTTGCCGCTGCCGCCCGCAAGTACTCGGTCGACACCGCTACTGCTTCCAAGGGCGGCGATCTCGGCTGGCCGACGACGGCGTTCGTGCCGGAGTTCCAGGCCGCGCTCGACAAGCTGAACAAGGGCCAGATGTCTGGTCTCGTGCAGTCGCCCTTCGGCTGGCACATCATCTTGGTGACCGACGTCCGCCCGGCCACCCAGCAGCCGCTGTCCGAGGTCAAGTCGCAGATCCAGCAGATCATCATCCAGCAGCGCCGTTCGGACGCCTACCAGCAGTTCCTCAACAACCTGCGCAAGAACGCCAAGATCGAATACATCGAGACCGACCTGAAGCCCAGCGCCAATGGCAGCACGGCGACCTCAAGCACCGCTACCACGACCACCCCGTAGTGGCTGGTCGGGGGCGATCGTGAGCCACGGGTTCGACGAGTTCGTCGACCTCATCGCGGTTCTCCGGAGCCCCGGCGGTTGTCCTTG
>Ga0209540_10003685_pt1 | contig 10350 bp, 13 predicted proteins | sample BarGraIncu01121A_FD_184501 | JGI IMG/M metagenome (GOLD analysis project Ga0209540, IMG submission 184501) | Arctic peat soil microbial communities from Barrow, Alaska - Barrow Graham LP Incubations 011-21A (SPAdes) (version 2) | ecosystem: Environmental > Terrestrial > Soil > Wetlands > Peat... | reverse complement strand
AGAAAAATTATTTGAAGTCAATTGGAGTAAATCACTAAAGTAAACTGCTACGACCAAAAATCAGCTAAATTCTGAAAGACACTGGGTTGCCTGCCAGTGGTTTATATTTTTGGGTGGGAAACTTGGGTTATAATGTTAAGATAATCCAGAGTGGTGATTTAAGTGATGTCAAAACTACCATAACAATTAGAAATATGGAAAAGGATATTGGAGGACAGATTGGATCTTCAAAAATTGAACTTCATGGATTTCCATTTGAAATGACCTTAGATAGCCTTAAAAATATTGATGAGAAAGAAATTATAACAACCGTTAATGGACCTTTTTTGGATAAAGAAAATAACGCCTATAGATATGAACTCGAGTTTAAGAAACTAGACATAGCTCCCGGAGAAAATATTAAACTTCTAATGAATTATCATTTGTCAGTTCCAAAAAGACAATATACATTCTATAATAATAACGAGCAATTCCGTTTTTATCCGTTTGATGGCTATACCGTGTGGGTTCCAATTTTTTATCAGCACTCATTAAACTTCGGAGGAAAGGATTTTAGCCCCTACAATACTTTCGATGCTCTTATCGAATTACCTGATGGATATTTTTTGGATGGAAAAAACAGTGGATTATATGGGATTAAAATGGGAATAATCAATTGGGATGAAAAAAGAAATACAAAAGGAGAGAGAATATATTCCTCCATGGTTTCAATGCCTTATGAATTCGCTATTGATAATGGTATTTATCATCAAGAGAAAAATACTAATACTTTGACAGTTCATGGATCTGATTTATCCAATATACCATATCCCAGATTAAAATTTTCATTGGAAAGACCTTTTATTTCTAAATTATTATTTTTTTTAACATTGATATTCTCCACCATAGTATGTGGGATTTTCATAAAAAAAGGAATACAATTACAATATAGTAATGAAGATAAAAAAAAGCTATTATTATTATCGCCGTCAATAATTATTACATTTTTAACCTTCTATGGTTTAAATCATCCTCCTGCTCTCACAATTTTAGATGTGATAGCCGTCGAACCGATAGTTGTTTTCATAATATTATTTTTAATGAAGAGATATAAAGAAATTAGATAAACTATTGCTATCAATATGTTCACCAAACATTTTAATTTATATGGCTGATAAAATATCTCATAGTAACTACATGGAAGAATCAATATGATACCAAAACTTAATCCTAATAGAATTTATCTGAATTATGGAATAATAATAAAACTAATGTGTGTTGCACATTAGTATAACTACCACAATGAATACAATTAACTACCGCATCTGAATTTGGATTGGGTGCGAAGGGGTCATTAAAATCGGGTTTTATTTCTATTTCATTAACGGGTTCTATTTCATTAGTTTCATTTATTGAATCTGTCTTTTCCATATGCTTTTTCATACATACTTCACAAACTTTCGTTGAGATTCTGGTGTCAGGAGGAGTTTGAGATGCAAACATGTTTAATAATCGTGGAGCCATATCCAAAGAATAATATTTTATTCCTTTATTAATATCTGTTTTGCACATATCGCACACATAATCCTTCATAGCTTTCCTTTGTTTATACGGAAATTCCGTTTTGTTACCGTTAAGGACACTTATTATAGCAGAAGTTGTCATATTCTCATTCTCCCGATACTAAATAATTTTTCCCTGTCTTGGAAGCAATAAACATCCAAGAATCAAGCAAGATAATAGTAGTCCATGTTAATAAAAAGTAGGTTACTATCTGTGGAGGATGGTATTACTGATACTATTGGTGTTACTGATGGGTAGTCACTGCTGGCTCAGGCTGTTTGGCTGGTACAGTTGGAAATTTATCGATTACTGTCGGGTTTTTAAGGTAGATGTAGCCTTAAAAGTAATAACAAGAGGACTATAATAAAAATGATAAAATTGGAGTTCTTCCTTCGTTTTCTCAACGTCTGCCTTCGTTGGGTTATTATGAGCTTAAATTATATCAAGTTGATTTTTTAAACTCTTCTCCTTTTCTATCTCTTGAATAGCTATTTCATGTACTCCGCTGAACTGACTTCTCCTTTCAATGCGTGTATGTTCGGCTGCTCTTCTTGCAAGACCGCTCCAGTATGTATCCATATTATTTCACCCCAATCAGAAATTACTCAAATTATATGAGCAGGTAGAAATGTTTTATATTCAATAACCCCCCATTCCCGAACCTGCCCATTTCTCATCTAAGGCATGAGCATGTATTATATTAATAGTAGCACTGATATATATTATAGTGTTATTGGAGTAGCACTGAAATTAGTATTTTCCACCAGAAACCAGCACCACTATCTCGAAATAGAAGGATAATTATTTATGAGCAAATTCAATTGTAAAATTGAGGCTTTATCTATGCAGCAACGACACGAAATCGCAACTTGAGAGGGAGGATGTTTCTGGTGTTGAAGCTATCTACAAAGAACTTCGTGGTGAGGTCAAAGTTGTATAAGGTTACTCCGTGCCCAATCCATCATATCAAGAAGTCTCCAGAGGACAACTGTGTTGGGTTTAAACAAATGTTATAAATAAATATTTCAGAAATAATTATTATTTAATAATTTTTTGTTATTATTTACAATTGGCATATTCAAATTTTATAGCGGTTGTAGAGTTCTTTTCTTACTGGGCAGATGCATACATCTGAGTACCCAAAAGGGACTCTATAACTACATGGTTCTTTACTGACACATTTGATAAAATGTATTTTATTTTCAATAGAGAGTTCAACACTACAAATAGGTGTTTCACCAGATAAACAAGAAAAGTTTTTCTTGCATTTGGTAGTTTTTTGTTTGATATTGTCATCTACTTTGATATTCATTCTGATGCATCCCGTTTTTTAGAAATTGTTTTCTCTCAAGAATACTTAATTATTCCAATACCACTGCATAAATTCAAAAGTTTATAAATGATTTCCCAAAATTTACCTTATGACCGTTGTAAAAGGAGAGCGTATTAGAATAAACATATTCAAAGTCGGAGTAACATATTGTTTTAAATGTTTTAAATGATAATAAATACACGTTGATGAATTATGAAAATGAAAGGCAATACTATTTTGATTACAGGAGGCGCAACAGGCATCGGGTTTGCACTAGCTGAAGCCTTTGTTAGAGAAGGTAATGAAGTCATAATTTGCGGAAGAAGAGAAGATAAATTGAGGGAAGCAAAGATAAAACTTCCTCAAATACATACCAAAGTATGTGATTTATCTAAAGAAAAAGAGCGAGAGGCATTATACAATTGGATTAAGTCTAATTTCAAAGACCTTAACATATTAGTGAATAATGCGGGAATTCAGAGAATGATTGATTTTAAGACAGGTATTTCTAATTTGTCTGAAGGTGAAAATGAGATTGATATTAATTTAAAAGCACCCATCCAATTGTCAGGATATTTTATTCCAGATTTGCTAAAACAAAAAGAATCCGCTATAATCAATGTTTCTTCAGGACTGGCTTTTGTACCAATAGCAGTTATGCCAATTTATTGTGCAACTAAAGCAGCTATACATTCATTCAGTGTATCCATTAGGCATCAATTAAGGGAAACATCAATAAAAGTGTTTGAAGTAATTCCTCCAACTGTTGATACTGAGTTAGATAAAGGAGCGAGAGATGAACGAGGACAGGAAGATAAAGGAATACCTCCATCTGAAGTCGCCAAAGCAACCTTGAAAGCTTTAGAAAAAGACGATTATGAGATAGCAATAGGTATGGCTCAAAATTTGCGAATGGGAGCAAGAAATAATCCAGAAAAGATTTTCCAGGGCATTAATCAATAATTTATCTTGATGTCAGCTTTCATCGAAGCATCTCATTTTTGTGTTATTTTATTTTTTTTAGTTGGCTATAAGATATGTTTTTAAGGAAGCTGGATTATGAAAGATTCAGGGGGGAGAAATAAATATGACAAAAAAACCAAGATATCCAAAAGAAGATAAAAATTTGAAAACAAAGAATATGACATTACTTGAAAAAATTGTGACAAAACTTAAAGAATATACTAGAATAGGAAAATCAAAGCCAACAACATCAGGAAAAATAACAATAAATAAGACTGGGAAAATAAAAATTAAAAATGTAAAATAAGCAACTCATTTTATTTTATGATAGGAAGGATTGTCGGGATGCGTTTGAAAATAAAAAATATACTGTCTGAGCAGTCATTTCTGTTTGAAAAAGTATCCTTAATTATCAAGGTTGGAGGGTAATAATCCAAATTTTACCACCCACGCACTTGCATCCCATTTTTGATACCATTTCTCCCATTGCTGTCGGAATTTTTCTGGGTTTCGGTAATAGCATTTGGTCAAAACATCTTCGGAGATATCTTTCGCAACTTGCTCTGTTGCTTCTACAATTATTACCTTTATTGATTCTTTATCTATATGAGAACATTTCAGGTCAAAAATAGAACCTTGGCGCCATTTGTTTTTTTCAGAAATCCTTATAATGGTATTTACATCCCCATTTAGGACAGCATTTATTGGAATGCGATTAGATATGACAATCTCTTTGAGCATATTTCTCCCCACAGTCGCATTTTATTAATTGTATATAACTCTTAACATCTTTCTGAGCCTCAATCATTAATTGTTCCATTTCGGTTGCTTCATCGTCGGTAAGATAACCTTGCTCGATAGTAAACAGTTTTTGACTGAATGGAGAGTCGGACGGGTAATAAGAGATAGAATCGTTATAGAAATTGATTCCCGTGATATCGAAAATGTAAGAAAAGTTAATTCTTTTTATACTAATCTATATCAAAATCCCTTTACAGTAATAAAGACTCTCCACGGATATCATTTAATCCATAAACAAGGATGTAAAGACACGTTTGATTATAATGCTTGTCGGGTATTATATCCGATATTAAAACCACAAGAAACGGAAGCTTATAGAGAAAAGATATATAAATTCTGGCAGAAGTTAAAACAAGAACGGGAAGGAAAAGAGTTTACAAAGACACAACTTCAAAATAGGTCTAAAGAAATACCAGGCAAATTGAAAGAATCCGGTTTATTTTGTGGTTGTGGAGAGTTTGATATCGTCCATGCATTAAATGGTATTGGAAGAGAAAAATATGTTCTTAGAATCTCTAAAAAGACTCCAGGTGATTGTATGGAAGTGATCGCATGACTCATAGAATAACCTTTAAAATTCGATATAAGCCCAATACACCCATTTATAAAACAACTGTTGAGATGGATAAAGATAATGCAACTATCGAAGAGATCGCTTTAGCTATTGCGAAGAAATGCGCAGAGAAGCTAAGTAAAAAATGGGATAAGAGGAAACGAGAAGTTTATGAGTTTGGTCATTATAAACTCATACTTCAATATCTGGAAGCAAATACATGAATATGGATGAAGATTTTGACGAGAGAATCTATGAAGATGAAGAAGACACTTTATTAAGTCTTCCGATAATGGATTTTAGAAAAACAAGAAGAATAGTAATAGAAAAAAGAAAAACGCAGGAATTATAATATTTTTTCTATTTCTCTTATCATTGGAAGGCTCTTATATTCCAACAGTTTAAGGACATCCATAAACTCTTCAAGAGCGATATCAAACGCTTCATCCTTTAATATCATTGAAGATTTGTCTTCCTTAAAAACGAAATCATCCAGCTTTATTCTAAGTCCGTGAATCAATTCAAAAACCTTTATGTCAATCCATGTTCGATAAGGCTCTATGAAGTCATACGTTAACCTATTCCATGTTGCCGTAGCATCATACGCATGTAAAAAGCCTATGCTTAACTCAAATCCCCTCTTAAGTAATATCTCTGACATTCTTTGAGCCAATAATCCATAACCTAAATTTAACATTGTATTTACCGGGTCAACAGCAGATTTATTTTTATTCTTTCCTTGTCTGCCTGAATAATTCCATTCTTTATCAAATTTCCATTTTTTGAAATAGTTAGCTGACGCCAATGCTTCAACTTCCATTACTTCTTTAATATCTTTTGCTTTATTGAGTTTAGGTAAATACGCTTTCATGTCTTCGGATTCTATTTTTAACTTTATTAAATATTTTGCTATCAATAAGCTTTTACCGTTGTTTCGTGCCTCTACTTGTTTAACAATCAATGAAGCCTTCTTAAAGTCAAATGGAATAAAACTTGCATCTATTGTGCCTTTTCCATCTATCCAGTATATCGGGATTGAATGTTCTTTCATGAAATCAATAAAAGCAGTTGAGATATAACCGGAAGCTTTCGGGGTAAGTAGTATTCTTTCCAGCTTGTTAAGATCGAGGGGATAATCTGTTTTTCCATCTGTCTTTTTAGTCTTACCTTTCATACTGGTTTCAAAATTATTAGTTCGTTTTGCTATATTCTCCAGGGACAGGCCAGTTTTGGTATAAAGCTTAATCAATTTCTCTTTCAAGTCCTTAAGTTCGCTTTCAGTATAAGGAGATTCTATTCTTTCCCCTATTTGAGTATATACCGGTTTACTATCCTGCTGTCTTAGAGCAAATGCGCTATTTATCAATAAAGACGATTCATTCATATGTATTCTCCAAACATTAATCAGGCTATAAGAGAATAAATATGTTGCCTATCCCTTTCATGTGTATTCTCCAAAATCGCATTTTTGGGATAGGTATGTTTTATTTGCCATAAAAAATAGTTGTAAGACTTACTAAGGTGAGATATGTCTAAGTGGGAAGAAGCAGGCCAAGAGTTAGAAGATTTTGTTGAAAATGTTTACTCAGTTTTGCTGAAAAACGAGAATTTAAAGAGTGCAAAGATTGAAAAGAATCATATTGAAATTGGACGTTCGGGAGTCAAACATCAGTTCGATGTTTTTTATGAAGTTAAAATAGCAGGAGTTGTTCATAAAGTTGGGATAACATGTAAAAATCATGATCGAGAGATAACAGAAAAAATGGTTGAAGATTTTAAGGGGGAACTCTCAAGACTCAATAATATTGTTGGCTGTATGATATATTCGAAAGGGTATCAGGAAGAAGCTAAAAAATGTGCGGAATATAATGGGATAAAGTTGATAACTACTGATGAGCTGCCAAATATGTATGCATTACTTACTATACCTCTTGGATGGCTCTTACCGGATGAAAATGCTTATGGAGATCCATTTTGGACTATTATGGAACTAACTAAAGATGGGAAAAATACAGGTTCATATTATTCAGCCGGTGGCGAAAGACCGATGATAGCATTATTTATATCAAAAAAATCTGCTGAACTGGCATTAAAAGCCAGTAGAGCAAATGGTTATGCTGTCTTCGGAGTTACACGAGCGCATTTGAGAGGTATTTGTCTCATGTCAAAGTTTTTCAAATATGAATTAGGAATCATCAGCACTTTGCGACTCGACTCATATGGACAATCCCTTGCGTTTAAACATTCCTATGACCAAATATTAGCTGACTATGATTTAGAATAATTTTCTTTGTATACTCTATTCTAAGAAGAATGCAAGCCATCGCCCGCAGGTAATTCACGGGCATGTAAAATCAAAATGCTAAAATGCCATAAAAGCATTTCATGCTTAAAAAATAGTAGATTTTAGAAAGTAAGTTGCAAGACTTACTAAGGAGGAAATATGTCTAAGCGACAAGAAGCAGGTCATGAGTTAGAGGATTTTGTTGAAAACGTTTACTCAGTTTTGTTGAAAAATGAGCATTTGAAGAATTCAGATATTACAAAAAATCATATTGAAATAGGACTTTCGGGAGCTAAACATGACTTTGATGTTTTCTATGAAATTAAAATAGCGGGTATATCTCATGGAGTTGGAATAGAATGTAAAAATCATAATAGAAAGATAACAAAGGGAATGGTACAAGAATTTAAAGGGAAACTTGAGGATTGTAATAATATTACTGGTTTTATAATCTCTGCTAAGGGATTTCAAGATGGAGCTAAAACTTATGGGAAACATTATGGAATAGAGCTGATAATCACTGATGAACTTCCAAATATATATCAACTGTCTCTGTCCCTCACACATGTTAATTGGCTCTTACCGGATGAAAATGCTTATGGAGATCCATTTTGGACTATTATGGAACTAACTAAAGATGGGAAAAATACAGGTTCATATTACTCACCTAATCAGGAGATAGCACTATTTCTATCGAAATATTCACCTAATGGGGAGATAGCACTTAATGGGGCGATAGCACTATTTCTATCGAAAAAATCTGCTGAGCGGGTATTAAAAAATACTGGAGAAAATGGTTATGCTGTCTTTGGAGTTACACGAGCGCATTTGATAGGTATTTGTTACATGGCAAAAAATTTTAATTGGCCATTTGCAATCGCTCTCAATTTGGGACTTGAGAAAGATGGCAGGATCCTTATGTTTGAACATTCATATGATGAAATATTAGCTAATTTTGATATGCAATAATTCCTTTGTATTCTTTTCTTTTAGATTGTATCTTGGAGATTGCCGCAACGTGACAGTTATAATTCCAATTACTTAGGAAAAGCCTTAATGCTTTCTTTTTTGTTTCTTAATCTTTGTTTGTCTTCTTCTGTTTTTCTCTTAGCTTTTCTTATTCTTACGTTCGTTGTTGTTTTCTTATTGTCTTATTCATTTTCTCTTTCTTGAAGAGTTTTTATTTTGTTGTGCGGGTTTATTTTGTTGTGAGAGTTTTGTGTGTGCGCGCGACTAAGAACTTTTAGATAGTTAATGTACAATTTATGTACAATTTATGTACAATTTATGTACAATCGTGATAATATAATGACTGTTGTTTATAAAATAAATATAATGTTTACACATAACGATTATAATTATCGCTATCAATAGAAACTATACTATTAATTATATATAATGTCTATTGCTATCGAATATTGAAAATCAATAGCTATAGGCTAATGTCTATGCATATCGTTTATGATAATCGCTATCAGTAACCATATTGCCCATATGGACAGACATCATTATGATGATATTATACTATTGTACATAAAATATATAAGTAATAATATATTTACAACATAATAGATATAAAGGGGGGGGTAGCGTCATGATTCGCTTGGATTATATAAATAACTATTAATAAATTGCTCCCACATTCACTTTTACCATAAAATGGATTGAAGAACAGGTATCGATTCAGACGAGTTCGTTGGTTATAGTTGTTTAGACACGGACTAATCCAGATTTTTCAATAATTCATGTAAATCTGTGAAATCCTTGTCTTATACTATTGCCTTCCCGCCACCTCATTTTCATTTGCTAATCCTAAGACTTTTTCTTTTTTCCTCTTGTCATTCATTCCATACTTTAGCATATTTACTTCCGTTTCCTTGCTTAATTTTACAGCCGAAGGTTTTGTATTCCATCATTGTAGTGTATATACACTACAGAATATTTATCGAATTATTTTTGATTATTTTATATTTTTCATGAACGTAAGAAACATATTAAATAAATTAATGATTAATATATTTGAATTGTTCCAAGACTAACTTGACGCTATGGTTAAAGAATGAAGCCAAATAAATCAACTTATATATTTCAGTAGCGAGATAAGAATATGCGTTTATAGTTTCCTTATGCTTTAAAAAAATTGGAGAAATAAATTTGATATTTTCTAAATTTGTTATTTTTTAAATACGTGTGGTCTATACATCACGATTATTTGGGAAGATATTGTATCCTTACATAATTACCAACATGAATTGATTTATAATCGATAATATCCTGTTGTAAACTTGATTTACCGATAGAGTTAATGTTTTAGGATATATCTATCGAAGAGTTCGGTTGATTTCTCCAAATAGCTTGTCCAGTGGATCTAAATCCCCTTCTCATTTCAGGGTATTTTTCATTCTGACATTTTGTACAAATCTTTTCGTTCCGGGATCCAACAGATTTAAGCGACTTGTGGCAAACAGAACAGGTAATATCAATGGTATTGCGCTTGATTCTTTTCATTTCCTCCCCCTAATATATACTAACAAATCAACTACCGATGATACTAAATATGGGAGAATCTGATATAAATAAACTCTCCATGAAAAATTATTAGAGAATAATCTGAAGCTCATTACTCCCTCACAAAATCCTTTTTATCTTGCTCATTCTTTTGAGTAAATTGCTTCAGCTGGCACGAGCTACAGGTACATTTTACTTTATCCTCATGACGAAATAATTCGTATTCAAATGACCTTGAATGGATTGATTTTGGTTTATATCCCATCTTCGTCAGATTAAAGACAATATCCATATCGGAAGAGCGCCCTATGTTAAAAAGTCTGTTCTTAATTACCTTACCCCTATTGATTTTAAAAATTCTTTATTCACAATATAATTACAATCAAA
>Ga0209540_10003684_pt1 | contig 10350 bp, 4 predicted proteins | sample BarGraIncu01121A_FD_184501 | JGI IMG/M metagenome (GOLD analysis project Ga0209540, IMG submission 184501) | Arctic peat soil microbial communities from Barrow, Alaska - Barrow Graham LP Incubations 011-21A (SPAdes) (version 2) | ecosystem: Environmental > Terrestrial > Soil > Wetlands > Peat... | reverse complement strand
GAAGCCCTGGTAAATGCTCTGGAAGGGAAGGTTGACTTTGTCATAGTTTACTGCATGAATTATAACTATTATTCTTGCTATCACAGACGGATTCCCATCACAGTAATATCATCTGTTTGAATATTATCTCTCTTCCATTCGATAAATGTTTCTTCCAGGATTTCTCTTTGTTTTGACATTGGAAATCTGTGTATATCTAACAAAGTAGTATATAACCGGTGAACAAAATATTTTCTGTCATGATCCCCGCCAAACTGATCCTGAAATCCATCGGAGAACAGGTAGAATATATCTCCCGTCTTACAATCAATTTCTTTCATTGTAAAAGGTTTGACATCGCCATGTGTAACACAGACGGAAAAACGATCTGCCCTTACAACATTCAATTTTCCATCGCGAATGTGAATAAGATTATTCATCCCTCCGGTATATTCAATTTTATTTTGTTGCTTATCCAGCACACATAAAGCAATGTCCATTCCATCTGAGGTGGGAATATCTCTTCTTCCTTGCTGAAGGGAATCAATTACCCTTTCCCGTAGTTTGTTAACAATGGTGTCTGATCTTGTGGTTCCCTGAATATTTACTATTTCATTTAATAATGTAATTCCCAGGAGACTCATAAATGCTCCCGGGACTCCATGTCCCGTACAATCAGCTACAGTAAAAATAATTTTGTTATCCCTTTCTGCCAACCAGTAAAAGTCACCACTTATAATGTCTTTTGGCTTGCTAAGGATAAAATTGTCGGGCAGTAATTTATCTATGAGTTCAATGGGAGGTAAAATGGCATTTTGTATATGGCTTGCATACTTTATACTGGAAGTTATACTGGCATTCTTTTCATTAATCAAATCGCGTTGTAATCCAATTTCATATGTCCGTTCGTTGACTTTCTCTTCGAGTATTTTTTTCTCAGCAAGAAATGCATATTCACGTCTTTTTATATAAATGAAAGTCAGTATGATCAGAAAAAGGGCGATCAGAGGATAAAACCACCATTTCTTCAAGACAGACTTTTTTATGATAATATTTATGGTCAACGGATTTTCCGATACGGCACCATCTCCGCTGGAAGCTTTTAAAATAAATGTATAATCCCCTTCTGTTATATTATTATATGTGATACTGGTGTTTTTTGTAATTTCAGACCACTGATCATAACCTTCCAACTTATACTGATAGTTAACAAGTGTCGGCTCCTTTAAACTGATGCCTAAAAAATCAATTCTTATTTTGTAACTGCCGGGAGAGAGTATAATTTTATCAGCATATTCTTTTTCTTCATCATTAATCCTGATTGATGTAATTCCTAAAACAGGTGATATCAACCAGGGATACTCCATTGATGGGTCATATGAAACCAGTCCTTTATATGATCCAAACCAGATTTTTCCCTGTTGATCTTTAATTATTGCATTTGGATTAAACTGGTAGCTATCTGTTAAGCCTTCAATATGCTGTATAGGTTTCACTGATAAATCAGTTATTCTGATTCTGCTTAATCCTTCTTTATGACCAACCCAAATGTAATTATGATCATCACAAATAAGCGAATAGCAATAATAGGATAAAAGACCTTCTTTTACCGTAAGATTTGGAATTGAATCGGACTCCAAGCTAAAAACACCATTCCCGTTTGATCCCACCCAAATCCGGGAGTCGGTATCTTCAGTGATTGTTAAAATTCCTCTACTGAAATTAAAAGGTGTCCTAATGACCTTTTCATCTTGAATGTAAACCAATGAATTGCTTGGGGTGCCTACCCAGAGTCTGCCTGTTCTGTCTATAAATAAACAATTAATAAAATTCTGAGGTAAGCCGCCCTGATTAATAGTATACCTAATTATCGAACCGGTTCCTGAATTGATACTGCACAGTCCTTTTTTTGTACCGATCCAAACCTGTTCTCCTTTCCCGGTTATGATGTTTATAGAGTTTTCAAGTGCTCCATTTCCAATAGGATATTTAAGAATTTTTTCATTCCTCACCTCCATCCGGAACAGACCATTTCTTCCAGTTCCAATCCAAAGTTCTTTTCCATCAGTGGAATAAATTGCTGTAACCGTATCTTTTGGTAATCCACTGCCTTTGCCGTAAAACTTAATAATTTTGCCTGTCAGCTGATCCATCTTTATCAGGCCATTTTCAGTTCCTATCCACTTGTATTGCCGGGTGAAATAGAATGAAAAAATGTCATTCCCATATAATTCTTTATCAAATGTATAAACAGAAAAAGTCTTAGGTGTAATTAGTGTTAAACCTTCCCCATAATTGCCGCTCCAGATATTTCCTTCGAGGTCTTCAAATACAGTTTTTACATTGTCTGTTGTAAATCTATTGGCATTGTTAAAATACATAATCTTTAATAACTCCCCTGAGGCGGAATAAATCATTTTGATGAGCCCGTTTCCAAAAGTACTTAACCATATATTTGACTGGCTGTCTTCATAAATATCCTGTATACCGGTGAAGTCAAAATCAGTATCTGCAGTTATTTTTGAGACCTTGAACAGGTTGTCTTCATGAGTAAGTTGAAAAATGCCATCATTTTCCGTTGCAATATAAAATCCGGACTTTTTCCTCATTTTTTGAATAGATATAACTTTAGATTCCGGAATTTCGGAAACTGGCCGGATTATTTCAATTTCACCTGGTTCTTTTAATCTGCAATATAATAAGCCTGTATTTGTACCAACAAGTAATTCATTTTCATCAAGGAAATCAAACGATATTATAATGGTCTGATCCTTAAACAAATTATGACTTAACACACCTGAATCTTTATCTAATTTCAGTAAACCATCAGAATAGGTACTAACCCAGATCTGGCCGTCAGGACTTTTTGCAAATTGTGTTACAGAGCTTCCATTTGATTGAGGTACATTGACTGTGTGAAACTTTTTCCCATTAAAACAGGATAACAGGCCATTGTTATGACCAAACCACAGATATTCCCCATCGCTGATGCCGCAGGTTATAAAATTGCCCGCCAATGAGTCAATGGTTCTATAGTTCAGAAATGTAAATCCATCATATCTTGATAATCCGTCTCCTGTACCAATCCACAAATAACCATGTACGTCCTGGATGATCGAATAAACATAGGATTGGGCTAATCCATCTTCTGAACTGAAATTACGGAAATTATAATCCTGGGAAAACGCATGGCATGTAAGAGCCGAAAAGAATAATAATAATATTCCTTTCCATTTTAAATAAGCCTTTTTATGAATTTTTCCAGAGTAAATCATTATTTACTTTCTTTCTACTGCTTTCATTCTTAATGTCGGATTATAGACCGGTATGCCACCAATAGGGATCACATAAAAGGGAAGTGATTCTCCATATTGATTCTGTATTACAACAACCACATTGTTATTCATAACCAGTTTTCCCCTGTTTTTTATGAACTGTATCTCCATAGAGGTATTAAGTTCACTTTCTACAACAGGCAGTTGAGTTGTCTGCCAATCACCCTCTCCTGAAATTGTACACAATTCACCTCTTTTTGCAACTGAAACTACCCTGATAAAACCATCACCGTCCCAATCAAAATTCGATATTTTCACAGACGTCACTTTATCATCGATATAAGGATATATCTGAGAGACATTATTCTGGTTGTTTGATAACCTGAATGTATATTCATAGGTAAAAATGTTAGCCCCTTCTATAGCTTTATTTTCCCGTTTATCGGTGCTCAGAAAGTATCGGTAAAGATTGCCATCGTCGCCGCTGATCCCTTTGGCGATAACTTTAAATATGTAACCGTCAAATTCTTTGGAAAATTCACCTTCGAGGGGATTGAAAGGTCCGAACGTATACCACTCCTGGTCATACCTGGGATTATTATCAAATGACCTGGAATCCAATAAAATGCCGCTCTCAAATTTGCCGATTGGATCAATTGATTTTGCATCCTCCTCGCTCCATGCTCCTTTACCTCCATATACTGAGAACCTGATGACGGTATTGAAATCACCTTTCGGTTCATCTATTTCACCACCTGTGTCCGGGTCAAAAACCCTGATATATACTGGCTCGCTATGAGTTTTGGGTATCGCAAAGAAAAAAATCTGGCAAAAATCATCATCACCCCATGATTTGTCAGAGTCTGCTCCAAAGGTCACCAGGTAAGGAATATTCTCATCCTCAGCAGGTGCTGACTGCGATAACCCGACAAGATACAGTGAGAATCCCAGTAATGTAAGTGCAATCTTATATAAACCTCTTTTCTTCATATAACCAAAATATCAAAATCTTCGGGGTGAAATAGTTTTTTGTTTTGTAAAGGGGAAATTATAACCAAGGTATATTTCATGGCTGCCTGATAGCGACCCCTTTAACATGCTTGTTGGAAGTTCATAGGCATAACCAATTCTTATATCATCCCAAAACAGATAATCAATATAACCACCTAAAGCGCTTAAAGGTCTATAAACCAGTCCTGCCCCCATCTTCCGGTAAGATGTTGAAATCCTTGTTTCAAATAATGGGGTAGCCCCTTTTATCAACCATAAAATAATAGCAGGATGAAGGAATAAATCATCAGCTGTCCTGAACTTTGCCCCTCCACCGATAATAAAAGGCCTGTCTTCTCTGTTTTCATCATTGACCTCTTGAACTCCCTTTGGGGTGAGCCTGTTTCTCAGCATCTTAGGAATTGAAAAATCGAAATAGAAATTCTGATAAACAAAATGTAGTCCTGATCCCAGATTTGGCAGGATTAGATTGTTAACATCCGTTTCGAAGAGTTTATCACCCTGGTCAATAACTACAAGGTCGGATAAGTTTATCTGAAGAATACCAACGCCTCCTTTAAGACCCAGATAAAGAGAGGATTTTTCGCCCAAAACCACTTTATATGAGTAGCTTAGGAATATTCTTGTCTCGTTTACAGGACCTGTAGAATTATTTTGGATGTCAGCACCTATTGATGCGTTTTTATCTCTGAGCACAAAATGGGCTGCCAGCAGGTAAGAGGTTGGAGCTCCTTCAAACCCTGTCCATTGTTGCCTGGTCATTATCATAACATCATTCAGGTCGCGATTTCCGGTATAAGCCGGATTATTCCTTAATGGAACAAAACTCTCCAACAGGTAATGATTCTCTTGTTGTGATAAAGCTTTTAATCCTGTAAGAGTAAAGCATATCAGTGAACTCACTGTAAGTTTATATATTAAGTTCAATACCATTAATTAATCCTTGATCAAATATACAAATCCTTTAACCACCAGTGCATTATCCAATTTAAGTATGTAATAATAGGTTCCCGTCGGAAGCTTTTGGTCTGATAAAGCTCCTCTGGAGGCAGTACCATCCCAACTATTATTATATCTATGCATATAATATACTTCATAACCCCAAAGGTTATACACAAACAATTCATTTTCAGGATAGGCTTCCATTCCAAGGATGTCGAATGTATCATTTAGACCGTCATTATTTGGTGAGAAGCCCTGGGGGATAACCAGACCAAAAGGTAAAACTTCGCTTGATCTGACAATGATCTGCTGACTACACTGAACCGTATTTCCACTTTGATCAGTTACTGTATAAATAACCGTTGTTATACCGACCTGATAGATTCCGCTTGCATCAGCTCCACCGTTAAAATCATTTATAACAGATTGAATACCACAGTTATCAGTTGTAACAGGAGCTGATAGTGAGACCTTAATCCTGTAAATACCTTTTTCTACGGTTATTGTTGTATCCGGCAGACATATTATTACAGGGGGGGTGTTGTCATGTAATACAATCTTGAATATACAACTACCTGAATTTCCGCTGCTATCAGTTGATAAAATTGTAATAGCCTGAACTGTTCCCTCTCCGCTAAGAATTGTTCCTGCAGCAGGAGACTGAGAGACCGAAGGAACCGGATCACAATTGTCAATAACAGAGACAGAGCTTGTATAATCAGGTATTATAAATTGGCAGTTATCATTAAGATATTCCGTTCTGTCTCCGGGACAAGTTATAATCGGATCGGTCACATCTCCAATGGTAACGATTAAATCACTGGTTTTGGAGTCACATCCTGATGCAACTGCAGTAATAATGGTTGTTCTGCTCCATCCCGCAACATAGGATACTGCTCCTGTGCTGGAATTGATGATGTTACCGCCGGTTATGGAGGCTGCATCGAGGCTGTAAGTAATACCTGTCGAATTCGAAGAAGTAGCAGTATACGTAACAATCCCTGCCCCCGTGCAGCGGGTTGATGTTGAACCCAGTGTGAAAACAGGTGTGCCTACAATAGGATTAATGGTTACTGATATTGGATAAACGACACTGGAACATCCTGTGGCACTACTTTTAACAGTAATATTTCCATGATAAGTGCCGGAAGGTCCTGCAGGCACAGTGATTAAAATTGGAGACGTTGTAAGTGTGGCATCAGTCACGACTGTAAAGCCAGCTGCAATCGCCGTTGCATCAAAATCAATACTGTATCTATCGGGTGATCCGGTTGTTGCAGAATAGGTAAGGCTTGCCGAAGTTAATCCAATACAGACAGCAGGATCAGGGCCTAAAGTAATTGTTGGTAATGCGTTGATAGTAACTGATTGACTTAAGGTTTGAGTACACGATCCTGTTACAGTATTCACAGTTACATTGCCTGACCCTGCTATTGCTCCCCAATTGACACTTATGGAGGCAGTCCCCTGACCGGACGCAATTGTACCACCTGTTACAGACCATGTATATACAGTTCCGGCTAATGATGGCACTGAATAGACTACTCCGGTTTCATAAACACATGCTGATGATGGATGCAATACCCATGTTGTATTGAGATTTGGAAGGATGATAAGGGAATAATTTTTTATTTTCTGGCAACCAGTGCCGGCATCTGTAACTGTCAACGTGTAATCATAGGTGCCTGGAACAAGACTATGGCTGGTCAGCCAGATAAAATTATTGGTTGTGGCCCCAGGGACAAAAAGGGCAGAAGCACCCGGAGTAGATACATTCCATGAATAGGTATAATTTCCGCTACCCCCGCCTGGAGTTGCCGTTATCATCTGTATATTGTACTGACAGAGTTGCGATGGTGCATCATCACTGATAGTTAAATCAGGTTGAACTGTCAGGGTTCTGGATGCAAAAGCAGATGGCCCATTACATCCATTTGCTGTAACGCGAATGTCGACGGTTCCCGAAAATCCATTTGCCCAGGTCATAATACCGGTTGTAGCGCCTATACTCCCTGCCGAACCATTGCTTAAACTCCAGTTAAATCCAGTGCTGTTGGTGGCTGTGGAAGCATAGGTAGTTGTGGTTGTGCCATCAGTTAATTGACAGGCAGGGTCTGTTCCTGAGGATATTGTAATTGCCGTTGGTGTGCCAACGGCTGGTGTGATGGTTACCGTATGTGTTGCCGTTTTTGGTCCACCAGCTCCCGCAGCACTGGCAGTAATAATACTTGTTCCACTCCATCCGGCAACATAGGTTACTTCTCCTGTCCCACCTTCAATGCTATTACCTCCGGTTATGGAGGCAGCATCAAGGCTGTATGTAATTCCGGTGGTGTTTGTTGCAGTTGATGTGTAGGTTACTGACCCTGCACCCTGGCAACGAGTGGATGTTGTTCCCAAAGTGAAAACCGGTGTACTCACGGGTGATTCGGTAGCAAACGTAAAAAAATGATCCGTAGTCAAATCCACATTGGCCTCCCAGTTGGTACCATTAAGCGTCATTTCAATTTCGGTAGCGCCTGAGGCAAAAATTCCATCGACATCAACCAGCAGGTAAACCGTCGTGTTTTCTGCGGGCAAACCATTGGAGCCGCTGTTATCGGGTATTTGTATTTTTACAGAACCCACTGTTCCTGTTTCCTGTACTTTCCAGGTACGGGCTATAATCTGGCGGCTTGTTGGCGCCCCGGTGGTTGTCCAGGCTGCAACGGAGCCGTTATTATCACCCCATAGGAGGGCGGATTTATCGGCTGAAAAAGTATTAGTATTGGAAATGTTGTCTGTTGCAATGGTATTCCCATTGCCAACCACAACCTGCAAACCTGTATTTTCTGATTTGGATTGCTTTTGGTTAAGGGCTGAAGAGTCGTCGCGGGCGATACCCGTGATATTGTTTTTGTATGTGCTGTTGGTTGTACCGTTCCAAAATACAGTTGTGCCATCGGAAGCTGTGTAATTTTGCGCAGCGGTTTGATCCAAAGTTATACCGTACTTTAGAGCCAGGTAAGTATTTACCCGATTTAAATAGCTTACAGATAAGACGTTATTGTATTGAATAATTTCACATATCTTCCCGCTCCAGTATTTACCAGTACCCTCTTCAGAACCAATGTATCCGTTTCCTGTCAGTTCGGTATTCCATGCTGTAACAGAAGTGGAGCCAACAGGGCTCCCATCATATGAACCGCGAGCTGTTGAAGAAGAATAATCACCATATATCATATGCGGCATGTTTGCTACACTCCACACGTTGGGTATGGAATGTTGAGCACCCCATCCTTCGGTTTCATGATTATTTGAAGTACCTTTTAGTAATCCTGCCTTCTTATATAGTGCCAGCGTACCATAATGAAAAATGTTACGAAGGTTTGCATCAACTGATGCATTTGATGCTACTGCTAAGAATGATCTTGGATTTCCACCCGAAATCAAACCAATATCACTAAATGACATGTACTGGCTGGTTCCATTTAAGATGAGTGCAGGATTATAATTCACTGCATTTTGCATTAGTATCGGCTGGATTGCATCAGTTGCCTGTAAAGCATTACGACCTGCAGAGGATTGGTCAATCCATGAACTTACACCGGTAACAACGGTAGTACCGGCATCGGCACGCAACCAATGAGAAAGTCCGGTTGTAACCCCACCCGGAGATTGTGCTGTAAAGCCCGGCTTGAGTGATACCGCAACACCAGCCCATCCACCTGCTCCGCCGCCCGTAATTGTCCAGGACATGGTCACCGATGTAGCGCCTGCTTTTTTGCTGCTGCCAGCCCATGCATCGGAATTGGTCTGTCCATTCTTGTCGGTCCACAATAAGGTCTGGCCTGCTACGATGGATCCCAACCACACGTTAATATCAGCCACCCCGTCGATGACAAGCTCGCCTGCCGCAGAAGCAACAGTTAGCAATGGTTCGCCTGTACCCTGGCCGGTCGTCACAACACCATAGGGGGTGGTCTGATCAACGCCAAAGAAATTTGTTGCACCGGCTACAAAGTTCGTGCTGCCCGCCATAGTAACGATGATATTAGCTGTGCCAACCATCGGTGCCTTGATATACCACATTTCGCTCCGGACTCTGGCGTTGTTGTCCACCCGGGATCCAATAAGATTCAGCGACGTGCCACCATAGGTGACGGAGGAGACTGCGACGTCGGTGTGTATAGAGACGTTAACGATGAGGATGCCATTGTTACTGCCGGCGATAGTGTGAGACCACGTCAGAGAGGGGGCAGTCGCCCCACTGGCCATATTGGCAGACGTACTGTTGCCGGTGATGACCCCCACCTGGGCCAATAAAATACCAGAACTCCCCAATACAAGGGCTAATGCAAATATGGTAGTTCTCAATATTTTTACAGTACCAATATACAGGTAATCACTGAGCCTGTATCTCAGAGATGAAATAAGTAATACCATCAAAAATATAGCTCTTTTTATCACTTTAAAAGTTCTATCTCAAGCATTCTATTTATTGAGAATAATAAATTCAACACGTCGGTTCTTCTTTCTCCCATCCGCTGTATTGTTTGAAGTAATTGGTCGCGACTCACCATATCCTTTTCCCACCAGCCTTTGTTTTTCTATTCCCTTTGAAACAAAATAATCAACTATCGACTGAGCTCTGATTTGTGATAATTGCATGTTATACTCAAAAGATCCTATATTATCAGAATGCGCGGCAATCTCCAACTTCAGGTCTGGATTTTCTTTCAATATTTTTACTATCTTATCGAGCAGATGGTAAGAGGTCTCTGCAACCATAGACTGGTTGAAATCAAAATTAGCATCTAAAAGTTCGGCAAAATCCCGGTTGATCCTGTCCTCAATTTCAGTAGACAATTCAGCTAATAGATACATTCTCACCTTTGCTGTAGAAAATCCCCTGTACAAAACATCGCTATAAACTTTATAAGAAGGGAGAAGCGATTTGTTTTCACCAACTGCATAGGAATAAAGTCTGTCATCTGCAAGGTAGTGCTCCTTAATTTCGTATATCCCTTTCAATGGATCAAAAATCGGGTCTTCAATTCTAATTTTTTTCTCAGATGATACTACCTCAACACCGAAAACTTCCTTCTCAGGATTTACATTAAATACTGAAAAGTCCTGCCTGATCCTGTTAGTATTACTTCTT
>Ga0209540_10003682_pt1 | contig 10352 bp, 4 predicted proteins | sample BarGraIncu01121A_FD_184501 | JGI IMG/M metagenome (GOLD analysis project Ga0209540, IMG submission 184501) | Arctic peat soil microbial communities from Barrow, Alaska - Barrow Graham LP Incubations 011-21A (SPAdes) (version 2) | ecosystem: Environmental > Terrestrial > Soil > Wetlands > Peat... | reverse complement strand
CAGCCATGACTCAAAACAGCCCTTATATAATCTTCAGGCCATCCGTTCTCTTCAAGGATCTTTTTGGTCATGGTGCAATGCTGCTCAGGATACATTTCATAATCGAGATCATGAATAAGTCCGATGATACCCCATTTTTCCTGGTCTTCACCTGATTTTAACGCCATGTATCTCATCACACCCTCAACAGCCAGAGCATGCCTGTAAAGGCTTTCTGACTTGTTGTATTTTCTGAATAGCTCAAGGGCACCTTCCCGTGTTGGTTGATCTAATGGCATAATAATATTCTAATAAGATGATAAATAGACTGTATTCTACCTTATTTTAACGACAGGTATGGTTTGGGTCTTACTGCCAAACCTTATTCTGAGATAATAAACCGCGGGCGCAATCTTCAGATCACTGATCGTAATGACATTCCTTCCTTCAGTGATCTCCTTTTCGAAATCAGTTATAAGCACACCCATTGTACTCGTAAGGGTGAAATGTGCACTGGTGTCTGCATTGGAGTTGATCGTAATCTGAAATTCATCTGTAAACGGGTTCGGACTTACCGTTAATGGCTCCAGAATATCGGTATGCACGATAACTGTCCTCGCTGTGTCGTTCTTAAGATAAACATCATTATTATTAAAGCTATAGGCAGTGATATTAAAAATACCATAATGGGTGAGGTCTGCTGGTTTTTTAAATGTAACCGTCACGGTGTCAAAGGGTACAAGAAGCTGGTCAAAATACTGGCTGACAGGCAGAAGGTCATTGATTGTGTAGGCCAGATTAAAACCTTTTATCGTATCAGGTGCCACATTAAGCAATTTAACAACCACAGGTTCTGAACCCATGGTCTCTTTCTTAACCGGTGAAACAATCCTCGCAGCAAGTATGTCTTTTGATATATATCTTACTGAGCTTGACCGGGCAAAATCTATCATATCGACCATTGCCATGTCCGATCCTATATCAAGTGAATAGTCCTTAGAATAGATCCATTCCATCTTATTATACCCGGCAGGTACAAAAATAACGGCATTTGTCCAGGGGATTTCACCCGATTTTCTGAAATTGGAAACAACAACGTCATTGAGCTTGAAAGTGAGATAGTCACAGCCTGATTCAGAGGAAACTTTGTACCAGAATTTAAGTGAATCAGGAGCATCGTAATATGTCTTGATTACCAGCGAAGATGACTGGTTACGGGTTATGGAACCTGACTGGGCGGCTATCCTTCCGTCATAAGGATCAACGGCATTTAATTTCCAGGGGATGGTGCTTCTGTTGATCCACGGAAAAGCACGGAAGGTCGATGATTCAAATGACTCCTGGATCCTTCCGACCTTGATGGAAAAATCCTTATTGACATTTATTGATCCGCAGTTAAGCTGGGTCGATAACTGAATTGTTGAACCGATATTTATATTATCTAAAAGCTTAACAGGTACTATAATATCAGTAGATGTTCCCGCGGCAAGATTGCCTGAACTTTTGGTCGGTTCGAGGAGAATAATATCCACCGATGGAGAACTGATTGTAAATAACCCTGAAGAGCTGCTGGTACCAAGGTTGCTTACATTAAAGATCAGGTTTACAGTCTCCCCCGGATCAGGAACATAGTTGCCGTTTCCTGTAATCGAATCATCAATAAGTAATCCGGTTATATCGAGCTTGGGAGCGTGTGCGCAGATATCGATCTTATATCTTTTCTCTCCAATGGCATCCTTTAAAACCAGATCAATTGTGATCACTCCAAGGTCAGGTACATTCCCGGAAATTATAAGTGGAAACAAATTGTTTAGGATCGCTTCTCCTCCTGCTGACAGTGTACCTATCATAACCGAATCGCTCAAAACCGAAACCCATGGCGAGGTTGACGATATCTTTGCAAAAAGACCGCTTACCGGGTGAGTTCCCGAATTGGAGACTACAAGGTTTAGCATAATTCCTTCACCAAAGTCGGCTAAACCATCATTATTGCCTGCTGAATCAGTTATACCGGAACTTTTCAGGTTTATAAATTCTTTATGATTATCTGAAAAATGGATTGTTTTAATCAGAGGCTTCCTGTTCTGACCTGTAATTACAATGAGGCAGGAATCATTTGATAAACCAGGGAGATCAAGGCTTACAGATCCTGAAGCGCTTGCAAAGGAAGCATCCCAGAGCGTATCGAAATGTGAAACGGCTATGTAAGAAAATGGTTCTGAAACCAGCGAAAACTTAGTAAGATTATTTGGAAGGGTGTCAGGAAGCGCAATTCTAAAAGAATCGGGCTGGCTAATAATCGGTATTATGCTGGGGTCGCCAACAAGATTATAAGTTTCCCAGTAATGCTTTTTATACTGTGATGTACTAGCACTGACAGAAAGGTTGCCAGCAAAATTCACCTGTCCCATCGTTATATACCAGTCAGAGGCTGCTTCGCCATGGGTATGGAAAAGCCGATCCAGTGCACCCAGACCTGTTGTCTCGTACGTGGGATTACTGGCTATGGTTCCTACGCCTACAGCCCAGTAATAATCTTCATCCCAGTAAGAAAGTGATGAACAACCAATAAATCCGATAGCTCCTTTGTTGCGTGCTCTAACCATTACATTGCCAAATGATCCATTGGTATAAAATTCTGAAGTTGAGCAAGCATTACTGATTATGAAGGGATACATGTCCTTGTTCTTCATTAATGAAGTATCAGATGTGCTGATGTTCATGTAGAGCCAGCCGTTTGTCGTCCCATGTCCCGTATAATTCGCAAAGGAAATACCTTTATTTATAATTTTGATTATTGAATCTTTAGCCGAAGAATTAGAGGCCGGATAATAAAAGTGATAGTTATTAATCCTGTTCGAAGGATTCAGGTAGTTATTGATTCCATAATATACCTGTCCGTTCATATAATCAGAGTAACCACTGGCATCTCCGGCAGAAATAAAGGCATTGTTATAAAATTTATTGGTGGTTTTGAAGTCAAACTTCTCATATTGAATTATTTTGTTCAGTACTGTCTTAACCTCAGTGGTGTCTCTTGCTGGCAGTCTTCCAATAAACATATCAGGTATATAGTCTCCGTTCCCGTCAAATTCTCCATAGTACATATCGGTAGAATTGCCGCTGGTGTTATAGGGTATTCTCGAGACGTCACCCAGAATGAGAAGATACTCTGGCGGAGGCTTGTCAGCAATCGACGAATTATAAATGTTTGTCAGCGTGTTCTTTATGGCGGTATAGTTGTCACCTGCAAATGCAGCACCCTTGTACAGGACCTCAACACGGAATCCCTTCTGCGTCTTCCACTTTACAAACGGCTTTATCTGTTTCCTGAATGCAGTATCGGTAAGTATTATCATTCTAACCGGTTTATCTGAATAGCCGGGTACCACATTTTCGGGATTATAATTGAGAACACCTTTGCCGATAGTCTCACTAAAAAGTCTTGATTCAGGTATTGCTGATTTGGATGAAGCTTTCCCGTCAGGCACAAAGGTTATTTCAATTTTCATTGAAGTGATAACCGAAAGCCGGTTCGAATGAGGGTTATATCTGACCGGTGAAATAATGACGCTTGCGAGCTTTTTATGCCTTACAATTCCAATCGGTTCTATTCTTACCGTATCTGAATTAAGGTAATCCCTGACAGCATATGTACTTTTATCCAGTGTAAAAGGATGTCTTCTCTGCAGACTATCTTTGGTTTCACCCTCCTGAACCGGGTATAAAAAGCCTCTGATCCGTTTCCTTGAAGGCTTCATTTCTGTGGTACTCACGCCGGAGATCATCGTCTTGCATGAATATCCTTCCGGAATCTCTATAAGCCGGCTTAAAACCGGAAGTTCAGGTTTACCTATTTCCGAAGTGGGTATATGACCGGGTATACTTGCCCTGAAATAAGTTCCGTCAATAGTTGTGAATGACTTAAGATTAAGCTCTGATAATGTGTAGTTTATGATAAGAGAGTGGTCAGTTGATACAACAGTATTTTCCTTGCCGCCAGGGTTGAATGAATATCTGAAGCTCCTGGAAGTCTGACCCGCCACAGTGGTGGCAAAAGCCATAAAAAGGACAAGTAATTTTACTTGTTTAAATTTCCCTAAACGCATCAGTGTTAAATAATTAACGCTGTACCTAAATTCCCGGAGCAAGTTATTAAAAATTCAACATAAAACGAATGTGAGGATAATAAATTTGATTAAAATAATAAGATTCGTATTTTTATAGTTAATTTGATTGACGAACATAAAAAACGATATGAAAAGATTCGCCGTTTTTTTGATAGTGAACCTTCTTTTTACCGTATTGTCCGCACAGGTAAATAAGTTTGGAACTCCTCTTTCTAAAAGTTACCCTATGCAGGTAACGCAAGGCTCAGAGAATAACTATTGTATAACAAAAGATAAATTCGGGGTAATTTATTTTGGCAATGATAACAATCTTGTTCTTAGATTCGATGGCAGCAAATGGTCAACTATACCGCTTAATCCTGAAAATGAAACCTTTGTCAGGGCACTTTGTGCCGATGACAAAGGAATAATATACCTGGGAGGAGCCAGTGAATTCGGATATATTGAACCTGACTCTACCGGAAAGCAGGTTTATGTTTCTTTGACCGGACGAATTGCAACAGCTGCAGATATTACTTATGCTGGGAAGGACACTTCTATTACTCAGGGAAGTGCAGATTTCAAGTTTTCGATCGGGGAAATTCAATCAATTATAATCAATAATTCGATAGTCTATTTTATGAGCCGCAGGAGCCTCATCATTTATGATACGAATAATGACAGCCTCAGTTATGTTAACCTGAGGGGGCTGGGCTACAGGCAATTCGAGAGGATGTTCTTAATTGAGGGCAAGATAATGCTCGGGAGCAATGTATTTGGATTATTTGAGTATACGGGAGGGAAAATAGTTCAGATGCCGGGTGGTGAGTTTTTCAAACTGAAGACGTGTTTGTCAATTCTTCCATTTTCAGATAATGAAGTCATTGTCGGGACTGATAAAGCAAGTATATACCGTTACAATTTTTCCACAGGGGTAGTTGACAGCAGCTTCGTTGATCCTGATATGTTCAAAACATTTAAGAATGGCCGTATTTACAACGGAGTCAGACTCCTTACGGGCGATTTTATCTTTGGCACGATGGACGATGGCTTGTATGAATTTGATAAGACCGGCAAATATATTGGACACTGGACTGCACAGAACACAAACATGCTCGACAATTCAGTTTACGCTCTATATACAGATCCAAAAGTAAATTCGGAATTGTGGATATGCACCACGGCTTCGATAACTAAAATCTACGTAAACCTGCCGTTTACTGAGATTTCCGAAAAGGAGGATATTAAGGGCAGTATAAACAGCTTCTGCAAATTCAATGGTTCGACCTATGTGGCAACCAACATTGGCTTATTCAAGAGCATGGTTACTGATTCCGGAACTGTTGTCTATAAGTTGTTCAATAACATTTCATCTGAAATATTTCCTTTGATAAAAGCCACAGTTGAAAAGGATAGCTTCCTCCTGGCAGGAAGTATTGATGGTGTTTACAGGATCGACAAAAACGGAATCATATCTATTATCAAAGGTAATAAGATCATAACAGATCTTGAAACAATCAAAAGCGGATTTATAGCAAGAAGTATACTGCAGTCTAAAATAAAACCCAATAGATTCTTCTTCGGGAAGAAAGCCCAGGGACTTATTACTCTTGATTACGAAAATGGCCGCTGGAAATATATCAATAACATTTCCGGGGCTGATGGAATGATCCTTTATATGAGCGAGCTGGACAATGGCGACCTTATCCTGATGTATAAGTACCCTGACGGTCTGTATAAGGTGCCTTTCAACGGTACCCAGCAAATCAGGTACAATTCTGAAAAAGGTATACCTGACGTAAGTCTTACATGCCTTGATAAAATAAACGGAGAGGTTGTCTTGTCGACCAGCATTGGTCTTTTCAAGCTGAATGAGAAAAATGATTCATGGGAACCATGTGACAACCTGACAGGGGGATATTCAAAAAACAAATATATCGATGGATTTTTTAATAGTCCGCATGGTGGTTTATGGGTTACAACCAAGGAAGAAAGATATAATGATATCTTTTTCGAACGTCGTAATGACTCAATAGTAAAGCACAAAAGCGGCTCGCTGGCACTTATTCCTGAGGGGAGTCTTTCATTTGTGCTATCTATTGACGGACGAACCTGGTTGCCGAAGTCAAAGTCGATATACGTAGTCGACGAATCAAGGTTAACTGAGACTTTACCCGGTGCCCGGACCCTCTTTACAAAAATCTTGAAGCTGTCGCGTGGCACAAGTTCTGTTATTATGGCGGATAACTTTGTGAAGGTTGATTCTGATAACAGAAGATATCCGATAAACTTTGATCCTTTACCAAAGCCACAGGAATTCAACTATAAATATAATTCCCTTTCATTCTACTGGACAACACCATATATGATCCAGGAAGAGAATATCCTTTACAGTTACAAGCTGGACGGATTTGATAACGACTGGTCGAAATGGGATAAGGTAAGCTATAAGGATTATACAAACCTCCCATTCGGAAAATATACTTTCCATGTTAAAGGACTGACTTTCACAAATATTGAAACCGCTGAAGCTTCCTATAGCTTCAGCATTCTTAAGCCATGGTACCTTACAACGTGGATGATAATTCTTTATATTATTGCTACCATTCTCGGCGTACTCGGAATAATTGCAGCATATACCAAACGACTGAAAAATGAAAATATCAGGCTCGAAGGTGTCGTTGCGGAACGTACTGCCGTTGTTGTAAAACAGAAGGAAGAACTTGAATCAAGCATCCATTACGCAAGCCGGATCCAGATGGCCCTTCTTCCTTCCCAGAAGGTTCTTTCCGATAACATCAAGAACTACTTTGTCCTGTTTAAGCCGCGCGACATTGTCAGCGGAGATTTTTACTGGATGACTAAAAAGAATGAAAGACTTTATGTTGTTGCAGCTGACTGTACCGGTCATGGTGTTCCCGGCGCTTTCATGAGCCTGCTCGGCATGTCATTCCTCGATGAGATAATCGGCAAGCAGCCGGCTCCGCGTGCCGATGCCATTCTAAACCAGCTCAGGCTACATATAACCGATTCACTGAAGCAAGTAGGCGGCGATGATGAAGCAAAAGATGGTATGGACATGGCGCTGCTGGTAATTGATTTTATAAACCAGCGGATTGAATTCTCGGGGGCTTATAATCCATGCTTCAGGGTAAGGCGCCTGTCCGAGAATGAAGCAGCCAGGTATGCAGAAGAGTCCGATGAAAGACCGGACGGAACAATGTCAAACGGCAAGTACCTTCTCGAAACAATTTATGCAAGCAAAATGCCTATCGGTATATCTTCGAGAATGGGTGTGGATTTCGTTTTTTATGACTGGGCACTTGAAAGAGGTGTATCATATTACCTCTTCTCAGATGGATATATCGACCAGTTCGGAGGAGAACACGGGCGAAAGTTCATGAAGAAGAACTTTAAAAAGCTGATCCTTGAGATGCAGGATTATCCGATGAATAAACAGAAGGAGCTCCTGGAAAAGAACCTTAAGGACTGGATGGGACAAGTTCCACAGATTGATGATATACTGGTTATGGGAATCAGAACTGAATGATGCCTGTAAGTTTTCCTCATTACTTTAATTATTTTTAACCAAATCTTTGGCTATGATTGTGAGAATTATTGCACTTTTAACAATTATGACGATGACTATTCCATCATTTTCTCAGGGCAACCCTTCTTCCGACAGGTTAACCTCCTCGGCAGGTATAATTGAAATGAATTTTATAGGACATGCATCATTGATGTTCAATATGAACAGTTTCATAGTTTATATTGACCCGGTCAGCTCAATGGGTAATTATAACAATATGCCTAAGGCTGACCTGGTGCTTGTTACACATGAACATTCCGATCATCTGGATGCAAGTCTGATCAAAAGCCTCAGTAAGCCGGAAACAGTCGTTATCTGTAATGAAGCTTCGCTTTCCAGGCTGCCATCGGCACAGGCAATGAAAAACGGGGACAGGAAAGATATTAACGGAATTGAGGTGGAAGCTTTGCCGGCTTATAATATTGTCAACATGCGTGCTCCCGGACAACCTTTCCACCCTAAGGGAAACGGGAACGGATATATAATCACTTTCGGTGACAAGCGTATTTATGTTGCAGGTGATACTGAAAATACGCCGGAGATGAAGGCACTGAAGAATATCGATGTAGCGTTCCTGCCTATGAATCTGCCATATACGATGACCCCGTCAATGGTTGCCGATGCAGCCATCGCCTTCAGGCCAAAAATACTTTATCCATACCATTTCGGCGATACGAAAACAAGCGAGATTGTTGATTTACTGAAAAATACAGATATAGAAGTGCGCATAAGAGACCTTAAATAGTTTTAGAATGAAAGAAATAAACAGAAGAAATTTTCTTAAAACAGGAATTGCCGGCGCAGGAATGGTCGCCATTTCTCCCAAGCTGGTCAGGGCAGCTGCTTCCTTCCAGGAGAAAAACATTACTTACAGGACACTTGGAAAAACAGGACTGAAAGTTCCAGTTATAAGCTTTGGCGTTATGAGATCCGATAATCCCGGCCTCTGCAAAGCGGCTTATGACAAGGGCATCAGGCTTTTTGACACGGCTAACGGTTACCAGGGCGGCAATAATGAACTCATGCTAGGGAAATTTTTTAAGGATTATAAGCGTGATTCATTTATCCTGGCTACTAAGGTTAAGCCAAATACCGACAGGGAGGGTAAGCCAACCGACCAGGCAACACCTGAACGATTCCTTGAATTGTTCAATACCAGCCTCTCAAGGCTGCAGATGGATTATGTCGATATTCTATATATTCATGACGTCAGTAATCCTGAGCTTCTTGAATATAAACCTATTGTGAATGCCATGAAAAAACTGAAAAAGGAAGGCAAAATAAGGTTTATGGGATTCTCGACACACAAGAATGAACCCGCAATGATCAATGCAGCAGCCGATACCGATAATTGGGATGTTATTCTTACTCAGTATAATTACAAAGTAGCATACCTCGCCGACCTCAACAGCGCAATTAAAAAGGCCGGAAAGGCTGGCATAGGAATAGTAGCAATGAAAACCCTTGCAGGCGGCGGATACCTCGACCGTGAAAGAACAAAGCTTATGAATACAACCGCTGCCCTGAAGTGGGTTCTTTCAAACCCGGATGTTCATACAATTATACCGGGCATGACAAACTTCGATCAGCTTGAGCTGAATGCTAAAATACTTGAGGATATTAGCCTCAGCGACCAGGAAAAGAACGACCTGCTTGCCGATAATTCAGTTCCGGGACTCCTGTGTTCCGGCTGCATGCAATGTGTGCCCGCATGCAGGAAGAAATTGCCTGTTCCTGATCTCATGAGGGCTTATATGTATGCATACGGGTATTCGATGCCCTCCATGGCTCAGAATCTACTCACGGAACTTGGTACCAGCGCCGACCCATGCAGCAATTGCGGGTCGTGTAATATAAAATGTTCCAGAAACTTCAGCATCCGGGAAAGGATATCTGATGTTTCAAGACTGGTGAACGTTCCTTCAGGTTTTCTTGCCTGAGCATAGAATGAATTAATAATTCACAAAAGATGAAAAAGAGAATTATAACAGGTTTCCTTTTTATTGTCATCACAGTTGTGTCATTGGGTCAGGGTATTTCATTTCCCGAGCTTGAAGGCTTCAAAAAATCGATACAATATCCGGTATATACAAATGCCGATCTGTGGAGCTTCATCGATGGTGCCGCAGATGCATACGTGGCTCTTGGATTTATTGATCTCCATGTCGTAGAGTACAAGAAGGGCAAAGAGACTATTAAGCTCGAAATTTACAGGCACAGCGATCATACCATGGCTTTCGGTATCTATGCGTCAGAACGATCTTCTACCTACAGGTTTGTCAACCTGGGATCACAGGGATATATTACAGGCGGGGCGATTAATTTTTTCAAGGGAAATTACTATGTGAAGATCAGGACCTATTCCGTGAAGCCCAAAACTCTTCATGCCGAAGAATCGCTTGCCTCAATCGTTGCAAACATGCTTGGAGGTGAGACTGACATGCCGGCGCTTCTTTCAAAATTTCCTGACGAAAACAGGAAAGTCAACGAAGAGACTTTTATAAATGAAAGTGTATTGGGACATGAGTTTCTGAATAAGGCATTCAAGGCTGATTACAGTGTCGGAACAGATAACTTCAGCATTTACCTGATAAAATTCAATTCACCTCAGGAGACACTCAAAACAGGCAAGGCTTATCTTTCAGCTGCCGGCGTCGATCTTGTAGAATCAAATA
>Ga0209540_10003681_pt1 | contig 10356 bp, 15 predicted proteins | sample BarGraIncu01121A_FD_184501 | JGI IMG/M metagenome (GOLD analysis project Ga0209540, IMG submission 184501) | Arctic peat soil microbial communities from Barrow, Alaska - Barrow Graham LP Incubations 011-21A (SPAdes) (version 2) | ecosystem: Environmental > Terrestrial > Soil > Wetlands > Peat... | reverse complement strand
AGCTCTGTGATAAGCCAACTCCAAATTCAAAAACATACATTTACTGCCGATATCATTTTCTATACTGTCCAAGACATACATCGTGTTGCAGTAAAAGGGATTTCCCATTGGAGCTTCAACGCAATATCTATCCTCTTCTCTTATTTGACAATCTCTTGCACAAGAGAAGCAATCGCCTCCTTCACATCCCTGGGTGGTTAATAAACTTCCTTCTGGATAAATCCGTTTTGGTTTTCCGAGTGCGGATAATTTAATCTCTGGTTCAATTTGTGTCTCTTCAAGTTTCGACGTCGAAACTTTTTCTGGATTCTTTATTTTTCTAATTTGCACAACCGTTGTAGCTTCAGTCACCTGTTCCAACTGTTCATCTGATAGATAAAGCATTTCCTGTAAAATACTTTTTCGATAACCTTTGTACTGTTCGAGTAAAATTGGCGAATTTCCATCAACTGAATACTCATCATTGATACGTATATATTTGTTAACTTCCGAACGGCTTAATCCAATTTCTTCTTTTGAGAAGTCATATATGTTTGTATACCCGTCTTCTCCATATAGTTCCTTTTCCTTAATATGTTTTATATAAAAGCCGGTAGCAACTACGCTTCTGATTGTCTGTTCTGCATTGGATTTAATAGCTTCCTTTGAATCTTTATAGCTCATTAAGTTGTACCACTTAACTTCTTGCAGTTCCTCATCCACTTGAATCCCTCCTTGACTATGCCAACTTCAATCTGGCCTTATCTAAATTTTCCGTCCCATAACATGAATAAACCTTACCTCTGATAGCCTTTGATGATTTACCGATAACCTCAGCCATGTATTCATATCCGTAACCCTTGCTGATTAAATCCAGCAGCGCTCCATATTGTTTATCCGTCCACTTGATATGATTGTCAGCTTTAATTGGTCGTTCCATTATTTTGAGATCACAACGCCTTCGTTGGATGGCTCCGTTCGTTCTGCGCAACATCTTGGATATGTCTGAGTAGGAATATTTATAATCTCTCAACAATTTTTTTAACCGTTCATCCTCTGTCCTGGTCCAGGGAGATTTAATATAATTTTGATTCGATGCAATATCACGTCTGCGTTTTTCCTTGACCCATCCCGGTTCCACTCCTAAGGATTTCTCTTCAAAACCTGAAAAGTCTAAAAAATCAATATTCTTCTCTGCCCATTTCCAAAAATCATCCAGGTAAATTATTTTGAAGGAACATTTATTTACCTTCTTCATCTTTACCGGGCATCCTCTATTTTTAATCCATGAAATATTTTTATACATCCCGCTGCTGTCGATACCTAATGCAACCAATAATTGATGCCACGTTATGTAATCTCCGCTTTCGAGAAATGGACTTAATCCCAGGTGCTGAACTTTTAATAAAATGGAATTCTCGGAGCGGTTAAGATTTTTAGCTATACCCTTCAGTGATACTGTTCCCCATTTCTCCTGAAGATAATCACATTCTTTCTCTGTCCATATTTTTCCGTACATTTATTTGGCTTGCCTCCTTTTAAATTCATCTTCCAAACATACCGACAACTCCGCTAATATACTCCTGCATAATGGATACGGATATTTATCACTAATAGCTTTCAGATCCAACATCAATGGCACCCACTGCTCCGGATCAACCATATCTTTATATTTTCTGTAGAACAGATTATAAGTTTCATTAAATATTGCTTTTACTTCTTCTTGGTTAGGTATCTTTTTTAACTCATCCATGTTGCCTCCTGCGGTTCCCAGAGTTCCCAAGCGGTTCCCAACCCTTCGGGAACCGCTGAACCCTTGATTTATAAGGCAAAACTGCCACGGTTCCCAGAGTTCCCAAGATTTTTACGCGCGTATAGAAAACACTTTTTTATTTTATTATTTTATATTAAGTTGTTAAATTTCTTGGGTACCGGGAACTTTGACCGCAAACCCTTGATTTTACTGGGCTTAGCGGTTCCCGAACCCTTGGGAACCCTTGGGAACCGTAACCCTCAAACCCTTGATTTTACTAACTTCTTCATTTTGACGTTTTTTAATTCTTGGGAACCGTTAGCTGGTCAAGTGGAGTCCATCCTCCATTTTCAAATGGAATTTTCTGTTGCCCGGTTGGTTCAAATTCAGTATCTTGTTCCGGGAGACAAACGCACCAGAGCTTGGATCCATTGATACTAACTTTTTTAAATTCTCGGTCGGTAGAAGTTTCCGAATGACCCTTTTGTTTCATCCAGGATGCAAGTGCTTTTGAATCATAACCGCCCTCGCTACATATTTTTTCAAATATACTTTTAAGGATATTTGTTTTACCACCCGATATACTTCCCCAGCATTCACTCACTGGGGCTTTACCTGTATCAATAAATTTATAATGATTGGAGGCTATCATATCCTTGAAGTATTCATACGCCCTTACATTGATATCGATAGATTCCTTTGTCCTCAGATACTTTTCAATCTCTTCGCTCTTTAAAGCATTATCATCAGCAAATATCCATTTCGTAGCCAATGTATCCGCGGTTAAAATAATTGCAGCAGCCATTGTCTGTTTTTCTGTTGAGTCCGTACCCAGGGCATTGTAGAAATCCTTATACATCCTTATTGCTTCTTCTTTAGCTCCGGCTTGGCTCAACAGTAATATAAATGCTTTTCCTGCATGGCCATAATTCTTTCTGACAACATCTGCGACTGCTGGAGCATCTTCAAACAGTTTGCCCCTACATTCAATCTCAATGATTCTGTTCAATGCTCCTGCTCCTGATGCACTATTTGTAATAGGATATTCTCCAGAGGTTAACGTACAGTTTTTCCATGTTTGAGTATCCTGCAGTCCTCCAGTCTTTTTTCCTCTAATACGTCCCATCCCTTCGCAGATCATATATACGATGGTTTCAAACATCTTTTTATCTTTTACCAACTGAAATTCATCCAGGATAAGCGGCATACTATTCATGAATCCACCTAAGAGCTCTATTCCTACCTGGGTGCCATTAAAGGTTTGTATATATCCTTCTTCTCCTGGATCGGCCCATACGGAAGCAGCAAGCATTAACGAAACAGTTTTTCCAGCTTCAGAACCTCCCCATAAGTGGACCATAAAATTCAACTTACCTAAAACTTTGAGTAGTACGCTAGCGAAACTGGCTGAAAGCATTATTTTTGCCGGAGAGTCCGCGGCCCTTACAAGCCTAGCAATTCTCAACCATTCATCAAAGCTGCCTTCCGATCTGACAGTTTCATATATGTTTTTGAAGTTATTTGCACCATCGAAAATCAAGTTATCCACGTAAGGACTAAATCCATCACTGTTTGTCCACCCAAGCCTGCCAACCGATTTGTGCTGAGGTATAATATCGTAATTAAGATTCTCAATATCATGTAAATATCGAACCAGGTACTTTGCGGATTCCGAGGTAACAGCTACATCGTTATTCGCTAAATCCAATATAGTGTTTGCTCCGGCAATCGTCTTCTTGTCATATATTTCGCTCTGCCAGCGATTTCCTTTTCGGAACGCAATTCTAATCTTTGCCGCTTTCGTGTCGATATTGATCAGTCTTTCTACTGGTATAATTGGATGGACACAAGCAATGTCTTCACCGTGGCGCTCATTTCTCCTTGTTACTCCGAAATCATCCGCAAGCCATTCTCCTGTCTTTAATTCAATTTCTTGTCCATCAAACTGTGTAACATTATCTATAATTACACCTTTTCCTGCCTGTTCTTCAGCGTATGATTTAAGCATCCTGCTGAAGTCTTTAAAGCCTACATTGGAGGCATTCTCTTTTAATATGGTGAACATCTGATTGTATTCAAAACGGTTATTCCTAAGTGCAAATAACACTTTGTACGGTTCAGCCGTATTGAAATCCGGTTTAATATATTGTTTAATTGATGTCTCGTCCATATTTTTTAATCACCTCCTTGCTCTCCTCGTATGTGCCTCGTTCCATTGCTTCAAGGTCTATCGTGTATTTAAGTATTTCATCCCGACAGACCTTCTCCTCGTCAGAAAATGGCTCAAAGGAAGCAGCGGCGGTTCCATACATGGATATTGCTTTCACAATATAAATTTTAGCTTCCGCGCGATAATCCTTCTTAGCTGACCCGAACAGATTACTCTTCGTCTCATGTTCTTTGTGTTGCTTCTGTATTGCGATTTTCTGACGATAACTTGCCACTTGTTACTCACCGCCTAATATTTCTATAATTCTCCTGCCGGTATCTTTTTTTGTGCAGAATAAAAACTCCACATTGTATTTCTCGCTGATAGTACTTAACATTTTATAAAGCTGCTCGCCACTTGTCGGAGGCGGCTGTATCTTGGCGCCGTGATCCTTGAGTGATTGATATTCGGTTGCAAAATCTAATTCTCTCCGGATGTTATATAGGGATCTGATTTTCTGCTCATACTTAAATTTCCGGGGATTCTTCCATTCCTTAACATCTTCCAAGGATTTAATGCCGCCACCATGCTCACATAGAATTATCAATTTAATTCCATGCTCCATCGCCCTGGTGAGTTCATCTTTAAACCTCTTGTGTTGCTGACATACGTTTCCGCATATCTCCGTTAAATTCTGCTTACGGTCAATACAGAGGCGCGCATTGTCGAGTGATTGGTAATCCCCCGAATATAACTTAGAGGAAAAATATTTGATGCCTTGCTTTTCGAATTCGGCTAAAATACCTTTTATGGCTTTTGCTTTTTCGCGGGAATCTATTTGTATTTCCATTGATTATTAATTTCCTTTCTTTGGAGTGGCGGTCAAACCACCCCAATACCGGATAAGGGTTGTTTATGATTCTCGGTGTCTCACTGTGATATGTTATACCGGAGATACATAAGCTTTGAACGATTAATAGTGTCTATGGCCAACTCTTTCGAGTGTGGTTATTTTCGTAATTTTCTAAACGTTTCAATATCTGCTTCTATCCTTTGATCTTTAAATTCTTTACGACATTTGTCACAAAGATCATAATCTTGTGGTTTAGAATTATTGATGTATATCGGGAATTTATTGTCGCCATAAATCTGTTCCCCACAAACATCACAAAATTGTTTTGTCATGCCCCTCCTATCTAAACGGTATAATGTCTAAACAAACATTGCTTCCTTTATCCGCAACAAAAACATTTACCCTATCACCAACTATGCATTGTACTTCTTCCTGGAACATTTTCTCATTCGAATTACCATCAGATAAATGAAGCAGTACAATATTATCAAGACTAGAAGTCTTATTGATCCCTATGAAATCCTTGCAGGTCTCTAATTCCATATGTGATTGAATAACTCTGTCCCTAAGACCCTTATCTGTGGATCCCGAATATACACGACCATCAATAATCGCCTGAGAATAATTACATTCGATTAGGATGTGATTGAGTTTTAACTTAGTGAAATTCTGCTTAATATATTCCGTGTCGGTTGCGAATAAGAGAGTACCAAATTCTTGATGCCTGATAATAAATCCGAATGGCTCCGCAGCATCATGGACTACTTGGAATGGGGTTATGGTGAACCCGCCCAATTGATACCAATATCCGGACCGCATAACTTTATCTGATATCTCAACTTCAAACGGAAGAGCTCCCCAGGTTCCCTGGCTAGTTTTGATTGGGATACCGGCTTTTAAATAGTCTCTAACATACTTGAAATGGTCTCCATGTTCATGGGTGCATATAACCCCAACAATCTTTGACGTATTGAAGTCCAAGGCTTTTTTAACCTCGGAGAACCTGATGCCTGCCTCAACAATCAAACACTCGTTATCGTTTTCCAGTAGGTAGCAGTTACCTAAACTACTACTACCCAGACATCTAAATTGCATATTAACCCTCCTGCGGGAACCACTCTGGTTTTTCCGGTGCCGATACCGGAGGCTTAGTCTGTTTATCTTTTTTGTCTGTCTCTGGCTTCTTTTGAGTGTCAACTACTTCTCCCTGCACCTTTTCAACCGGAGTGTCAGCAGGAGCGATAAACTCTTCAGTATTAGCATTGGCAGTAATTTGATATTGAACATTAGCCTCTACCTGGTCATCCGCATCGTTATCACTCGTGTTGTTAAAAGCCTCTATCAACTGATCACCCATAATAGAGCTGTCGTCCGTGGCATTGATAAGTCTCTTGCTTGCGCGATTAAGGACTGTCTTTTTTGCCATTTCCTCCGAAAACTTAGAATGTGTTGCAGATTCATATCCACCCTTTTTAGCTGCCTTCCACGATTGTCCTTGTCCCCACGCATTTTCAAGTTGCTGACGACTCATGATTTCAACAACCTTTTCCTTATCCGTGGTAATAATCGCATAAGCTGCTAAGATAGGACTATCAAGATTATCAATTTGGGTCTCGTGCTTATAAATCACTTGCTCCATATCTTCGTTGTACCCATATTCAAATACGTCGCCCTGCCTAACTATGTTTGCGATAGGTTGTCTTTTAAGGCTTGTTACTCTGTTCAAGATCGCCAAGGTTCCAAAATACGAAGGAACCAATTTACACTTGTTGCCGTAAGCCACGAAATAGCATTGTTTCTTAATCGGGTTTAATCCCTGCGTTGCCATCTGTGTAAGCGAAAGCACTACACTGTCTTGTGTACATACGGACAATAAAGGCTGATTGTCTTTTGTTTCTGCTTCTTTCAACATTAAATACGCTGAATTCATTGCATTTGTCAGACTGTAGTTAGCTGGGAATTTAAGACCTTTTTTCTCCTCGTTAACCAATTGATTTGTTACGTACTCAACACCTGGTTGGGTTATCCCAACTTTTACTACTGCATTTTGCTCTGCCATTATTCATTACCTCCATTTTCTTCTGTTGGTGCGGGCTCTTTCTTAGCGGGAATCTTACCGCAAATCACTTTTACCTTGTCTCTATAGTCCTTTATTTCTTCTTCTGTGACATCTACTCCAGTTACAATACCTCTTGACTGTGGATTGATTTGCACTGCATCACCGATTGATACTGAATCCTCGGAAAAATAAGTATATGGCCTACCGGTTGCAAAACCGTTGTTGATAAATTTAACTTTTATTATTTGCATTAAGCTACCTCCACTTTTAATTCTTTTTCATCGGTTACCGATAATGTGATCAGCTGACAATCCATATCCGGAACATTGAAGTCATTGATTCTTTCAGCGTTATCTAAGAACACCGGAACAGATACTTCATAGATTTTTTGCAATGCCTGGATGATATCGAGTTCAGCTAAAATCTTATGTCCACTATTTAGAGCACTGCTATATGCTTGGCCGTTAACCAATGGTTCACAGATTGGATTGTACCCGCCGTTTATCTGACGCTCGAACAACTTCCATCTGACGATTCTAAAATGAGAATTAATCTTCTCCGATAACAAATTCACCTTAGCTTTATTAAATTCCTCGAGCAGATAGATCTCTTTCTCAACCGTAGCGATATCTTGGCTCAATTGCTTCTGTTCGGCTTTGAGTTCCTCAACTCGGTCTTTGGCATCTTCAACCGCCTGCTTGCGCGCGATTAACCTTTGGATTTCATCAATTTCAGATTGGATGGCTCTCTTTTGTTCGGCTATGGATTGTTTTAGAGCCTCTGCATCATTTGTTAGGCGGATAGCAATTTCTAAGCCACTTGCTAATCCGATCAGTGATTTCTTAACCGATTGGTACTCCGTGTTAGCTGACAAGTCTACTGTTCCTGCAGGAAGTGTTTCGAGTTCTGCTTGCAACTTCTCTTTCTCTTTGGTGAGCTCTGCAATCTCCGTGATTCCATCTTCCAGCTGCTTTTCATACTCAACCAACTCAGCCTTACTATTTTTGATACCCTCCGCTATATCTTTACCTTTGCGGTTGATTTCAAGTAACCGTCTATTTTTTTCAGTGGTAAAGGCCAACACCATAGTTTCTTTCATTTCCTCGGGATATTCCTGCTTGCATACCGGACAGATATTAATACCCTCTGCCATTTCCTTGGATTTCTCTGTGGTGTAATCTTCTCCGAGTTTCTTGAGATAAGCTTCATCGCTTCCGATTGTTGCCTTCAGGGTGACGATATATTGTTCGGTTCTTGTCTTTCTGCTAGTGAATCCATTTAATGATTGCTCAACATTGGATAGCATATTAGCGGCTGTTCTTCTGGCTGTTGAAAATTTATCTTGCTCGGTGCGTTCGATTTCTTGGAGCTTCCCATTGGCTTGGGATATCTCAACTCTTAATTGGTTGACTTGGTCGTATGCTTTGGAAGTGTCACCGGCTTTGTTATCAACCTCTGCCATCTGCTCATGAAGTGCATTGAGCTGTAGCTCTCTAGCAGAGTAATCTTCTTCGATGATAGTCCTGCTTACTTCGTCTATCCTGGATGGAAGTTTGTCGAGTTTGTCCTTATACTCAAGCAGTGCTTTCTTATCTCGGCTTAAGATTTCCTCGGCCGTAAACTTAGCTAGTTCTGCGGACAATCCAATCTGTAGTTTAGGATCGGTAGCCAACACATCTTCATCGGTGACATCGGATACCAATTTAAATAGAGTTTTTCTCCGATCAATAGCTTTCTGTGCCATAAACGCATTGGTGTTACTGACAAACTTAAATACTTCCTCAGGAACCATTGCTTCTATATATGACTTGAATTCTGTCTCTGACTTCGGAATGGTGTTTACCTCAAATAAATTCTTATTGCCTTGGAATGTTTGTTCTTCGCTGCCCCTCTTCGTAACCCAATTTTGTTTCTGAGTCTTAATGACTTCCAGGGGCTTGCCGTCCACTTCGAAAATTGCTTGGACAGAAATATCAATAAAATCTACATCAACCCCGAGTTTATCCTTAGGCCTAATATCAAATGTAGAAGCCCCATCTAAACTCTTCCCGAACAACAACCACATAACCGCATCAGCAACCGTAGTCTTACCTGATCCATTCATACCTTTGATTGATGTCTTATCTCCGAAATCAACCACTCTATCCTTACACCCTTTGAAGTTCTGGATATGTAGCTTTTTTAATATCATTTTCATTGCTTGTTTCCTCCTCTGTATTTTCTTGACATTCGCATTTCTCTCCAAAATCTAAATTATTTCCACAGTCCGGACACGTCCAATAATCTTTCATGGCAGCCCCCTTAGTAAGAAATTGCTTTAGATACATCCCGGATAATAGCTATACCACTATCACAGGCAATATTTACAGCTTGACTCCCACCGCCAAAGTGAATGATTACCGTGTCCTCTGGATCTTGACGGCTCGTTAGTTCCAAACCGACTATATCTTCCCGGGTAAGTCTCAAGGTGGCTTCTAGTGACTCAATAAGCTGCTGTTTTGATACTCCTGGTTGCATAGGTTTTTCTCCATAACCATATCAGTTACCGCCAGTGCGCAATTCTTACAGACACATACATCCTTTACCGGATATAATTCAAAAAGATCACCGCTCCGTCCACAGATAACGCATTCATTGGAATTCTTGTGGATGCAGATCTCTTCACCATCAACATACATATCAACCGGTTCTCTATCCTTAAATCCAAGCGTCCTTCTAACTTCAATCGGTAGAGTTAATCTTCCTAGATCATCAAGTGACCTTGCAATTCCTCTGAATTTTTCATCAGCTTTTACCAAATGGATAACATTATTGACAACATACATACCGATCAGCGCGTTTACTTTCATTCCGAACGTTCTTCTGTATTCCATTGGAAGAGTAATTCTTCCGAGTTCATCAATCTTTCTTGTGATTCCCTTTGCCATAATTTATTCAACCTCCTTCAATCTTCTGCTTAATTCATAAATTAATTCTTGGTCAGACACATTTTCCAAAGAGTAAGGCTGCCGTCCTATCAATTCATCTATGCTAACATCCAATAAAGAAGCTATTTTTAACAGCGTTTCATAGCTTAACTCTCTGATATTGCTCTCATAGTTGGAATATGTTGATAAAGGAATATGTAGAAAGTTCGCAATGTCTTTTTGCTTATATCCTTTCACTTTGCGTAATCTCTTTATGCTACTGCCAATTTTAAGCACTTTATTTACTTTCATGGTCCGTATTGACCTCCTTCAAAGTTGGTGATATACTCACCTTAGTGTTTATTCCCGAGGGCCTTATCGTTTCGCAGACGATTGGGCTCTTTTTTTATTTCCGCTAATTCGCGGTTGATTATTTTACCAGCTTCTATAAGATAGCTAGCCTCGTGATCCATTCGATAAAGCTGTAAATAGTTAATTGCCTTATCTGCGTTTGATTTCAATATCTTTCCTCCTTCTGTGTTAAATAATTAATAAGTATTGTATCGAGGGCGAGTATTGCTATTGCGATACTCGCACCTGGTGATACACTGTTTTATGCCGATCAGGTTGTTGTCGGAAAGCCCGGCTATAACAAAG
>Ga0209540_10003680_pt1 | contig 10356 bp, 12 predicted proteins | sample BarGraIncu01121A_FD_184501 | JGI IMG/M metagenome (GOLD analysis project Ga0209540, IMG submission 184501) | Arctic peat soil microbial communities from Barrow, Alaska - Barrow Graham LP Incubations 011-21A (SPAdes) (version 2) | ecosystem: Environmental > Terrestrial > Soil > Wetlands > Peat... | reverse complement strand
AAGCGAAACGGCGAGAATGGCATTCGCGCCGAGCTTCGACTTCGTTTCCGTGCCGTCGAGCTTGAGCATGGTGGCATCCACGGTCAGTTGATCGAACGGGTCAAGGCCGATGAGCTTGGGCGCGATGACGTCGGTGACGTTCTTGACGGCCTTCTGCACGCCCTTGCCGAGAAAACGTTTCTTGTCGCCGTCGCGGAGTTCGATGGCTTCGTGTTCGCCGGTGCTCGCGCCGCTGGGCACTGCCGCGCGCCCGAACGCGCCGCAGCACAACGTCACATCCACTTCCACCGTGGGGTTACCGCGCGAATCGAGGATTTCGCGCGCCTGAATATCAACAATTTTGCTCATAATTTATTTTTAAATTTTCCAACTTCAAAACCCGAAGCGGGCATCATAAAAGTTGCGCACGGCGAGTCAAGAAAGCGTTGCGGTTTCAGGCAGGGACTTTGGTATTGCCACCATCCGAGCCCGTAAATCTGGAGCCGTGCGCAAAATGCGCACCGTTACAATTTCCGTTCCAAAATATACTTCCCCGCCCGTCCGGCGCGGAATAAAGTTCAATACCAGTGAACCCGATTCTACCCATGACAACACCACCCCGGGAAATCAATGTGGTCGAGCCCATCAGCCCGGCGTTGGGGCGGGTGAAGCGCGTGTTGTTTCAGTCGTTCGACTTGGGCAAGTGGTTCATCATCGGCTTCTGCGCGTGGCTGGCCTATTTGGGGGAAAGCGGAGGGTTTAATTTCCAAGTGCCGGGCGGCGGTGGCGGACATGGCAGCGGCGGCGAAAATTTCCGGCACGAGTTCGAGCACGCCAAAGGCTATGTCCTCAGCAATCTGGACTGGATCATCCCGCTGGCCGCCTTCCTGATCGTCGTTATCCTGGGACTTGGGCTGCTCTTTCTGTGGCTCAACAGCCGGGGCAAATTCATGTTCCTGCACTGTGTGGCGCTCAACAAAGCAGACGTTTCAAAACCGTGGAGCCAGTTCGCGCATGAGGGAAACAGCCTGTTTCTGTTCCGGCTGGGGCTGGGACTGATCGGGTGGGTGCTCACCCTGTCACTGGTGGTGTTGATCGCCGTGATGATTTTCCGGATGGTGCAGCGCGGCGAGCCGGACGTCGGCGGCATACTCGGCGCGGTTGGCCTCGGGTTGGTGCTGGTGGGGCTGGCCATTGTGTTTGCCATAATCCACAAACTCACGACGGATTTCGTGGTACCGATCATGTTTCTGCGGCGTAACCGGTGCTTGAAAGCCTGGCGGGAGTTGTGGGCGCTGCTTTCGTCCAACCCGGGCCAGTTCATCCTGTATTTTCTGTTCTCGATCGTGCTGGCGATGGCCATCGGCCTGATGGTCATGGTGGTCACGATCGCGACATGCTGTTGCTGTTGTTTGATGCTCCTGCCATACGTGGGCACGGTGTTGCTGCTGCCGGTCCTGATGTTCAAACGATGCTATTCGCTCTGCTTTCTGGCGCAGTTCGGGCCGGAGTATGACGTGTTCCCGCCAGCCGCACCGCCAACGATGTAAAACGGCTTTGCGATTGCCAAATCGTCGGGCTGAATATGGTGGCGCACCTCACTTCACTCAAACCATGCCAGCTTTGACTTGTTGGTGAAGTAGAGCAGTCCCAGCAACCGCATTTCAACGTTAGCCGACACTCATGATGAGACAAAGCCAGCAAGTCATTTCCAAAACTTCTTGAGCGGATAGGCAAATGCCTCCCGCCAACGGGCAAAGAAATTGGTGGGGGCCGGGGTCGTAAGGCGCGTGTGTTCGTCAACTCTCACACAACTGCCGCCGCACTTGGGGCACGCGCGAAAAAACTGTCCGCCCACCCGGGTGGTTCTCACACAAGCCGTGCAGAACGCGCCGCCGCATCTGACACAACACCACTTGGCGGCAGCCTGGGGATGCTGGCTGCATACGTCGGTGTTGATGGCAACCGGAACGCCGGCGGGGTTTGCCGCCGATGGGGCCACGTCCGCGCCCGAAGGCGGTCCGGCAGCAATGTTTGCCGGTTCCATGACGGGGTCGACCTGACAAACCATGGGCACCGTTCCCAGGCATAAGACCTGTCCGGGATGAAGCACCGCCTGTTGAATGGGTTTTCCGTCGAGAAAGGTCCCGTTGGTGGAGTTCAGATCCAACACGGTGATGACGTCGTCTTTCAGTTCAATCTGGCAATGATGGCTGGAAATGGAATCGTCGTTGATTTGAAAATCGTTGTCCGCGATCCGTCCCAACCGGTTCAATCCCGGTTTGAGCAGGATTTCCTGCAAGCCGTACGCCCTTCCTTCAATACGCAGTCGCACCATAAATCCAGCGGATTAAATTTATCTGATGGTTGACCTTCGCTTTCAAAGCAAGACTAAAGAACAAAACCATTGCGGTCAATTCGTTTTGACAACGGCCGGTGCCTTTGTTGGACGGCTCTGGGAAAAGAGCGAACGGAAAAGCGGGTTTGTCCAATTGCCGGCCAGGAATGGCAACCCATGAATCAAAACCTTGCCGTAACGAAACCGGTTTCCGGTTGCCAACCCACGATCCGCCCGCTATCAATTTCCCCGGCAATGGAGTTTGCCAAACCCTGAAGGGTGAACTGCGCTACCCCGAAAGCTTTCGGGGCTGACTGTTTTCAGCGCTGATGACTCCTACCAAACCGCATTGGTGGGAGTTTGTTTATGCATGAGAACATTTGGTTTGTGGCGGCCATCTGGATGGGATTGGCATTCATCGCCAGCTTGATTTCCATCCGCGTTGGCATTTCCGTCGCACTCATAGAAATCCTGGTGGGTGTCATCGCCGGTAACATTCACTTCGCCGGCGGCCAGCACATTTTACAAACGACCGATTGGATCAACTTCCTGGCGATGCTGAGCAGCGGCGTGCTGACGTTTCTGGCCGGCGCGGAAATTGACCCGGTCTCGTTGCGCGCCAATCTTCGCGCCAGCATGGCGATTGGCGTGCTGTCGTTTTTGCTTCCGTTTGTCTGCGTGTGGCTGTTCGCGCAATTCGTGCTCGGCTGGCCGCTGCATCAGGCGCAAATCGCCGGCATTGCGTTGTCCACCACGTCCGTCGCCGTCGTTTACGCGGTGATGATCGAAGGCGGTTTTGGCCAGACTCCACTCGGCAAAACGATTCTGGCGGCGTGCTTCATCACGGATTTAGGCACGGTGCTGGCGCTCGGCTCGCTTTTTGCCGACTTCAACGTCTGGCTGCTCGTTTTCGTGGCGGTGACGGCGGTGGTGCTTTGGTTCATGCCGAAGTGGACGCAGTTCATCATCACCAGGCTTGGCGCGACACGCGTGAGCGAGCCGGAAGTAAAGTTCATTTTCCTCGTGCTGTTCTTTCTCGGCGGCCTGGCGTCCACCGCCAAGAGCGAAGCCGTGCTGCCAGCGTATCTGGTCGGCCTCGTCGTCGCGGGCGTGTTCCTGCGCGACAAAACGCTCGTGCACCGGATGCGCACCATCGCGTTCACAATCTTCACGCCGTTTTATTTCATCAAGGCGGGGCTTTTCGTTTCGCTGCCCGCCTTGTGGTCGGCGCTGGGACTCATTGCCGTTTTGTTGCTGATAAAAATGGCGACGAAATTCATCGGGGTCTGGCCGCTCACCAAGGTTTTCTACATGCGCAACCGCGAGGCGAATTACACGACGCTGCTGATGTCCACCGGCCTGACCTTCGGCACCATCTCCGCGCTGTTCGGCCTGCAAAACCAGATCATTGACCAGACCCAATACACCGTGCTCGTCACCGTCGTCATTCTCAGCGCGTTCGTGCCGACGCTCATCGCGCAAAAATTTTTCCAGCCCACGATTGAAACGATGGTCGAATGGGGCAAAATTTACAGCGAACGAATCAACAGCAAGAAAAACACCCCGACATCGGATGTCGGGGCAACCGGAAAGTGAGGCATTATGTTCAAAAAAATCCTTGTCGGTTACGACGGCTCCAAAGGCGGCAAGGCCGCGCTCCAGCGCGCGGCGGTGCTGGCCAAAGGATTTAACGCCGACCTCTGCGCCCTTTGGGTGCGTGAGTTGCTGCCGCGCCACTCCGACCTGCCCGGCGAATACGAGGAGGAGGCTGAAGCGGCGGACGAATACTTCAAGGAACGTTCGCGGGAAATCCAGGAGGCGGCGGCTGGACACGGAATTCCCATCCGCTGCGAAACGCGCCGGGGCCACGCGGCCAAAACCATTTTACGCTTCGCCGACGAAGGCGGCTACGACCTGATTGTCATCGGCCACAGCGATCATTCCGAGTTATGTGGCCGCCTGCTCGGCGACACCGCGGACCGCATCAGCGACCACGCCCATTGCAGCGTGTTGATCGTCAAATCCTGACCCCGCCGTTGGGCCATGAACGAATTGCCCAATCAAATCGCGTCGCGGCTGAAAAGTGGCGGCAGGCGCGAATTGGTTTCGGAAGACATTGGCCGGTTGGTGGGCGCGCAGCCGGCGCACGGCTTTCCGCAAAGTTGAACCGTTTGACACGGCGTCGCCGCGCGAAGAAAATGGAGGCTGAAATGAATATTGTTCCAAAATCCAAAACCGAAGCCCCGGTGATTCTTATCCGCTTGATGGTTGGCACCGTTTTCTTCTTTGAAGGTGTCTTGAAGTTTCTTTACCCGGACGCCTTGGGCGCGGGACGGTTTGCCAAAATTGGCATTCCCTTCCCGCAAATCATGGGTCCGTTCGTCGGCGGCGTGGAAATTGTCTGCGGCGCGCTGGTGTTGATCGGTTTGCTGACCCGGCTCGCGGCCATTCCCCTGCTCATCAACATTTCGGTGGCCATTCTTTCCACCAAAATTCCCATCCTGCTGGGACACGGTTTTTGGACGTTCACGTTGCCCGACCTGCCGCGTTACGGTTTCCTGAGCATGATGCACGAGGCGCGCACGGACTTTTCCATGGTCCTCGGCCTGGTCTTTCTGCTGTGCGTTGGGGCGGGACGATGGTCGGTGGACGGACAACTGGCGGCAACCGGCAAGGAAACCATGAAATGAAAACCTGCCAGCCCCCGCAAAAGCCATTTACAGCTTTCACCACCCGGTTTAATTCCAGCCTCACCCGGACATCAATCACCTGGGCGGCCATGCTGTTGGTCGTTTCAGCGCCAGCACTCCTTGCCGGCCCGCCGTTTGTCACCGACGACCCCGAACCGGTGGATTATCAACATTGGGAGTTTTACATCGCCTCCCAACACACCCAGACGTCGGATGGCTGGTCCGGCACCGCCCCGCACTTCGAACTGAATTACGGCGTCATCACCAACGTGCAACTCCACCTCATCGCGCCGCTGGCGTATGACGCCCCGAAAAACGGCGCGGTGCAGTACGGTTATGGCGACACGGAACTGGGCGTCAAATTCCGTTTCCTCCAGAAAACATCCCTGCTCCCGCAAGCCGGCGTGTTCCCCCAGGTCGAAGCTCCGACCGGCGACAACGCGCGCGGGCTGGGCAGCGGACAATGGCAGGCGTTCCTGCCGTTGTGGCTCCAGAAAAGTTTCGGCGACTGGACAATTTACGGCGGCGGATACGGCATCAATCCCGGCGCGGGAAACAAAAACTGGGGCTTTGGCGGCGCGGTGCTCCAGTGCCAGGTGCGGGACAACGTCCTGGTCGGCGGCGAAATTTACCATCGCACCGCCATGCAAACCGGCGGCCGGGGCGACACCGCGTTCAACGTGGGAACCGTCATTGATTTCACCGAACACCAGCATCTGCTCTTCTCCGCCGGCCGTTCGATTGACGGCCCGGCTGATTTTCAAGTTTACCTCGCCTGGCAATTCACCTTCGGCCCGGAATTTTTCCATTCGTTCGCCAAGTTGTTTGAAAAGTGAAAATGTCCGCCCTCATCCTGACCTTCTCCCCCAGGAGAAGGAACAGCAATCGTTCGGCTCTGGTTTTGTGGATGATTGCCCAGCCAATCCCGTCGCACGAATTTTTAAGAGGACGCGAACGATTCTCCCTCTCCCCGGGGGAGAGGGCCGGGGAGAGGGCGAGCGTAAACACCAATTTCCGTGCAAAAGTTGAAGAACCGGTTTTTCTTTGTTGCTTTGTTTCTTTGTTGTTCAATTGATTTGTGAACGAAACGCGGGAAATCCTGGCCATCGCCATTTTCGCCTTCACCTACGTCCTCATCAGCGGGCGGCGGTTGAAAATTCTTCCGCTCAACCGCCCCGCCGCGGCGTTGCTCGGCACGGTGCTGATGGTCACCGCCGGCGTGCTGACGCCCGAGCAGGCTTACCGCGCGGTGGATTACAACACGCTCGTGCTGTTGCTGGGCATGATGCTCATCTCGGCGTATCTGAGCCTGGCCGGTTTCTTCGACTGGGCGGCCGGTTACATTTTGAAAGCGGCGAAGACTCCGCAACGGTTGCTGCTCTACCTCATCGTCGCCTCGGGCGCGCTCTCGGCGTTGCTCGTCAATGACACGGTGTGCCTCATGCTGACGCCGCTGGTCGTGGCCGTGATCGTACGCGGGCGGCTGCCCCTGCCTCCGTATCTGCTGGCCCTGGCCATGAGCGCCAATCTCGGCAGCGTGGCCACCCTCGTCGGCAATCCACAGAACATGATCATCGGCAGCCTCTCGCATCTCCCGTTCGTGGGTTTCTCCGCGTCGCTGCTGCCCGTGGCCATCGTTGGCCTGGCCATTGAATACATCGTGCTTCGTATCGGCTTCGGCAAAATGCTGCGCGCAGCCCGGATCAAACGGAACGAAGACCCCGTGCGCCCGTTCGATCGGCCGTTGATGATGATCGCGCTGGCCGCGCTGGCGCTCGTGTTTGCCGGTTTTGTCGCCGGCTTCAACCTGGCCTGGACGGCGCTGGTGGGCGGAGCGCTCGTGATGGTGCTGGCGCGCCGCGACACCCACCAGGTGCTCAAGCTCGTGGACTGGCATCTGCTCGTGTTCTTTGCCGCGCTGTTCGTCGTGGTGGAAGGCCTGAACACCACCGGACTGCCGGACCAAGCCTACGCGCATTTGCGCGGCATGTTCGGCGCTACGGAAACCTCGCAAGCTTGGAACCTCATGTGGTTTTCAGTCGCCGGCTCCAACATTTTTTCCAATGTGCCGTTCGTGCTCGTGGCCGGGAAATGGATCCCCAATTTCGCCAATCCCGCCCTGATGTGGAAGGTGCTGGCGCTGGCCACCACCTTCGCCGGCAACCTCACCATCCTCGGCTCGGTGGCCAACATCATCGTGGTGGAATCCGCCCGGGGCCATTGCGAAGTGGGTTTTTGGGATTACGCGCGGTTCGGCATTCCGATCACGATTCTGACCACGGTTGCTGGCATGGCGATCCTGCTCCTCCTCGGCTGACCATGGCAGACAACCCTCCAACCCCCCGCTTCCGCTGGCTCAACCGCACCGTCCTCGGCATCGGGCTGGCGGCGCTGCTCAGCGACTGGTCGCACGAAATCGCCACGACGGTTCTGCCCGCATTCCTCGCTTCCATGGGCGCGGCGGCGGCGTGGCTGGGCGTGATTGAAGGCGTCGCCGACGGCCTGTCCAGCTTCGCCAAGATGGCGTCCGGCTTTTACACGGACAAACTGCAACGCCGCAAACCCATCGCCGTCGTTGGCTATCTTGTCACCGCGCTCGGCACGGCGTCTTTCGGACTGGCGACGGCAGCCTGGCACATTCTGATTTCGCGGTCGCTCGCGTGGCTTGGACGCGGCGTGCGCACGCCCGTGCGCAAGGCGCTGCTTGCCGCTGCCGTCACGCGCGAAACCTACGGTCGCGCCTTCGGCTTCGAGCGGATGATGGACACCGTCGGCGCGATTGTCGGACCGGCCACGGCCTTGGTTTTACTCACCGCGCTGCAACACAATTATCGCCACGTTTTCCTGCTGACGCTTATTCCCGGAGTTTGCGCCGCCGGATTGATCGCGTTTTTCGTCCGGGAAAAAGAGCGCAAACCCGTGGCGCACGTCTCGTTCGGCCAACGGCTGCGTTTGCTGCCGCGGCCTTACCGGAAATTTCTCGTCGCCGTCGGAATTTTCGGCGCGGGCGACTTCGCCCCCTCGTTGTTGATCCTGCTGGCGACGCAAAAGCTCACGCCGGAGCTGGGCGCGGCCAAAGCGGCCAGCGTCGCGGTCGGATTTTACGTGTTGCGGAACATTTTTTACGCCGGGTTCGCCTACGTGGCGGGCTGGCTCGCGGACCGTTTCAAAAAACATTTCGTGCTCGCGTCCGGTTACGCGCTGGCGGCGGTGATGGCCCTGTTGATTGTGGTTGCGCCGATGACGATTGGGCTGCTCGGCATCATCTTCGTTCTCAGCGGCATGTATGTGGCGATTGAGGAAACGCTGGAAGACTCGTTTTGCGCGGAACTGGTGAGCGAGGAACAGCACGGCATGGCGTTCGGCGTGCTGGCCACCGTGAACGGCATCGGCGATTTCCTGTCCAGCATTATCGTCGGCGCGTTATGGACGGCGGCGGGCACGAGCGTGGCGTTTGGTTACAGCGCCGTATTGTTTGGCCTGGGCGCGTTACTGGTTTTGAGAACAAGACCGGTAACCACGGATGGACACTGATAACCACCAGCCTTCGTTTGTTTCGCGCTCGCGCTCCGCTTACAAAACTTTGTCCCACGTGGGACAAAGTTTTGTCATGTCGGATTAACGTTGAAAATGCGCCGCGGGATTCGGCGCGACGAGTGCGGCACAGATTTCGTGTGGTTTCTGCCTTCATCCGATTTCGGCGCGATAAGCGCATTTTTCGCGATTGGTTTTCTGCCGCCCCGATGGGGCTTGGAAAATTATTTTTTGGGCCGTTTACCCAAGGCGTTGCCTTGGGCTATTTTCTGTCAGCCTTGCAGGCTTTTAATTCGTGTCCATTCGTGTAATCCGTGTCGCCTCTTTGTGTCTTTGTTCCTTTGTTGTTCAATCCACGACCGTTGGGAAGGACGAAGCGTGAGGTGCGAGGCGAGCGGGCAGGAACTATTATTGTTTGTCCTTGGGATAATAAGGACCGTAAAGCAGCCCGTGGTCCTTGGGCGTCAACAGCAGGGCATTGGCCATTCGCGAAACGTCATGAGCTTGATCGGTGGATGAATTGATGGCCTGATCAACCGCGGCCACGATCAAATCGGCAAAGATGTTTCCACTGCCGCCGGAGTTTTGCTGGGCGGTGGCGGTGCCTTCCCAAAGGACCATCCCGGTTTTTGTATCCACGAGCTTTGCTTGAACGGTGACAATGGTGGCGCTGTTGATCACCTGATACTTCGTCCCATATTGCTTGAGCGTGACGTAAAGGACTGCGTCCGCGCCGAAGATGTCCCTGATTTTGTCCAGCGGGGCCTGGTGCATTTCGCCGGCGGTGGGCAGGCCATTTTCCTTCATGAACTGGTCAACCACCACCACCGGATACACGTAATATCCCATCTCGGCCAGCGGCATGGTCACCGTGGAGAGATAACCGTAGGTGCCTTCAACCGCCGTGCTCTCGTTGAGCGGCGGCAGCACGAGAATGGACCGCGGTGGATGCGCGCGAAAGTTGGTGTAATCGTAGGGCGGGGTCACACATCCGGTGAGCATCACTGTCAATGCCAGACCGCACAATCCCAGTCTTAAAAGGCGCGTTTTCATTTCTTTGCCAGACTGGCCAGCATCCGGTCCATGAACACGGTGGATTCCGGGAACTGGGCTTTTTCCTTTTCAAATTCCTGCCGCGCGAGGCCCGGTTTGCCCAATTGGTAGTCGAGATAACCCAGATACGCATGAAACCCCGGCGGAACGGGTTTGTTGGCCGCGGCGGCTTTTTGCAAATCCTCCTCCATCTTCTGCACCTGCGCTTCCGGCGGGACCTTGCCCGGCTTCGCGTAAGTGACATAGACAAGGCTTTCGTAGCGGCCCCAGTGATAAACGTAAGGAGACTGGCATCCCGTGATCAGCAACGGGACGGCCAGCAGCAACGGCAGCAGTTTTAGGCGGGCGTTGCTCACTGTTTCTCCGGCCTCCATTTGCCCTGTTCCACACCTTCCACCAGCCGGTTGACGGCTTCCCGGATGGCGAGATCCAGGACCTTGCCGTTCAACGTGGAGTCGTAGGCCGCCGCGCCGCCAAATCCCAGCACCTCGCGATTGCTGAGCGCATATTCACCCACTACTGTCCGGATATTAGTAGCTGAATACCAACTGGTTGCAAATATCTGCTTCCGGATTCTGGAAGGCTGAATCTCTAAGCAATTGATACAGAGGGTCTTGCTCAAATGCGTTCACGCCCAGAATCTGCAAAATGTTGTAGAGACTCATCTCGGACTTCAGTTGCTTTTTCACAATCGCCACTAACACGTATACACAGATGGAAATCCAAATCTGGGTTTTCACCGCGTTATCGCTGGTGCCGTAA
>Ga0209540_10003679_pt1 | contig 10357 bp, 10 predicted proteins | sample BarGraIncu01121A_FD_184501 | JGI IMG/M metagenome (GOLD analysis project Ga0209540, IMG submission 184501) | Arctic peat soil microbial communities from Barrow, Alaska - Barrow Graham LP Incubations 011-21A (SPAdes) (version 2) | ecosystem: Environmental > Terrestrial > Soil > Wetlands > Peat... | reverse complement strand
GCCTGAAAGAAGAAACTCAGCCAGATATTATCTGAAGCATTGTAATAAAGATTTATAGGCTGAGAAGTAAGATGATCGGCTTCAAACCCTGTTGAAGAGGCCTCACTGTACAACCTTCCGGTATTGTCCAATGCATCGAAAGTGGCTATTCCGGCCGTGATCTGACGATCGGAGTACGTGTTATTGATAAAAACGAAGTTGTCTGTCCATTTCTTAGCGTCGGGGAATATCGAATGACCCGAGAAATCATCAAAGAAGGGCAGTGTGAGAGTATCATTTGAAGTTAATCCTCTGTTTTCCCTGAATATCCCGACGGAATTTAAGATACTTCTGTTTGATTGGAGACCGGTTATTACTTCCTGACCAGGAGTATTTACAATACATGCTTGGAGAAAAATTAGATATAGGATTATTCTCTTAAACATCTGGATCAGTTAGGCAGTTTGTCTGAGATTTTAATTGAAGGGATTGTATCTTGTAAAATTCTGGTTGAATCAACTTTAAGTTTCGCTGCATCGACCGTAAGCCAAATGTAAATTGCAGATCCAAGTTGAAGAGTTGATTCTCCTTTAAATTTCGGAATCTGTTTATAGACAAAGGCATTAGTGGTATCTGCACTGGTTTTAATTGTATTGTCATAGACAAAAGTGCCCAGGTTAAGTGATGATCCCAGAATTTTATCTCTTGCAGGATCAAGTTTCATCCCAAGAAGAGAAGGAACGGAAGATCGCTGGTTGCTTAATCCTTTACCAAGCAGCAGATCGACCACTGAACCTTTCTGAAGAGAGTCTCCAGGCGGGATTTTGATTCCGTTATAAAGTTGATCGAGAACAACATTAATGGATAGATCGGGTTTGTATCTTAAGAGACCTATTTCAAGGCCGGAACTCTCGATCAGAGCTTCCGCCTGTCTTAATGAAAGATCAACAAGATTAGGCATTGCTACCATTTCCGGATGAAATGCATTGATTGTGAGAACAACGGTCCTCCATTTTTTCACTTTGAATCCGGGTTTAGGATTCTGTTCAGCAATGCAGCCCCGTGGAACTGCCGTAGTGTAAATTGAATCGATTACCTGATAACGGAGCCTGCTCTTTTTTGCAAGTTTGACAGTCTGCTCCATGGTAAGTCCTACGAAATCGGGAACAGGTCGTGCCTGCCCATGACGTGTATAAAAATTCATCCAGATAAGTAATATCAATATACCACCTACAACAATGATAATAGCATATCCAAGATTCTTAAGAAATAGTTTGCTCAGGATAAAGTTTTTTAAGCTCATACAAACAGATTGAACATTAGTAATAACGCAAAGGTACTGATAAAATTATAAGATAAATCGGTGAGATACTAAACTGATAAATTGATTTGTCTGTAGAGTGAATCTCTTTCCACAGGAATGAATCCTGCCTGCCTGATCAGGTTACATATCTCATCAGTGCTCATTGCAGGGTTTTCCTCCTCTGAACCAGCCATCGAATATATTCTTGTTGTATCATCAATTGTACCATCCATATCATCTGCGCCAAATGAGAGAGACATCTGGGCACACACCTTACCTGTCATCGGCCAGTATGCTTTAATATGAGGGAAATTATCAAGATAAATCCTTGAGACTGCATAGTTGCGGAGATCTTCTATTGTATTTACCTCGCCAAGATATGACATACTGTTGTTCGACTTCTTATATTTCAAAGGTATAAACGCATTAAAACCTTTTGTTTTATCCTGAAGAGAACGGAGTCTTTCCATATGATCGATACGATGTGCGTAGGTTTCTATATGCCCATACAGCATTGTAGCATTTGATGGAATTCCCAGTCTGTGGGCTGTTTCATGGATTCTGAGCCAGAGCTCAGATGACGCTTTTTCGTCGCAGATATTTTTTCTTAGCTCTTCATCGAATATCTCAGCTCCGCCTCCCGGTATTGAATCAAGACCGTACCCTTTTAAAATCGCCAATCCCTGTTCTATTGATAATCCAGCACATGAAATCATATGATCGAGTTCAATAGCGGAAAAAGCTTTAATATGGAGTTCAGGTCTGTGCTCTTTAATTTTCTGTATAAGTGATCCCCAGTAATGCAAATCGTATAATGGATGTACACCACCGACTATATGAACTTCAGTAACATCCTTATTGTCAAAACGTTTCACTATATCAAGCATCTCTTCAAGACTGTATTCCCAGCTTTCAGGATCGCCTTTGGGTTTATGATAGGAACAGAACCTGCAGTTATATATACAAATATTAGTCGGTTCAATATGAAAATTGCGGTTGAAATATGCAAAATTGGAGTTATGTCTTCTCCTGACAATTCCGGCCAGCAATCCAAGAGACGCCAGATCGGCATTTTTGAAAAGAAACAAACCCTCTTCGGGGTTTATTCGGGTATTGCTGGTTATCTTATCAGCGATATTCCTGAGGTCTTTATCGGTAATATGATTTATTAGGATAGACATGTTTTTATTTAAAAGTCTATAAAGGTAAGAATATTAGAAAATAAAAAAGGCGTCTTTTCTAAAGACACCTCATTCAAATATCGTAAAATATTTATTATCCTTTTAATTTAAGTTCAGGTGAAGCGGAGAGTTTCTTTCTCCCCTTTGCCCTGCGTGCAGCAAGAACTCTTCTGCCATTGGGAGTTGACATCCTTTCCCTGAAACCGTGCTTATTTGCTCTCTTCCTTCTTGATGGCTGGTATGTCCTTTTCATCTTTTCAATTATATTTGTTGACTAACTTCTGATTTGAGACTGCAAATGTAGTACTTTTTTGAAATATAAAAACCGGGAAGATGTTTTTTTTAAAAAAATCAAACAGGCAGATATACAATCACTTTAGTTTCAAAAAAAGATTCATTAAAAAAATCTTTAATCAGCCACACCTTTGTACTATTCCTAAACTGCGACAGCTCATGTGTCAGATCACCCCCTTTGAGATATAAAATACCATTTTCAAATTTGTTGGTTCCATTACGGCTAATGTTTTTTGCTGTAAGTTTTACAAAATCCGGGAAGCCGGTTACAGCACGGCTGATAATAAACTGAAACTTCCTCGGTTCTTCTTCAATCCTTTTTCGTACAGGGATTACATTTTTCAAACCAAGTTCATCTGAAACAGCACTAACCACCTTAATCTTTTTTTCAATAGAGTCGAGCAGGGTGAATTCGGAATCGGGAAATAATATAGCCAGAGGAATTCCTGGAAAACCGCCACCGGTTCCGACATCAAGGATAGTGGTGCCAGGTATAAAGTTAATGACCTTCGCTATTGACAATGAATGAAGGACATGATGAACATAGAAATTGTCCATGTCATTGCGCGATATCACATTAATCATACTGTTCCATCTGTCGTATATTTCCTTTAATCCCGACAGCTTCTCTTGCTGATCATGTGATAATAACGGGAAATACTTAAAAATAGATTCTAACACTACCTGTTACCGGTTTTGATTAATATGTTATATAACAAGGTTTTGGCCCTGAATAATTGTGCTTTTACCGTTCCGATCGGAAGATTTAGTTCAGATGATATCTCTTCATAAGAATATTCCTTATAATAACGAAGTTCGATGAGTGCCTTATATCTTGGTTTTAGCTGGCTTACAATATCTTTAAGGGCTGCTATCTTCTGGTGATTAATCAGCGACTCTTCAGGATCAGGAAGGTCAGATTGGATATTCACGGTAACATTTTCCAGGTTATCCTGTAAATGATCAAACGGGGTAGGCGATAATTGCTTCTTTCTTATAAAATCAATACAGTTGTTGGTAGCAATTTTAAAAAGCCAGGTGCTAAAAGCGTATTTAGGCGTATATGAGTCAAGGTTTCTGAATGCTTTTCCAAATGCCTCAATAGTAAGATCCTCTGCATCTGATGCATTATTTACCATCTTAAGAAGCATATAATAAATGGAATCCCTGTAACGGTTCATCAGGCTTGCAAAAGCTTTTTCATTTCCCTTCTTTGCTTCTTCAACAAACAACAGATCGCCTTTGGCCTTGTCAGATAATTCGTGAACTACTTCCATTTATCACTCCCGGATCTTCTCCTGGTATTACTTAAAAATATTATACTGTTTATCACAGGTGAAAAGATATCGAAAAATAGCAAATAAAATAATAAATCGGATTCATTCAGTTTCTTCTGGATTTGAGTAAAAACTATAATCTGGCTTATTATCCTTATAACAAAAACAGCTGCCACCCATGGCCATAGAAAAATGTTTGAAATCAAGACGATGAATGTTATGTAGAAAAGTACTCTAGTTGCCGGTTCAGTTATCAGGATTAGTTTATCTCTGAATTTGTAATATGGAGCGGTTGTCAGATGCCTTTTCTTCTGAGTTATCCATTCATTAAAATCAGAGGATGGTATCGACCTGGTATGAGTTTCTTTTCTGAATTCAACAGAGGTGTTTTTCCCTGTTGCAATTGAATTAACCAGCAGGTCATCATCACCTGAAATAACATGATTATGCGAACCAAATCCCTTATTATTGAAAAAGACCGACCGCCTGTACGCAAGATTGCGTCCAACACCCATGTATGGTATGCCTCTTATAGCCATGCCAAGATACTGCATTGCAATGGTCAGGCAGTCGTATCGTATATACTTGTTCAGAAATCCTTTCTTCTTCAGGTATCCGCCATATCCCAGAACAAAATTGGTGTTTTCATCAAAATGTGATGCCATCCCCTCAAGCCACTTATCTGATTCTGGATGACAGTCAGCATCGGTAAAGAGGAGGATTTCATTTTTTGCTGCTTTTATTCCAATGAACTGGGCGAATTTTTTGCTGTGCGTGAATTTGGGATCCTTATTAACATTAGATATTCTCAGACGCGGATATTGTGTCAGATATTTTCCGAGTATATCATAGGAATTGTCTTCTGAGCAATCATTTACAACAATAACTTCAAAGTCGGGATAATCCTGTTCAAGTATCGAGGGTAAAAAGTTCTGCAGGTTTTCTGCTTCGTTTCTGGCACATATTATAATGGACACAGGCTGTCCGCTCTTTTTTAATTCGGAAGGTCTATTCAGATAAACCGACAGATAGAAGAAAAAATAGTAAAATAACTGTATAGCTGCCGCTGTGGCAAAGATGCAGAAGATAACTAATAGAATAATATTTTTGTGGTCGGCCATTTGACTTCCAAATATGTCAGCAATATTAATAAGATTAACGGAAAGGCAAAAAATATATTACAACAATAATTTCTTATAATTTTATAAGCCGTTTGGAAAAATTAACTTTGTGCTTCAAAAAAAATGATTTTGCAGCATGTTTGTAATTGAGAGCAGGGATCCGTATTCAAAAGCGCGCACAGGCGTTCTGAAAACCCCGCATGGAGATATTCCTACTCCAATTTTCATGCCTGTTGGTACCGGGGGCACGGTAAAAGGTATTCTGCAACGTGATCTTACTGAGGATATAAACGCGAAAATTATACTCGGGAACACATATCATCTTTATTTACGTCCTGGCACTGAGATACTTAAAACAGCAGGTGGTCTTCATCATTTTATGTCGTGGGACCGACCTCTCCTTACCGATAGCGGGGGTTATCAGGTCTTTTCATTAACCGGGAACAGAAAGATTACTGATGAAGGAGCAATCTTCAAATCACATATTGATGGATCGAGACATCTATTTACCCCTGAAAATACAATTAATATTCAGCGTATTATAGGTGCAGATATTATGATGGCGTTTGATGAGTGTGCTCCTTGGCCATGCGATTATAATTATGCGAAAAAATCGGTCGCACTGACACATCACTGGCTCGACAGGGCAGTCGTAAGATATAATGAAACAGAACCTTTGTGGGGGAAGGAACAGTTGCTCTTTCCAATAGTCCAGGGTGGTACATTCGATGATCTTAGAAAAGAATCTGCAGAAAAAACGGCTTCAGCAGGATTGGAAGGAAATGCGATAGGAGGGTTGTCAGTAGGAGAACCTGCTGAAGAGATGTACAGAATTATTGAGATTGTAAATGAGATACTTCCTGATGAAAAGCCACGTTATCTCATGGGAGTAGGCACTCCGGTTAATATCCTTGAAGCAATAGAAAGAGGTGTAGATATGTTTGATTGTGTTATGCCGACCCGTAACGGAAGAAACGGAATGTTGTTTACCGGCGAGGGTAGCATTAATATCAGGAACAAAAAATGGGTCGATGACTTCAGTCCCATAGATTCGGATGGCCCGTCATCTGTAAGTTTAAGTTATTCCAAAGCATATCTGAGGCATCTTGTAATGTCAGGTGAAAACCTGGGTGCCCAGATAGCAAGTATACATAACCTGGCGTTCTACCTGAAACTTGTGGGTGACGCGCGAAAACAAATTGAAGAGGGTAATTTTAAAAAATGGAAAAACTCAATGATAAAAAAGCTTTCAGAGAGATTGTAGATTTCCTGAAACCAAAGCTTATTGATAAATACATAATCAGGAAGTTCCTTGGTACCTTCTTCTTTTGTATTGTATTGATACTGACCATTGCTGTTGTATTCGATTTTGCTGAAAAAATTGACAATTTCATGGAGAAGCGGGCTCCTGTGAAGGCAATTATTATTGACTATTATTTTAATTTCATTCCATATTTTGCGATGCTTTTTGCACCGTTATTTGTCTTTATTGCGGTCATTTTCTTTACTTCAAAAATGGCTGTAAATACAGAAATTATTGCCATTCTTAACTGTGGAATGAGTTTCCGCAGAATGATGTGGCCCTATTTTATTTCAGCTTTTACCATAGCTACATTTACATTTGTTCTCACCAATTTCGTAATTCCCAAAGCGAATCTTATAAGAATGGATTTTGAAGATAAATACTACCACTCTTCAAATAAAAGAATCCCCCTCGATAACATTCACAGACAGGTGACAAAAAACACTTATGTCTTTATGGGAACATTCAACGCTTTAAGCCAAAGGGGGCAGAACTTCACTATTGAAAAAATATCTGATAGCGGATACCTCGAATCCAAACTGTCATCTATGTCCGTATCTTATGATACTGTAAAACAAAAATGGTCAGCACTGAATTATTATATCCGCGATATGAAAGGTAATCAGGAGGTTATTACCAAGGGCAAACAGATTGACACAACTCTTACAATAAAACCAGAAGATTTTTCGAGAGATCCAGGATATGTAGGCACAATGACATCGCGTGAACTGGAGGATTACATCAAACTCCTCCGGCTTCAGGGATCAGATGAACTTAAACTTTTCCTTATTGAAAAATACAGAAGGTTTGCCAATCCATTTGCCGTGTTTATACTAACGCTTATTGGTGTTTCCCTGTCATCAAAGAAAATAAGAGGAGGTATTGGAATGAATATCGGAATAGGTCTTATGCTTAGTTTTTCCTATATTCTGTTTCTTCAGTTTGCCTCTCAATTCTGCCTGAAAGGTAATCTTGATCCAATGCTGGCAATGTGGATACCAAACATTATTTATGCGGTAATTGGTCTGGTGCTTTATAAATTGGCCCCGAAATAGATTATAACTCGTACAATTTCCTTAAAATTGCACACTTAAATTTAAACTCTCAATTTTGATAAAGATTCATAACTGATAAATAAAACTGATTTTTATGCCAGTCAATAAAAAGATACGTGAGCTTCAGGAAAAACGTGAAAAAGTCCTTCTTGGAGGAGGTGAACAGGCAATTGAGAAGCAGAAGGCTATGGGAAAACGGACAGCCCGTGAGCGCATTATGGCACTGCTTGATGAAAATTCATTTAATGAATACGATTTATTTGTTGAGCACGATGCCCGTGATTTTGATATGGATAAGAAGTCACTTCCAAGCGATGGTGTTATTATAGGTTCCGGAACAGTTTATGGTGCTCCTGTTGCAATTTTTGCACAGGATTTTACAGTTGCAGGCGGTTCACTGGGTTTAATGCATTCAAGGAAGATTACTAAAATTATGGATCATGCCCTTAAGATGAGAATGCCACTGATTGGTATTAATGATTCAGGAGGCGCAAGGATACAGGAAGGCGTTAACTCACTGGCTGGTTATGGTGAGATCTTCTTCCGTAACACTATTTCGAGCGGTGTTATTCCACAAATCTCGGTTATTCTTGGTCCATGCGCCGGAGGTGCTGTCTATTCACCGGCTCTTACAGACTTTGTTTTCGTGGTTGATAATATCTCAAAAATGTTTATAACAGGACCTGAAGTTATAAAAACCGTTTTGGGGGAAGAGATTTCTATGGAAGATCTGGGAGGAGCCAGAGTACATAGTGAAATAACCGGAAATGCTCACTTCTTTGCTTTAAGCGAGGAAGAATGTTTTGAGCAGATCAAAAAACTTATCACCTTTATTCCATGGAATAACGGACAGAAAGCCAGAATGTTTGAACCCGGAGAACCGAAACCGGAATACAATATTAATAAAATCGTCCCGGAAGACCCAACACTTCCTTATGATGTTAAAGATGTTATCAGGGCAATTGTTGACAATTCGGATTTCTTTGAAATAATGGAACTTTATGCAAAGAATATCGTGATTGGCTTTGGCAGAATGGGAGGACGTACAACAGGGTTTGTTGCAAACCAGCCTCTTGAAATGGCGGGTGTCCTTGATGTAGATTCTTCAGACAAAGCTGCAAGATTCATTCGTTATTGTGATGCATTCAATGTTCCCATAATTACATTGGTTGACCTGCCGGGCTATCTGCCCGGAGTTGATCAGGAACACGCAGGGGTGATAAGGCATGGAGCAAAAGTTCTTTATGCTTACAGTGAAGCTACAGTTCCCAAACTGACAGTTATACTCAGAAAAGCATACGGAGGCGGATATATTGCAATGAGTTCACGGCATCTCCGTGCAGATTTTGTTTTTGCCTGGCCATCCGCCGAGATTGCAGTTATGGGTCCTGAGGGTGCTGCAAACATAATATTCCGGAAAGAAATAATGTCAGCTGTTGATCCCGATTCAATGAGAAAGCAAAAGGTAGAAGAATATAAAACTAAGTTCGCCAACCCCTATGTTGCTGCTTCACGAGGGTATGTAGATGCTGTTATTGAGCCTTCCGAAACCAGGAAATTCCTGATGCATTCAATTGAGGTGTCAGAAAATAAGGATGTCTCAATGCCATTCAAAAAACATGGTCTCCCTCCTTTTTAGTTAGATGCACCAGAAAACAGATAGAACTGTAATGAATAAAAATGATAAGCTTGAATTTCTCAATATTGATACCAGTTTATATCAAACGAGAATCAGCAATAAATTTAAAAGCAGGAAACCTTACCAGCCTGCTGATCCGAGGATTATCCTGAGTTTTATACCAGGCACTGTTCTCGATATCTTTATAGAACCCGGGCAGTATGTTTCCAAGGGAGATATTCTGATGATACTTGATGCCATGAAGATGCAAAACAAGTTGAAATGCAGCATGGATGGCAAAGTAAAATCCATAGCTGTTAAAAAGGGAGATAAAGTTTCAAAAGGGACAGTGTTGCTGGAGCTTGAGTAAAAATTATATTACTCCTTCCCATATCACAAATTCCTTAAGTTTCTTTGGCAGGTTAGGCTTCTCTAAGAATATCCCATAAACACTCGATCCGCTTCCCGACATAAGACTAAAAATTGCATTGGATCTGTACAATTCCTCTTTTATATGACCTATAACAGGATGCTTTTTAAAGGCAAAAACTTCAAAGTCGTTTATTATAAGCCCTTTCCATTCAATTACGGGACGTTCGATTAACTGCTTAAGACTTATTGAATGGAGATGAGGCTTGCAATTCTGGTAAGCTTCACTGGTGCTGATTCCGACACCCGGGTTGATGATAACAAGATAATATCCTGACAACACAGGGCTGACTGGAGTCAGTATCTCGCCTCTGCCTGACGCCAGTGATGGAACACCATCAACAAAAAAAGGACAATCGCTTCCCAGCCCCAAAGCAAGTGATTTAAGATCATGATTGTCAATATTGAGTCCAAAATGTTTGTTGATTATTTTTAACAGACATGCTGCATCAGATGAACCTCCGCCTAATCCAGCACCGGCAGGAATAGCTTTGTGCAGATGGATTTTCAGAAAGGGGAAAGATTTTATATCACGTAATCTGAAAATGGTTTTCATAACAAGGTTGTCTTCCGGAATACTTCCGGTATAAATGCCTGTCGTATTAAAAATATCCTTATCAGTGTGTTGATCAGAAATGACGAATTCCAGAGCGTCACATAGCCCTACCGGATAAAATAAGGTTTCAATGTCGTGAAAGCCATCGGGCCGCTTACCCGTGATAAGAAGTCCAATGTTTATTTTAGAAATTGGGAATACAACCATCTTTCTCTCTTTGATGTAAAAATACCATTCGTTT
>Ga0209540_10003678_pt1 | contig 10358 bp, 10 predicted proteins | sample BarGraIncu01121A_FD_184501 | JGI IMG/M metagenome (GOLD analysis project Ga0209540, IMG submission 184501) | Arctic peat soil microbial communities from Barrow, Alaska - Barrow Graham LP Incubations 011-21A (SPAdes) (version 2) | ecosystem: Environmental > Terrestrial > Soil > Wetlands > Peat... | reverse complement strand
TCGAGCAGCCGCTTGGCCAGGTCCGGAGAGGTCGACGCCATGTTCATGATGACCGGCGTGCCCTGTCTGAACTTGTCGGCGATACCTTGGGCCTCCGTGAAGCTCTTCGGCTCCACGATGTGCATCTTCATGTTCGCCGAGACAGGCGTCACCGTGGCCGGGCCGGCAGGCACGCTGCGTAGCGACGAACCGCTCGAGTACCCGCCACCGCGCACGCCTGCTCGATCGAGGTCGGGCCCCCGGTCGAGGCGCTTCACCGCGCCGGGACCTGCGCCGGAGCCATACGGCGAACGGTACGGAGGCTCTTCACGGCGAGGAGGCGCGTACGCCTCGTCGGCGTCATCATCAGCCTCGTGGAAGCCGGCGTCCTCTTCGTAGTATTCCTCGTCCCAGTCGTCCTCGAGGCCAAGTCTGACCTTCAGGTCACGCCAAAGACTCACAGTCGTCTCCTCGTTCCGGGGCTATCTGCCGAAGATCGCGCCACCTACGCGAACGATGGTCGCTCCCTCTTCGACGGCCACACGAAAATCGTTACTCATACCCATGGAAAGCTCGTCTAACTCTACACCATTGAGAGGCATCCCTCGCAGTGAGTCGCGCAGCTCGCGCAGCTCGCGAAACACCCAGCGCGCGTCCTCCGGGCGGCCGAAGGGTGCCATCGTCATGAGTCCACGCACTGCCACTCCAGGCATGTGCGACGCCTCGATGAGCGTCTCGCGCACGTCGACCGGCTGAAGCCCGTGCTTGGACTCCTCGCCCGAGATGTTGACCTCGAGCAACACCGGCTGGACGACCCCTGCCGCCTCGGCTCGTTTGGAGATCTCGGCGAGCAGCTTCACGGAGTCCACGGAGTGGATGAGGCACGCCTTGCCGACCACGTCTTTGGCCTTGTTGGTCTGCAACGTCCCGATGAAGTGCCAGTTCGCCGTCGGAAACAACCCGTACTTCCCGAGGAACTCCTGGACTCTGTTCTCGCCGAAGTCCGAGATGCCGGCCTCCAGGGCTTGGCGAATGACGCCAATGCCGTGCGTCTTGGTGACGGCAACGATCAGAACCTCGTCGGGGTTGCGCCCGACGCAGTCAGCCGCATCGGCGACTTGGCGACGGACCGCCCCATATCTCGAGGCGACCGCGGTCACCGGGCTACTTCCTAGCCTGAGTCTGGGCCGACTCGCCATGCGTCTCGCGCTCGCCCGTGATCAGATAGGCGATGCGCTCACCGATGTCGACGGCGTTGTCGGCGATCCGCTCGAGGTAGCGGCTGGCAAGCACCATCTGCGAAGCCCACTCGATGTCCTCTTCGTTGGAGAGACGCGCGAGCTCCCGGAAGAACTGCTTGTAGAGGTGGTCGATCGGCTCGTCGAGCTCGGGAAGCTTGCGGGCGAGCTCGAGGTCGCGCTTGTCCAAGGCCTCGCGTGTCGCGTCCAGCACCCGATAGACGAGGTTACCCTGCGCCTGGATGAGGTCGTAGAGGGTCTGTGGGCCTCGGCGGCCCGCGGTGCGCTTGGCGGCCTTGGCGATGTTGGTGGATAGGTCGGCCATGCGCTCGAGGCGGATGGCCATGTACGCGAGCGACTGCAACAGTCGCAGGTCGCGGGCGACCGGGGACTGGGTCGCGATCGTTTCGATGACGCGCTCCTCGACGGCCGTGCAGCGATCGTCGAGCGCATGGTCGCCGCCGATGACCTGGACCGCGAGGTCCTCGTCCCCGGTGATGAGCGCGGTGACGCCTTGGCGAGCAGACTCGGTCACCGAGTCGAGAATGCCGACGACCTCGGCGTGTATGTCTTTGAGTTCGTGCCGGAATTGCTCGCGCATGTCAGCTCCTCGAAATGCGTTTGCCTATCTCGACAGTATAAGCGGAGACTCCCCGCACGATGCGGCGAGTTTGTAACACGAACTCGCAGTCGATCGGGTTGCTCGGCGAGCGGCTAGCCGAAGCGTCCCGTGATGTAGTCCTCTGTGCGCTTGTCGACCGGGCTCGTGAACAGCTCGTTGGTTCGGCCGAACTCGACGCAAACGGCGGGCTCGCCCGCGACCTCCTGCAGGAAGAACGCGGTGTAGTCGCTCACGCGCGCCGCCTGCTGCATGTTGTGGGTGACGATCACGATGGTGACGGTGTCCTTGAGCTCGGACATCAGGTCCTCGATCTTCTGAACGCTGGTGGGGTCGATCGCCGAGCACGGCTCGTCCATGAGCAGCACCTCGGGCTCGACTGCCAGCACTCGTGCGATACACAGGCGCTGCTGCTGTCCGCCGGAGAGCGTCAGACCGTTCTTCCCTAGGATGTCCTTGACCTCTTTCCAGAGGTTGGCGCGCTTGAGCGAGTCCTCGACGAGGGCGTCGAGTTCGGACTTCTTGCGCACACCTTGAAGGCGTGGCCCATAGGCCACGTTGTCGTAGATGGACTGCGGGAACGGGTTGGGTTGCTGGAAGATCATCGCGACACGACGACGCAGGTCGACTGGGTCGACGCCCGGACCGTAGATGTCGGCACCGTCGAGCGCCATGAGCCCCTCGACGCGCGTGCCCGGGATCAGGTCGTTCATGCGGTTGATGCAGCGCAGGAACGTCGACTTGCCGCAGCCGGAAGGACCGATGAACGCGGTGACGGCCCGGCTCGAGATATCGACCGTGATACCGGTGAGCGCGTTGAAGTCCCCGTACCAGAAGTTCAGGTCTCGGACGCGAACCTTCGCCGGGGTCGCGGCGACGGGGTCGACGCCCGCCCTGAGTTGGACTGCCATCTTCGTCACACCTTCCGAGAGCCGCGCAGGATCAGCCGCGCACTCAGGTTGAATCCGAGGATCATAACGATCAGGAGTAGAGCGGTGCCGAATGCGGTGGGCAGATTGATGCCGTCAACGGCAAGCAGGTACAGATGCACGGTCATCGGCCGGCCGGAGTCCAGCGGCGAGACCGGCAGGTGGACCGCCTGACCCATTGTGTAGAGCACGACGGCAGTCTCACCCACCGCGCGGCCCATTGCCAGGACGATGCCGGTGATGATGCGCGGCGCTGCGGCGGGCAGCACGATCTTGCTCACCGTCTGCCATTTGGTCGCGCCGAGACCGTACGATCCCCAACGCATGTACTTGGGCACGGCGCGGATCGCCTCCTCGGTCGCCCGCATGATGATCGGCAGCATGAGCAGGGAGAGTGCCAGCGCCGCCGAGATCATCGAGAGCCCCAGCCGCATCGTCTCGACGAAGAGCGCGAAGCCGAAGAGGCCCATGACGATCGAGGGCACGCTCGCCAAGGAGTCGGCCGCGAACCGGATGGCGTCGACGATGCGGCCTTGATGCGCGTACTCGGCGAGGTACACCGCGGCAAGCACCGAGATCGGCGTGCTGATCAGCATCGCGAGTGCGGTGACGTAGATCGTCGAGACGATCGTGGGCCAGATGCCGCCCTCGGAGTTGACGCCGTGAGGCGACGTGAAGATGAACGCGGGCGAGATGACGCTGATGCCGTTGACGAACACATAGAGCAGCAGCGCCCCCAAAGTGGCCACCGTGATACCGGCGGCCGCCCAGAGTACTCCGATGGCAAGAGAGTTCGTGATGCGCTTGTTCATCGGCTAGCCCCTGAGTCTCGAGAGGAGTCGCACGGCGGCGACGAGGAGCATCGAGAAGAGGAAGAGCATCGCCGCCATTGCGAAGAGCGCGGTGCGGTGCAGGCCCACAGCGTAGGGCATGTCCATGACGATTTGCGTCGTCATCGTCGCGAGCGGGGCGAAGATGCCCTTCGGGAACACCGGCGCGTTGCCCACAACCATGAGCACGGCCATCGTCTCGCCGATCGCGCGCCCCATCCCCAGGATGATCGCATCGATGATGCCGATCTTGGCGGCCGGCACGACGACCTTGTGGATCGTCTGCCACTGCGTCGCGCCCATCGCGTAGGACGCCTCACGAATCCCCTCCGGGACCGACCTCAGCGCGTCCTCGGAGAGTGCCGCAATCGTGGGCACGATCATGATCGCGAGGACGATCCAGGCAGTGAACGCGCCGAAGCCCAGCGTGCCGCTGAACCTCGCGACGATCGCACGCAACAACACGATGCCGAAGAACCCGTAGACGACCGACGGCACACCGGCGAGCAGCTCGACGGCCGGACGCACGAAGGAGCGCACTCTGGGCGAGGCAACGTCGGAGAGGAACACCGCCGTACCCACCGCCAGCGGCGTCCCGAGCGCCAGCGCCCCGAGCGTGACCAAGAAGGAACCAGCGATGAGCGGCAGGATCCCGAACGTGTTGGACGCCGAGGACCACACCGTGCCTGTGATGAACTTGCCGAGCCCGTAGTCGGTGACGATCGGCCACGCCTTGACGCCGACGAACACGAAGATGAGTGCGACGGCGACCACGAACATGAACGCGCAAACGAAGAAGAGCGCGGCGAGCAACCACTCGCGCACGTAGGTGCCGCGCGAAACGAGTTGAAGTGTGCCGGCGCTATGCGGGCTGGCGGTCTCGTCGGTCATCGTTTGCCCCCTTCCGCAATCGGGATGAAGCCCGCGTCGATGACGACACCCCTCTGGATCTTGGCCGAGAGCACGAAGTCCACGAACTCCTTCGTCAGACCCGTGGGCTGCCCCTTCGTGAAGAAGTGCAGCACACGGCCGATGGGATACGTGTTGTCGGCGACCGTCTTCTCGCTCGGGACGACGCCATCGATCGAGAGTGCCTTGACGCTGACCCCGGCGAAGCGCGGCTTGACGAAGCCGAGCGAGATGTAGCCGACCGCGCCCGGTGCGCGCGCCACGACATCTCGAACCTGGCCCGTGCCCGGCAGGACGGTCGCCGCGGCGTCGAACGTGGCGCCCGCCATCACGAGCTTCTGGAACGCCTCGCGGGTGCCCGACGCCTCGTCCCGGTTCACGACTTCGACGGTGCGGTCTTCGCCGCCCACCTGCTTCCAGTTCGTGATCTTGCCCGTGAAGATCTCTCGCAGCTGCGCCATCGTCAGTGCGTGGACGGGGTTGTCGGGGCTGACGATCACCGCGATTCCGTCATACGCGATCGGAAAGTCGACAAGGCCCAGCTTGTCCTCCTCGGGCTTGAGGTCGCGCGAAGAGGTGCCGATGTCCGCGGTTCCCGCCGATACCGCCTCGATGCCCGCGGAAGATCCCAGCCCTGAGACCAACACCGTCGTGCCGGGGTGCAGCGCCTTGAAGGCGTCTGCTGACTCCTCGGCGATGGGCAGGATCGTCGTCGAACCGCTGACGTTGAGCGTGTTCCCACGGGTGGAGACGGCGCCACAGCCCGCCAGAGACAGACCGCCGACGGCAAGCGCGAGGACGAGCGCGAACAGCGTCAGAGGATGCACGCGAGAGCCGCGTGACGTCCTGTCACGCCGTCCTCGGCACGGTACGAGAAGAACCGGTCGGTGGCCTCGGCGGTGCACGTTCCGAGGCGCGCAATGTTGCACCTTGCGACTCCTACACGTTCAAGGCTGGCGGACACGACGGCATCGAGGTCAAGTCCCCCCGATTCGGCCCGCGCAAATGTACCAAAGCCGTTAACGAATTGCGACAGCAACACCTCATCGACTTCGTAGTGACAGTCGCGAATATGCGCGCCCACGTACGCCCGCACCTGGGCTACGTCGCATGCCGTCTGCGTCGCCATTCGACACGCCGTCTTGCCCGGCAACGACGCGAGCGCTCCGCGCCAACCCGCGTGCACGACCGCAACGACCGGCCCGGGCGCAACGAGCACCACAGGCACGCAGTCAGCGAAGCACAGCGCGAGCGGCACCTGTGGCGCGGTGGTGATGAGTGAGTCGGTCGCCGAGATGGGAGGCGGACCATACGCGGCGAATGCGCCCGCGCCCGCCGTGGCCGCATCGACTAGCGCGATCCGCTCGCCGTGGACTTGCTCGGCCATCGTGAGGCGATGTCGCCACGCCGACAACCCGGTCGCTCCTACGAACACCGCGCGGTTCTGATCCACCGCGCCGGGGTCATCACCCACATGGCCAGCGAGGTTGAGCGATGCGAAGGGCGGCGCGCTCACTCCCCCACCGCGTTCGCTGAAGGCCACTACAACTCGCGACTCGAGCAGCGCCAGATCGGTCCAATACGAGCAAGCGTCGCCCTCGACGCGCTTGAGTGAAGGTGTGTGATCAGGCCTCAACTCGCGCACCTTCCAACCGAGAACACCCAACGCCTCAACTTCAAGTCAACCCTACGACTTGAGGCTATGTCGTGGTGGGAAGAGAGGAGGACCCGGTGGCGACGAGGTCCCGCCGTCGTCGCCACCGGGTCCAAACCGGGATGCTTGCACCGCGGCGAAACGCTAGAACGTACGCTTCTTGAGGAACGCCGGAATGTCGAGTTCCTCTTCGCCGATAGGCTCAAAGGCCGGCATGAACTGCGTGCCCTCATCTTCGGCCGCCGCAAACGACATCGTCTCCTGTTTGCGGCGAGCACCGTCAAAGCCGGTCGCAATCACCGTGACGCGGATCTGGTCCATCATCGAGTCGTCTATGACTGCGCCGAAGATGATGTTGGCTTCGGGTGCAGCGGCTGTGGCGACAACCTCGGCCGCCTCGTTGACCTCGAACAGGCCCAGGTCGCTACCGCCGCAGATCGAGAGCAGCACGCCGTTGGCGCCTTGGATCGACGACTCGAGCAGCGGGCTGGAGATGGCGGCCTTCGCCGCGTCGTGAGCGCGGTTGTCGCCAGTCGCAAGACCGATGCCCATGAGCGCCGAGCCCGCGTCCTGCATGATCGTGCGCACGTCGGCGAAGTCCAGGTTGATCAAGCCAGGCACCGTGATGAGATCGGTGATGCCCTGCGTGCCCTGACGCAGTATGTCGTCAGCGAAACGGAAGGCGTCCAGGATCGACGTCTTCTTGTCAGCGACCTGCAACAGGCGATCGTTCGGGATGATGATCAGCGTGTCGACCACGTCACTGAGGCGCTTGATGCCGTCCTCGGCCTGCAGAGCACGTTTGCGACCCTCAAATGCGAACGGGCGAGTGACGACGCCGACCGTCAGCGCGCCAATCTCCTCCTTGGCGATCTGCGCGATGACGGGCGCGGCGCCCGTGCCAGTGCCGCCGCCTTCGCCTGCGGTCACGAACACCATGTCAGCACCCTGTAGTGCTTCTTTGATCTCGCCGCGGTTCTCTTCTGCGGCTTGGAAGCCCACATCGGGGTCGGCACCTGCGCCGAGACCCTTCGTGAGATTCACGCCGACATGGACCTTGTAGTCCGCGTCGGACATGAGGAGCGCCTGCGCATCGGTGTTCACCGCGATGAACTCGACGCCCTTGACGCCGGCCTCCATCATGCGGTTGATGGCGTTGGTCCCGCCACCCCCGACACCCACGACCTTGATTACTGCTAGGTAGTTGGCACCAGTATCGAGCATTTCAGACCCTCCCCGAGAAGCCGGTCAGAGCTACAACTCTCAACCTCAAGTTGACCATTACCGTGCGGGCGGAACACTCAATCTTCGCATAAACGTTATGGAGTGTGCAAGGGGTCAGTTGATCGGATGCGCGGACCAAGGTGCGCGCTCCAGGCGATGAAGCAAGTTTCCCCAGCTAGTTGCCAGGATTCAGCCCCCGCCACGTCGGTCTGTCCGTCACACGAACATTGACGTAGACGACGTTTTTCTCCTTGCCGAGAATGGCCCGAGCGATGACATCCTTCTTCGCGATCTCGTCGGCGGAGCCGACAAATACCTGAACGTCGTTCTTCAAGACAAGCATCGTCTTCTCGACCGTAGCTGCCGAAACGAACTTCAGCCGCTTCTTGAGCTGCGGGCTCAACCCCGCGACCACTCCGAGTGCGTTGGAGAGCTCGGCCGACGCAGACCTTCTTCCCGCCGCAGGCACAAGGTTCGGGACGTCCTTGACCAGGACAAGGCCGCCGGTCGGCTCCTTAGAACGTTGGGTGACCCAATACCCGTCCCCCGTCACAAGCCAGAGTCCCGAGGAGCCTGTGTCTGCCAGCACGAGCGGCACGCGCTCGGTCACGTCCAAGACCACCGTGTGCGGAAACGATCGCTTCAGCCGAGCGGAAGCGACCCACGGAGAGGCCTCCACGCGTCTGAGGATTTGCGCCTTGGGCAACCGAAGCAGTGTCGCGTCGGCGGGCACCGCGGCGAGAGTAAGTATCTGGGCCGTGGTGAGGTGCCGTACCCCGTTGACCTTGACGGAGTCGACAGTGAACAGCGGCGCCCGCCACAGGGCGGCCAGCCCCCATGCGAGCGCCACGACGGCCGCCACCAAGGCGACACCCAGCAGCATCCGCCTGCGCCCGATCTCCTTGCGGCGACGGTCGCGGTCCTCTCGCTTCTGGCTGGCGACCTTGCGCCCTGCCGAACTCGGTTTGGGCACGCGGCTACCGGCTCGGTCAGAGCTGTCGCGCTGCGTCTGGCGCGGCGTGCGCTTGCGCTCCGACTCCACCTCGGGCCGGTCCTTCGCATAACGTATTCGGACGGTCTCCTCGGCGCCGATGACGACGCGCTTACGACTCGAGGAACTGCCCGAGGAACCGGATTTCCGGCCTGAGCTCGATGCCATTCGCGTCCTTCACGGTCTCGCGGATGAGTCTGACCAGCGCTACGACGTCGGCCGCCGTGGCGCCTCCGGCATTGACGATGAAATTCGCATGCACGTCTGACACCATCGCGCCACCTACTCTAGCGCGCTTGAGCCCCGCCGCCTCGATGAGCCGGCCCGCCGAGTCTCCCTGGGGATTCACGAACACGCTGCCAGCGCTCGGCATGTTGAGGGGCTGCGTGCGCTTGCGGCGGCGCAGGTTCGCCTCCATCGCGCGGCGAATGCCGACCTCGTCGCTCTCGGTCACGCGCAGCACGGCTTCGACAATGATGCCACGTGAGGGCAGGTCACTTCGCCGATACTCCCAAACGATCTCGGGGCCACGCACCGCGACGAGCCCGCGGCCCGGAGCGAACAGGGTCACCGACTCGACGATCGAGCCGATCCACTCGTCGCGGCTCCCGGCGTTCATGGCGAGCGCGCCGCCAACGGTGCCGGGAATTCCGACCGCGAACTCCAGACCCGAGAGCCCGACCTTGAACGCGTCTTGGACGACCGCCGCGAGGATGACTCCCGCGCCGCTTCGCAGGTGGTCGTCGTCGATCACGTGGCGCTTGAAGTCGCGCCCGAGTGTCAGCACGGCACCGCTGTAGCCGGCGTCGGAGGCGAGCACGTTGCTCCCCTTGCCGAGTACCGTCCACTCAATCTCCTCCTCGGCGAGGATGCAGGTCGCCGCCGCGAGATCTGCGACCGTGGCGCACTCCACGAACAGCGCCGCCGGGCCGCCGATGTGATAGGTCGTGTGCCGCGCGAGCGGCTCGCCACGGCGGACTGGGCCGGTCAGCTCGGTGCGGAGTCGCTCGTATGCCTCGGCTACTGGCACGTCGCTGCTTCCCCGTCTTCGGAGAGAGCGCGAACGATCTCGGGGCCCAATGCGGTCACATCACCGGCGCCCATAGTGAAGACGACGTCGCCCGAGCGCACGCGGCTCTTCACATAGGGGACGACCTCGGCGCGATGCGGCAGGTAGGCGACCTGCACCCGCGGGTGGGCGCGCAAGACGGCCTCGAGAAGCGTCTTGCCGGTCACGCCGGGGATCGGCGCCTCGCCAGCGCTGTAGACGTCGAGCAGGATTGCCAGATCGGAGTCACCGAATGCCTCACCGAACTCGGTAGCCAGCGCTTGGGTACGCGAGTAGCGATGTGGCTGGAACACCACGACGACGCGCTTGAAGTCGAGCGTCCTAGCGGCGGCCAGGGTCGCACGAACCTCGGTCGGATGATGGGCGTAGTCATCGACGACGGTCACACCAGCCCGCTCGCCGATGAGGTCGAACCTCCTGCGGACGCCGGTGAACTGCGAGAGGGCATCCGAGGCATCCTGCAGGTCAAGGCCGAGTACCCATGCGGTTGCAAGAGCGGCCACTGCGTTGGACGCCATGTGGACTCCCGGAATCGTGGTGACTCCGGTCGCGACATGCCCGTCGGCGGTGAGAACCTCGAAACGCAGACCGGCGCCCTCTCGGCCGAGGACGGTAGCGCGCACGTCGCACTCGTCACAGACGCCGTACGTCACGACGCGATGGCCCGTGGAGCGTGCCATGTCGACGAGGTGGGGTTGATCGCCGCACACGACGAGCGCACCGCCCGGAGAGACGCGGCTCATGAAGTCGCAGAAAGTCTCCTCCACCTTCTCGAGCGTCCCGTAGTGGTCGAGGTGATCCGCCTCGATGTTGGTGACGATAGCTATGTAGGGATCGAGATAGACGAACGATCCGTCGGATTCGTCTGCTTCGACCACGTAGTGCTCGCCGGTGCCGTTGGCCGCGTTGGCGTTGA
>Ga0209540_10003677_pt1 | contig 10358 bp, 7 predicted proteins | sample BarGraIncu01121A_FD_184501 | JGI IMG/M metagenome (GOLD analysis project Ga0209540, IMG submission 184501) | Arctic peat soil microbial communities from Barrow, Alaska - Barrow Graham LP Incubations 011-21A (SPAdes) (version 2) | ecosystem: Environmental > Terrestrial > Soil > Wetlands > Peat... | reverse complement strand
CCATTCACAGTGCCATCCTGAGTCGGAACAGCCTGTCCGACCTTTGGCGGAAAGGATCCAGGATTCGGGTTACTGGATTCTTTACTCGGTTCAGAATTACTAAGCGATTCCTCCGCTACCTGCCCGACCTGTTGGTCGTTCGGGCGGGCGCTCGGAATGACAGGAGTGGCAGCCTGGATTACGGGATCAGAAGTTGACTCTGGGGCAGCAGTGTCCACCCCAAGGCTAGAAACCATTGGCTCTGCGTCCACCTGAGGTTCAATCACTTCTTCAACCGGTGCAACTGTCTCTGACGCCGGTTCGGCATTAGTATAAAACCCCGTATCAGTGACCGGTTCTGTGACGGGTGGTGTTGAGACAGCATTTTCCTGGGTCTGCAATACTTGCTCGACAGTCTCTTCTGGGGCTTTTACGTTCTCGTTTTCGGTGAGTAACGCGTCAAAATCTGTCACGGGTGCCGTGCCTGCCTCTGGCTCATCCGTACCCGCACCATAAAGCCCAGCTCGAACGGTACCGCCATTGCCCCAATCGGCAGCCATCACCTCATTTTCAGGTATTTCACGGCCGCAATCGGAGCAAATGTAGCGTCCGTTGACCTCGATAAGTTCAGTTTTACAATTTGGACAGATCAAGTCCCCTCCCCATATCTTTATTATGACAGGTTATCAGATGTAGTGCCAAGTCTAGCCTCTAACTCACGAATTTCGTCTTTCATTTTCACTACTTCGTTTAGTACGATTTTCTCCTCAACAGCAGCTACCAAACGACGGGTGCTATCGATCACGTCCGGGCTGACCGATAACGATGTAGCACCGTATTCCACCATCTTCTGAGCAACTTCTGGATACACGCTAGGGGCTTGTCCGCAGATAGAACAAGTGACACCATATTTGGCGCAAGTCTCAACTGTGTGTTTTATCATCCACTGTACGGCTGGATATCGCTCGTCGAACTCTTCTGCCACGACACTACTATCACGATCCAGTCCCAGAGTCAGTTGCGTCAGGTCATTTGAGCCAATCGAGACTCCATCGATGCCCATTTCGCAGTATTTGTCGATTTCGATGACTGCACTCGGTACTTCTACCATAATCCAGAGTTTGAAGTCTGGGTCTGCCTGTTTGTTTAGCCCAGAATCCTCAACAATTTTCTTAACTTTGGCAAATTCGTCAGTACGACGAACAAACGGAATCATCAACTGCAGATTATTGTAATTCTTACGAACGCGTTTGATCGCTTCCAGCTCTAGACCGAATTCTTCTGGATCTTTCAAATATCGAAAACAACCACGATAGCCAATCATTGGATTATCTTCCTCGGGCTCAAACTCTTCACCACCTTTTAGACCACGATATTCATTGGTTTTGAAGTCCGTGGCACGATAAACTACAATTCTAGGGTGGAATGCCTTGGCAATCGTCTCTAATCCTTCGGCAAGTTTACTGACATATTCTTCTTGTCTTCCCTGTTTGATCATAGCCTTAGGGTGTTCGCCGATAGATTCCATGATGATAAATTCTGCACGCAGCAAACCGACGCCATCCACGTTCATCGCTGCCACCTTTTCGGCCAGTTCAGGCTCCCCTAAATTCACATAAATTTTAGTGGCTGTTACGGGTGCTGATTCTGTAGTTACTGGTGCAGTTTGTGGCACAGGAACGGTCGGAACAGCCATAGCTCCCTCATATACAACCCCATTCTTTCCATCCACTGTCACAATCTGACCAACTTTGAGCTTGGTAGTAGCATCTCCGGCGCCAACAACACAAGGTATGCCAAGTTCACGCGATACGATCGCAGCATGGCAGGTGCGACCGCCTGCATCAGTTATTATAGCTACAGCGCGTTTCATTGCCGGTACGTAGTCGGGAGTCGTCATCTCAGTTACCAATACATCACCCACCAATATCTGATCTATATCGCTGGGACTATGGATGATCTTCACCGGTCCGCTGGCCATACCGGTACTGGCGGCTTGGCCTTTGATAATTACTTCTTGTTTACCCTGAGCCGCTGTCTCTTCGTTAGCCTCTTTGTCCCTTACTTCTTGTGATTTATCAGTTTCTGTATTCAATGTTGTCACCGGACGGCTTTGCAACATGAAGACTTCGCCATTATTGATTCCCCATTCAGTGTCTTGCGGTTTACCATAATGCTTTTCGATGGCGAGTGCGAGTTTGGCGAGTGTCAAAATCTGTTCATCTGTAATTTTCTGTTTTGACTGCAACTCTTCAGGTACTGGAATACCTTCTTTCTGAAGAACTGAGAGATCGCCGGTGTCACCAGATCCTGATTCGCGAGTAAGCATCCAAGTCTGTTTGAAAACATCCTTTGCGGTAATTTCGAGTGTTTTCTTGTCTACTAAATATCTATCTGGAGTAACGGCGCCCAAAACGACTACCTCGCCCAGACCATAAGCAGCTTCAATGGAAATGTGGTCAAGATCATTGTTAGTAGGATCTATGGTAAACATCACACCAGCCGCTTGTGAATCCACCATCTGTTGCACGGGTACGGCAATGCCTACTTCGAGCTGGCCAAAGCCTTGCTCGGCACGGTAATAGATTGCTCTTGCTTCAAAGAGAGAAGCCCAGCATTTCAGCACGGCCGTAAGCAAATCTGCTTCGCCGAGGACATTCAAATATGTAGCTTGCTGCCCTGCGAAGGAAGCTCCAGCCAGGTCCTCCGCAGTTGCCGATGAACGGACTGCTAGATATAGCTTTTCCTTTGGTGTCCCCGTTTGTTCGACAAGTTTTGAAAAATTTACCAGTATCTCTGCCTTTAGGTCTTCGGGGAGCGGAGTATCGAGCATCAATTTCTGAGCTCTTTCTGCTCTGTCTTGCAAATCTTTACTATTTTCCTTATCAAAACCCTCAAGAACCTCGGCAATCTTTGTGTCCAGGCCAGTCGCTTTGATATAATCAAAATAGGCTTGAGCGGTGATGATATAGCCATGAGGCACAGGTAGCCCTGCCTTGGTAAGTTCTCCCAAATTAGCGCCCTTACCACCGACTATAGCACCATCATCTTTACCAACTTCTTCAAACCATAATATGTTTTTACTCATCTTGCTTTTCCTTCACTCCCAAACATTTTTATCTTTTTCATTACTACCTTTTTGACCGCCTCTATCTCGCCTGGCAGATATTTATACGGCACTATCTCTTCTGGATGTGCGTCGAGCTCCGTATGTAGAGTCTCCGTATAGGCTTGGCGCAGTTCTGTATTCACATTTACCTTGGTAATTCCTAGAGAAATTGCTCGCTTTATCTGCTTCTCGGGTATTCCAGAGCCACCATGCAACGATAGCGGAATACCGATTTTGCCAATCTTCTCGAGCCGATCGAAGTCTAGTTCCGGCTCATTCTCATAAATACCGTGGATATTGCCGATAGATGATGCCAGGACGTCTATGCCAGTTTCGTGTACAAAAGCCGCCGCTTGGACGGGATCGGTATAAGTGGATATATCCACCGTGGCACTTTCATCATGAATCTCACTGGCGCCACCGATGTGTCCCAGCTCTCCTTCGACAAAGATGTGGTGTTCATGAGCATATTCCACCACTTCGCGGGTCAGCTTCACGTTCTCGGCATAGGCAAGGGCCGATGCGTCTATATGGATCGAGGTATATCCAGCGGCAATGGCTTCCTTGGCACTCGTGAGACTCTGGCCGTGATCGAGATGAATTATGACCGGTATCTGCAGATCGGCGGCCAAATCACGCACAGCGTCTGCCACCAGTTCGGCGCCAACATAATGCATTTCTTTCTCGCTAGTTTCGATAATGACCGGCGAATCCAGCGCTACCGCTGCGTCCAACACTCCCCGGATTGCCTCGAGCGTAGACACATTAAAGGCACCGATGGCGTATCCACCCGCTCTTGCCTTCTCAAATAACTTTTCTGGGCTGACAATCACTTCTTTTTGGCCACTTTCTTTGCTGGTTTTGCAGCAGGAACGGCGTCAAAAGTGCTCGCAATCTTTGCAAATTTCTCATGATCCAAGCTGGCACCACCAACGAGGACGCCATCAAATTGTTTTAATTTCGCAAAATCAGCCGCATTTTCGTCAGTAACACTACCACCATAAAGAACGCGAACGTTTTCGGCTGCATTTTCGCCATAAAGTGCCTTTATAAGCGCGCGGATGTTAGTAGCCATTTTCTCAGCGTCGACTGGTTTGCAGATATGGCCAGTCCCGATAGCCCAAACGGGCTCATAGGCAATCACGGCTTCGGCTATTTCGCCAGCCGTCAGATGTGATAAAGCGGTCTCGAGCTGGCTCATTACCACCACCTTACTCAGTCCATCACCCTTTTCGTGCAGAGTTTCGCCGACACAGATAATCGGAGTCATATCATGGGCCACCACCGTGGCTGCTTTCTTGGCCACCACCTTATCTGTGTCCCCAAACATGGCTCTACGTTCGGAGTGACCGACAATGACATATTTTACGAAATGCGCCAGCGCCACAGGCGATATTTCGCCTGTATAAGCTCCTTCTTCCTCATAGAAAACGTCTTGAGCGCCCAAATTTAACTTGCTACCAGCCACCTCTTTGGAAGCGGGATAAATATCGAGATAAGTCGGGCAGACTGCTGCGTCGACATGTTTCAGTTTCGCTACTTCTTTCTTCAATTTCTCGATGAGCACAGTGCTTTCTGGCACTGTCAGATTCATCTTCCAGTTACCAACAACAAGCTTCTTATTCATTTCCCCTCCAGTTTTCTAACTCTATTATACCAAATTGTGAGCGCTAGCCCAAAACTTTCAGACCTGGCAGCTCTTTGCCTTCCAAATATTCCATGCTGGCACCGCCAGCCATAGACACAAAATCATATTTTTCCTTCACGTTTTCGGCTATGGCAGCGACGGTATCGCCTCCACCAATCACAGTATACGCAAGTGATTCGGCCACGGCTTTGCCAATAGCCGTAGTCGCCTTTGCAAATGATGGAAACTCAGCCACGCCCAGTGGTCCGTTCCAGAATATCGTCCCGGCTTTGGCTATCTCAGTCTCGAAAGCTGCCACGGTATTATCACCGATATCAGCGATTATATCCATCTCATCTAGTTCATCGGCACCAATCTGCCTACCACGTGCGTTTTCAACAATGGCCTTTGTTACCACCACATCAATTGGCAGGACTACCTTCACGCCCTTCACCCTGGCATTCAACATGATTTCTTGGGCTGCTTTCACGAGGTCTTCCTCGTAGAGAGAGCAACCGACTTCGAGCTTCTGCGAATAGAGAAAGGTATTGGCCATCCCCCCGCCGACCAGCAGGACGTCGATGCGATCTAACATATTGTTCAAAATGTTTAATTTATCAGAAATCTTTGCCCCACCAGAAATATAGACAAATGGCTTCTCGGGGTTATTGAGTAATTTACCTAGGCCATCAACCTCTTTTTGCAGACCAAAACCAGCATAACTATCTAGGTATTCAGTCACACCAACGATGGAGGCATGCGCACGATGGGATGCCGAAAAGGCGTCGTTGACATAATAATCACATCCATGGGCCAACTTCTGTGCAAATAGCGAATCATTCGACTGCTCGTCCTTGTAAAACCGCAAATTCTCAAGCAAAAGTATATCGCCGTTTTTTGCTGAACTGACGGCATTATCTCTATCTTGACCAACACAGTCTGGCACAAATTGAACACTTTTTTTGATCAATTTCTCTAGCTCTTTAGCCACTGGGATCAACGAGAATTCTGGCTTCACTTCTCCGTCTGGTCTGCCAAGATGGGAGCACAGAATGACTATAGCCTCTTTCTCTAGTAGATAATTCACGGTTTCTAGGCTAGCGGTGATTCGTTCACTATCGGTAATCTCGCCGTCCATCATCGGGACATTATAATCTACACGTACCAGTACACGCTTACCAGATAGATCCGAAATGTCTTGGATTCTCTTCATAAACTTCCTATTTCGTAATAAATACAGCCATATCGGCGAGCCTGCAGCTATAGCCCCACTCGTTATCATACCAACCAATGATTTTAAAGAAATTACCTCCAATGTTTTTGGTCATCAGACTATCGTAAATCGCAGAATATTCGTTACCCTTGTAGTCCATTGATACTAGCGGCTCATTGGAAACGAAGAGATAACCCTTCATACGGCCGTTTGCAGCTTCCTGCATCTTTTTGCCGATTTCCTCGATGGTTGTATCACGTTCAAGTTCAACGACAAGGTCGGTTACAGAAACAGTAGGAGTCGGTACACGCAGAGCGATACCGTCCAGTTTGCCTTCAACTTCTGGGATCACCTCTTTCAGCGCCTTAGCAGCGCCAGTCGAAGTCGGGATAATGTTTAGCGCTGCCGCTCTGGCACGTCGCAAATCTTCGTGAGGCAGATCTAGGATGCGTTGGTCGTTGGTATAGCTATGTATAGTAGTCATTAGTCCCGCCTTCAGACCAAAGTTATCCACGAGCACCTTCACTATCGGAGCCAAACCATTGGTGGTGCATGATGCGTTGGATATGATGTGATGCTTCTTTTTGTCATATTTCTCTTCATTGACGCCAAGCACCATAGTAATGTCCACATTCTTGGCTGGGGCGGAGATCAATACTTTGTTGGCTCCAGCAGTCAGATGGGCTTTAGCCAGCTCTCCGTCGGCAAAAAACCCGGTACATTCGAGCACGACATCCACACCAAGCTTCTTCCATGGTAGTTTCGAAGGATCTTTCTCAGCGAATGTAGCCACTTTTTTGCCAGAAACTTCGATATAGCCAGTCCCAACAGCCACCGGCACGTCCCAAACACCATAATTGGAGTCATATTTCAACAAATGGGCCAAAGTTTTATTATCCGTCAAGTCATTCACGGCTACTATCTCAACTAACGGATATTTCTCAGTGATAATCTTGAATACTTGTCGGCCGATACGGCCAAAGCCATTGATTGCGAGTTTCATAAAATCCTCCTATTCACTGCGTATATTCTACTTCGTATGAACAGAAAAATGAAGGGCAACAAAAAAAGAGATGTAATATTTCCACAAATATTACATCTCTTTTGGTAGACCGATGCGTTCCAGTTAGAACTAGTTCAGAACCACAGAGAAGTTTTATGACCTGCTTCTTGCTCGTGTTTTTTGGTCTCTTCTGCTCGCTCCCGACTCTCACTCTCAGCTTCCTGTTTGTGCCTAAGTGTCTCCGCTTCTTCTCTCCGCGCTTCATCCGCTTGTTTCTGCGCATGCCTCTCTGCTTCTAACGAATCTTTCCTGGCTTCTTCAGCCTCTACCTGAGCATGTCTTCGCGCTTCTTCTGCCTCTTCTTGTGCGTGTCTTTGTTCTTCTTCAGTGCTCATTTATATATTCCCCTTCTAATGTAATTATACCATCCTCATAAAAAGAGACCGAACATTTCCACAAATGATCAGTCTCTTTTTGGTAGTCCCAAGGGGATTCGAACCCCTGTTACCAGGATGAAAACCTAGCGTCCTGACCCCTAGACGATGGGACCTCGTCGTAACTCGCTGTCGGGTTACCCATATTGCTATTCACAAATGCTTCACCCTGTCGCTGTCACTCCTCTTCCCCTTAAAATCCAAGGGATTTTTGGGAACCCCATATACGAGGATTATGTATTACGCGAGGAAAATTATAACAGAAAACGCCGAGATTATCAACCCTTCTGACGCTTGATGAGAATGCTCACCGGTATCAGCCATATGGTCGCGGCCGTCCCAATGAGCAAGGATACAACCATTTCTAATGGCTTCAGGGCAGTAAAGCCAAAGAGACTTGAAAAGTATGGGGCGTAAACCACTAGGGCAAGTGCTGCCGTAGTCAACGTTAGTACTGTCAAAAGTGTCCGGTTATGTCTACCAAATAAGTTGGCAAAGGACAAATTGCCACGACCGATATCGACCAACACCAAGCAGATATTAGCAGCTAGCAGTGTCACGAATGTCATTGTACTCGCCGTGGCATGCCCAGTTCCATTACCGATGAGGAAGCCATACAGTCCTACCGTAACAACAGCTATCAGCAAACCCTGCGTCAGACTTCGTACCACCATCCTTGCACTGAACAATGATTCTCTCAGCTTCCTGGGCTTCATTCTCATGACTTCTGGGTCCTCCTTGATAGACTCGAAAACAAGTGTACAGGTAGGATCGATAACCAACTCTAGGAATACTATATGGGCTGGCAACATCATGATTGGCCACTTCATTATCACAGGGATAAGTGATAGGGCCACTATGGGTACATGAACTGAAAAAATATATGACATGGCTTTTTGCAGATTACTGTATATTCTCCTGCCAAGACGGACGCCGTTCACGATCGACTTGAAATCATCATCCAGCAGTACTATAGAGGCCGCTTCTCGGGCGACATCCGTGCCTCGCTTACCCATAGCAATGCCGATAAAGGCCGATTTGAGAGCGGGGGCATCATTGACCCCGTCACCTGTCATGGCTACCACCTCACCCATATGCTTTAGACCATCTACTATCAAAAGCTTTTGCTGTGGTGTCACTCGACTAAAAACGTTGGTGGTTGCTAGGGTGGCCCAACGTTCTTTCTCTCCCATCTCCGCTATTACTGAGCCTAGCACAGCTCCTCCCGGGGATACTAGTCCAACCTCTTGGGCTATATTCAGGGCTGTTTCTGGATAGTCGCCTGTAATCATTATCACCCTTATACCGGCTAAGGCGCATTCCGCAATTGCCTTTTTGACGCCTGGTCTCACCGGGTCGGCGAGCCCAACAAGACCCATAAACTGATATTCGATATCATGGCGATCCGTCGGCAAGCTATCGAGGGGGATGTCGCCCTTGGCAACTGCTATCACCCTCAGTCCTTTCGTGGCCATCGCTAGGACTTTTATCTCCTCTTTACCCCGTGCAGCGTCGCCCATATGGCACAGGTCAAAAACCGTCTCCGGCGCTCCCTTCAAGGCAACGACACAAGTGTTCTGATCGGTTTTCTGCCAAACGTGAGCCACCGACAGAGAATCGGACTCAACGGGATACTCTCTCACCAGGCTGTAGCCATCATATATAGCGCCTAGCGGACCCAGTAGCTCTCTGCCTTGCGCGACAAAAGCTTCCTCCATAGGATCAAATGGTTTTTTCTGGCTCGCCAGTATCCCAAAACGGATTACCTCCTTGGCAACGCCAGTAGTCTCGATAACCTTCATCTTGTTCTCCGTCAATGTCCCAGTCTTATCTACACAGAGCACGGTCGCACTACCAAGCGTTTCTATGGTGGCAGCCCGTCTCGCCAGAACATTGCTTTGTGCCAGCCTCCAAGCCCCCATGGTCATGAAGATAGTTAGTACAACTGGAAATTCTTCAGGGATTATAGATATAGCCAGAGTCAAACCAGACAGGAAACCGCCGACTAAGTCTCCCCGACTCACGACGTAAATGATGGTCAGTAACACGCACAAAGAGAGACCTAGAGTGGCTATCACGCTGACCATTTTGGCCACTTCCTTCTGTAGTAGAGTTTTCTCCACAACGATTGAGTTTAGCGATTTGCCTATCTTACCCATCTCCGTGTCGCTACCAATGACAGTGACCTCCGCTATGCCATGTCCCTTTACTACTAATGTACCCGCAAAAACACTATTACTGCGGTAATCATTCACCTCTCGAGTATGTTTTTCGACCGGCGAAGATTCTCCAGTGAGCAAAGATTCGTCAACCGAAAGATTAGCAGCCTGTATCAATATCGCATCGGCCGGTACCCTATCACCCTCAGACAGAACCACTATGTCCCCGCGGACTACTTCTCTCCCCGGTATCCTGTATTGTTGTCCATCTCTTACGACTACTGCGAGTGGGCTAGAAAGGTTTCGCAGAGCTTCTAGCGATTTCTCTGAACGGCGCTCCTGATATAGAGAGATACCGACTATGGCAAGTATAGAGACCAAAAGCATTATCGACTCTCTTTTATCGCCGACAAAAAAGTATATGGAAGCCGCTGCAAAGAGCAATAGGATCATCGGTTCAGTGACCAACTCCCACAGTAGCTGTGCCAAATGCTTCGTTTCCACTGTCTCTAGTACGTTGAAACCGCCTGTTCGCTGCCTGACGGATACTTCTTGGCGGCTCAAACCCTGAATATCTTTATCTTCCATAGTATGCCAGATTCTTTATTCTTTATCTTGTGACGAGGCTATGTCGGTTGCCATCGGCATCACCGGTGTGGGTACGGCAGGTCGTGGCTCTGGGGCAGACGCAGGTTTGGTCTCTACCTTCTTTTTTAATGGGAATTTGAAGCCGAATGTCGACCCCTTACCCTCGACAGATTCGAATATTATCTCGCCGCCATGGTCTAGTACCACGCGTTTGGCTAGATAGATGCCGAGACCAGTACCGTCGGG
>Ga0209540_10003676_pt1 | contig 10361 bp, 8 predicted proteins | sample BarGraIncu01121A_FD_184501 | JGI IMG/M metagenome (GOLD analysis project Ga0209540, IMG submission 184501) | Arctic peat soil microbial communities from Barrow, Alaska - Barrow Graham LP Incubations 011-21A (SPAdes) (version 2) | ecosystem: Environmental > Terrestrial > Soil > Wetlands > Peat... | reverse complement strand
CTGTTGGAATTAAGGGGTGATAAAGGAGAGGTTATAGGCAGGAATTTCACACCCGGACTATCTATCAACCGGAGGTTAGGACTTAATAATATGATGACCCTTTCAGCAAACTATGAAAATCTAGATCTGGTTATTCATTATATTGCTGATAATCATCTGAAAAGTCTCTCTTATAATTATCTGACTGAGGCATTTGATTATCAGGTTAATAGTCTCGACACTAAACATTTTCCACACAAAGGTACAATACTTAATATCTCTTTAAGCACATCCAAACTTGAGTCTGCCTGGGTAAAAACTGATTCTTCAAGTATAACATTAGGATTATCTGATTTCGGAACATTCTTATCTAAAAGATTTTATACATTCCGTGGATCAGTTTGTCATTATTTTACTCCAGGCGGGAAACTGACATTTTCGTTCAGTGGAGAAGTTCTCTTAATTGCAGGTTCTGATTCGCTTTCAGCTCAAAATAATTTCTATTTTCTTGGCGGCTTTGAATCAATAAACAAAAGATCAATTCCCATGGTCGGTTTCCAGACAAATGAAATTCCTGTAAAAAAACTTGCAGGCTTCGGAACTGGTCTCGATATGGAAGTATTTGAGAATTTTCATCTTAATGTGAAGGCAAATATTTTTGCTGCACAGGAAGCTAACAGGAACACTGGATTCTCATTACTGTCTGGAGTGGGTATAGGTGCCGGTTATAATTCAATAATTGGCCCCATGAAAATCGGTTTAATGTATGGAAACTACAAAAGGGAAGTATATTTCAATAAGATTAAAGGGTATATAAGTATTGGGTATAATTTCTGAGAACAAATATTTCGGTGCTCTGCACCTAAGATTATTCCAACAAACATTTAACTACAAATATTACGGTGCTCTGCACCTTTGACTATCTATACAAAGCAGCAGAGCTGCGAAATATTTGTAGGAATAGAATTGTTAAAAAAGATCTGAGGTGCAGAGCACCGTAATATTATTCAAGCAGAGTTTCTTTTTAAACTTGGTCTCTCTTTGTTTCCCATTTCTGAATCATAAACTATAATATTCATAATATCTTGAAATTCAATTAATCTGCTCCTGCTAAAAGGTGAATATTTAAATTTTACTAAACGTATGAGCAAGCCCGGGAAAGTCTAAATCAATAAGATGGACTTATAAACGGTCTGATTGTTGCATACATAAAATATATATAATGAAATGAATTTTTTGTCAGATATCATTTCAAAAGAATAAAAGTTATGGACGTATCAAAAGTGATTCAACAACATAAAAGACTCTGCACGCTGGTTTCAGAAAAGAAAATAAAGCAAAGTCTTGACATACTGGCTGATATGATTACAAATTCATCATCAGGAGATATGCGAGATGAGTATAATGACATAGAAATGACCTATAGAAATATGCTCACATATACCATTGACGGAATTAAAGATCCTGAACGCAACAAGATATATCTTAAGCTCATTCAATCTATTCTTGGATTGTCCGACAGAGCCAGACAGGACATATTGTCACATAATTCAGGCTGGCATACCTACTGGGTAAAACAACAGGCTGAAAAAGAATTGAAACTCAGTGGCAAAACAATAGTTGAAACTATTGATGACCTGATGTTTAAATCGGAACTCGATGAGTGGATGAAATTGAGTAATGAGATTATACCCGACCCCGATTCAGAGATTTCAAAAAAACATAAACAACTGATCAAAAATATTTTCAACCATCTCTGGCTAACTGATTATTATGGAGAGGCTGAAAAAAGTCTTATCAACATTATTCTTAAATCAGGTAAATTCCGCTGGTTTGAAGCGAGTATTTTTACTACTGCTGTTACCCTGAGTTCCTTCAGAACATGGCAATCAGAAAAGCTTATTCATCTTATCAGTCTCTATGAAGCTGGTCAGGAGCAGGTTATGGAAAGGGCTCTTTCGGGACTGATTCTTAACCTGCACTATTATAACTGTAGAATATTATTATATCCTGAGATTACTGAAAGGATAATTGGTCTAAGCCAAGAGTCGAGATTTAAGGAGCATTGCAGGATCATAGTTCTTCAGATTATCAGATCGCGTGAAACGGAAAACCTCAGCAGAAAACTTCAGGATGAGATATTGCCACAGGTTGCAAGGCTGAAACCGATGATTGAGGAAAAGCTGGATCTTGATAATATTCTTCCCAAGGATAAAAATGAAGAGAAGAATCCAGACTGGGCTGAGATGTTCAGCGATTCAGAAGAAATATTCAAAACTATGGAGGAACTGACAAAACTCCAGATGGAAGGCGCAGATGTTTATATGTCGGCATTCGCTAACATGAAGCATTTCGATTTTTTTAAAGACTTCCAGAACTGGTTTGTTCCATTTTATCCCGACCATGAAACAGTTGATGAGATCTACAGGGATGAGATTCTTGGTCCGGGGACCAACGAGCTGGCAGAAGCATTATACAAAACTCCATTCATCTGTAATTCAGATAAATATTCATTGCTTCTGAATCTGAAACATCTGCCTTCTGCGCAAAAAAGCATGATGTTAAAGGTATTCCGAATGGAACTTGAAGGGCTGCAACAATTAAAAGATGAAGAGTCTGCCACCGACCCATATAGGACCTTCAGAACAAATATTACCCAATATCTTCAGGACATTTACAGGTTTTTTAAGCTTTCACCTTATAAAAAAGAATTCGAGGACCTGTTCCTCGGCAAGCTTGATATCTATAATTCAGAATTTTTCAGAATGACCTGCAATGCATCTGAAGCCGAGGCAGGACTTGCAGACTATTTTTTCAGCAAAAATTTTTACACTGATGCTCTTCAGCTTTTCCTGAAACAGGTGAATGAGAAACCGTCTGAGGTGCAATTATATGAAAAGATAGCATATTGCTACCAGGAAAATGCAGATTATGATGAGGCGCTTAAGTACTACAGGCGAGCTGAACTTATCGACAGAAAAGTATGGACAATCAAGAAAATAGGTTTATGTCTGCGGAGACTTGAGAGAAATGAGGAGGCACTGGAATTTTATCTGCAGGCATATGATCTTGAACCGGAAAATATCCATACGGTAATAATGACAGCACATTGTTACATTGATCTTAAGAAATACGAGGAAGCATTAAAATACTATTTCAGAGTTGAATATCAGGATCCGGGGAACCTTAAGATTTTAAGACCTATAGCGTTTTGCTTTTTTGCACTTGGAAGATTTGATGAATCAGAGAAATATTATGACCGTTTGTCTAACGGAAAACTAAATGCGCATGATCAGATAAACAAAGGTCATCTGGCTCTCTGCCGGGGCAATAAAAGAGACGCCGTTGAACTTTACAGACAAAGCATACTAAGCGGGGAATTGACAAAAGAACAGTTTATTACAATTTTCTCAGAAGACAGGGACCTGCTTATCTCCCTTGGTGTTAATCCTGATGATTTGCCTATAGTGTCGGATTACCTTCTATTTATTACCGGGTAATCCTGCTGAATCCCTATCATGGGAAAAAGGAGGAGGACCATTGGGCCCGGGTCGCCTGTCAGGAAAATGGCGCCTTTCAGGTCTCATATTGAGAGTATCGTTTTCAAAATTCTTCCTGTTCTGTCTGATCATATCCTGACGTCTTTCATCCATCTCTTTCAACCTGGCAAGCTGATCTTTTGTAAGGTTTAAATCAAGTTCTTTTCTGAATTCTTTCATACTCGCATCAAGTTCTTTCCTGAAATTGGTTTGCAGCTCACTATTGATTTTGGCATATTTATCAAGAACCAGGTCAATCTTTTCTTTTTGTTGTTCGTTTGGCTGAATTGTCCGGAAAAAACCATCCCTGAATCTCTCTTCGGAAAAAAAGACCCTGACTGGTTTCAGTTTATGATATCTGATCTGTGCTGAGGTAAGCATCCCAAGGATAAATCCTATGATCAAAGTTACCAGAATCACTATAATAGATCTTGCCTTCATTTTATTCTAATTTCCTGTTAACAGACATACAATACTTTCATCATAATTATCGCTCAACCCAAGGAATGAATTAAGGGAAAGAGAGCCTTGCATTATAAAAATCGAGATAAGCAGAATGACAATCGCTGCTATCCCGGTAAGAGCAACACGGTAAAAAGCAAAATTCATATATTTTACGAACTCAACTTCACGGTTAATGCTCAATCCGGCAGAAAAGAGTTTATAGAGCACCTTGTCTCCAAAGTTTTGACTAAAACTATACGAAATGCCTTCTTCCTCCAGCTTCCTGGAAATATCACCAGGATCAGCATTAGCATTCATTGAGCTGATTATCAAATTTTTAATTTCTGAGGTGTTCATTGCATTATAGGTGTTTATAATTTCATTAAAATATTTCTTAATTGCTCCTGCGCTCTTGATAACCTTGAAAGAACTGTTCCGATCGGCAAATCCAGAATTTCAGCTGTCTCTTTGGTAGAATACCCCTGGAGCATTCTCATCGTTACAATTATTCTAAACTTTGGATCCATAGCCTGCAACGCTTTATTTACTATTTCAGAGGCCTCTTTTCTTTCTTCGGTATTATGATCAGCGATTTCAAATTCATGCATCTCATTATTCCCCTTCTGCGAAAATATTGAAAAGAATCTTTTTCTTCTTTTTATTTCATTAAGTGTCAGATTCACAGCAATTCTCTGAATATATGTTGACAGTTTTGCTTCTCCCCTGAAATCTCGCAAAGAATAAAAAAGATTAATAAATACCTCCTGTCCGATATCTTCAGCAAAAACCGAGTCTCCAAGCATGCCTTTAACAGTACGCGCAACCATTCCCTGGTAATGATTTACTATTTCTCCAAAAGCTCTTTTATCGCCTTCCAGAGATGCTTTTACCAGATCATTTTCCAAGGTTACATTGTACGACTCTTTGATCATACTACAGCATATAGACAAATTAAAATCTTCAAATATTCCCGATTGTTAATTTTTATTAACACTTATCCATAATTAGGAATTAGAAATTAGGAATTTGGAATTAATCTTGCAGTTGGTAATTCGTAATTCGTAATTTAGTTTTATTGAGGAGGATTATTCTCATCTTCTAAGATAACTTCATAATTCTTTGTATATCTGACCATGAAAAGTTTTTGGTTTTCAAAACCATCTCCTTTATCTTTTTGTTTAAAATCATATTCGCTTTGTAAAAGGTCAGGATAATGTATTTCCGGATGAGAAATAAATTTCTTGCCATACATAGCCAGTCCGCTTAAAAAGTAATAGGTAATGTCGTATCCCTGCCATGCATAACTTTTTTCGAGAGGTTGTGTATGAAATTTTTGCCTGAAATTTGAATTGAACTGTTTTACATTCTTTTTTGAATAATCAATCCAGTAAGGAGAATAGATTAAAACATCCATATCAAAAAGTTGCTTCTGGTCAAGCCTGTCAAGATCCCTGATAACAGGATAGCCAAAAAGCTTGACGTTGAATCTTCGTGAAAGCCCGCTGACATTATCGATTACCTCACTAATTACCGGAGCCTCTTCAGAAGCAATAATCACGATGTTCTTTGATTGATCGGAAAGGGCATGACTCAATCTGTTTATGGAGTCATTATTAAACATCGATCTGCTGTAGAAGATAAATTCTTTAAACTTAATATCCTCATAAGGCAACTTATAGCCTAACTCTGTGAATATCAAATTTTTAAATCTTTTGACATCATCATCAACTCCAAGAGTATCAGAATGAATAAATACAATATTATTATCGTAATACTCACCAATTTTTTTTGCAATTGCTTTCTGTGCAATTTCAAGTGAAGAACTGGTCATGAACAGAGTCGGGTTCTTAATGAGGGCTGTATTATTCATAAGCGGAACCGGCGATATTACAGGTATGCCCAGATTCTTTGCATACTCCGAAATAATACAGAGATTATGTGAATAGACAGGTCCGATAATAACGTCCATATGTTCCAGTTTTCCTGACCTGATAAGGTTAGTAATTTCAATTGTATCACCTTTAATATCGTATGTATGAAGATTTATATTTAATCCAAGGGAACATAAAGTATCGCAGGCAAGCAGTATTCCCTCATACATTTCCAGGAAATCGAGGCTACCAGGATAGATCCAGTCATCTGCTACACTGGTCACTTTATAATTTTTTTTGCCTTTCATCAGTGTGGATGAATCTATTTCAGAACGTTTGGAGTTCTCGGTCAGATAGAAAGGAAGCAATACTGCTACATCCAGGGAACCATTCAGGTCCTTCACTGGTACAAATCCGGCTGATCTGTCAATTTTAAGAGACAGTTCTTCAGGAATAGCGGTTACAGTATCTGCTTTTACATGCTCAATCTCCTGGATTTCAATTTTTTTAGCTCCCGGGATCCTTACAAAATCGCCAACCTGAGGAAACCGCAAATCCCTGTTTTCCCTCCTTAGCTGTCTTAATGTTAGTCCGTATTGTCTGGCAATGGAAGATAAGGTTTCCCCCATCAGAACTTTATGGTAAATGTACTTATTTTCCTGATCGTCGAAATTCTGCTGGTTGCTCATGAACTCCCTTTTGGGAACAGCTATCTCGGCGCCAACTGACAGTTTATTGATATCAATGCCGGGATTACTTTGAAGTATTTCATTTTCAGATACCCCGTACGCTTTCGAGAGAGAGTAAACAGTTTCACCGGGTTTCAGACTATGATAGATGAATTTATTTTCATCGTGTTCCCTTTTGGCAACTACTGTTTCCGCTGGTTTGGTTTCCGTGACCAATTTTACAGGTATTCTGAGCGTCTGTCCTTCATTTATACCATAAACTGCCGGTGGATTTTCACGTGTAAGGTCTTCTACAGTAATTCCATAAGCTTTTGAAATTGAATAAGCGGTTTCACCTTTTTTGACCTGATGTACAAAATATGCGATACCTGAGATAATTACTTTATCTTTTGATCTCTCAACGATAACCTGCGAATTTACAGTATTGGTGCAGATCAGAATAGAAATTAATAAAACCAGGGCTTTTATCCGATTGTTAATTCTCATTATAGTTATTTTATGTCTCTCTCTGGTTACAATGTTTTAAGAAATGTTTTGCAGTTTTTTTCAATTCGTTCAGGGACATTACTAATATCTGCTTTCCTGAATCTTTCACCTGTAATCTTTTCATAAAGCTCTATATATCTTTCCGATACTTCATCTACAAACTCATCGGTCATTTCAGGCACATTCTCACCTGTTTTTCCCTGAAAGCCATTCTGCATCAGCCATTCCCTTACAAACTCTTTTGATAACTGTTTCTGAGGAAGCCCTTTTTCAAAATGCTCCTGATAGGTATCTGCATAGAAATAGCGTGAAGAATCGGGAGTATTAATTTCATCAATCAGGTAAATTGTGCCATCTTTTTTACCAAATTCATATTTGGTATCAACAAGAATCAGACCATGACTGAGAGCGATTTCAGATCCCCGCATGAATACATCCATAGTGTATTTTTCAATCAACATGTAATCTTCTTCTGAAATAAGACCACTACTTATTATTTCTGATCGGGAGATATCCTCGTCATGTCTTCCCTGTTCAGCTTTGGTCGTAGGTGTTATAATAGGAGTCTTAAATCGCTGATGTTCTTTCATCCCTTCCGGAATTTTTATACCGCATATTTCCCTTGCACCTGATTTATAGGTTCTCCATGAACTTCCTGTAAGATAAGCTCTTACTATCATTTCAACAGGATAAGGTTCGCATTTATGACCAAAAGTAACTGTAGGATCGGGTGTGGCAATTTTCCAATTTGGGACGATATCACTTGTAGCATCCAGAAATTTTGAAGCTATCTGGTTCAGCACTTGTCCTTTAAATGGAATACCCCTGGGAAGGACAACATCAAAGGCCGAAATCCTGTCAGATACTATCATCAGAAGGTACTTATCGTCAATATTATAAACGTCTCTGACTTTCCCCTTATAAATGCTCTTTTGTCCGGGGAAATTGTAATTGGAACTTAAAATTGTCTTTACCATGCTGTTGGCTAATTAAAATTACTTTTTGCTGTTGCTTTTCAATTTGTCTGTCTCATTTTCTTCATTCTCATAAGCTCTCACAATTCTTTTTACCAATTTATGTCTCACAATATCCCGCTCGTCGAACTTGATTATTGAGATACCTTCAATATTAGCCAGGATCCGCATTGCCATCAATAATCCTGAATCATTTTTCCTTGGAAGGTCTATCTGGGTTGTATCCCCTGTCATTATAAACTTAGAGCTAACTCCCATCCTTGTTAGGAACATCTTAAGCTGGCTGATGGTGGCATTTTGTGCCTCATCAAGAATCACGAATGCGTTTTCAAGAGTTCTACCTCTCATAAAGGCCAGTGGGGCTATTTGTACTGTACCATCTTCCAGCCATGTTTCGAGTTTTTTGAAAGGTAACATATCATGAAGGGCATCGTAAAGAGGCTGAAGGTATGGATCAAGCTTTTCCTTCATATCTCCCGGAAGGAATCCGAGTCTTTCACCGGCTTCGACAGCCGGTCGGGTAAGAATTATTTTCTTTACTTCCCTGTCTTTCAGTGCTCTGACAGCCAATGCAATAGATGTATAGGTTTTACCTGTACCTGCAGGTCCTTCAGCAATAATGAGATCATTATTTTTATAATCATTTACCAGAAGCAACTGGTTGACGGTTCGGGCACGAACAGGTTTTCCACTTATGCCGAATACGATGACCTGTTCAAACTCACCGTTAGAAGCCGATTTCATGTGTTCAGCATCAAAAAGGTATTTTTCAATGTCTTGTTCATCGAGCCGGTGAAATTTCCGATAATATTCGATCAGTTCATTAAACTTTTCTGCGAATATTGTTATCTCTGTCTCTTCTCCCATGCATTTTATCTCATTGCCTCTGGCCATGATCTTTATTTTAGGAAAGAAACTCCGGATTTTATCAAGCAGCGAATTGTTTGTGCCGAAGAAGACTACTGGGTCAATATCCTCAAGAAAAATGATTATCTCTGTCATTAAATCTAACAAAAATTAAAGAACTAAAATGCCTTTTGCCTGATTTGTCGGTAAACGGGGCAAATAGTTCATAAAAATATTCACTGAAAAGTACAAAGTAAGGTTATTTTTTCCTTAGAAGATTATCTTTGTTATAAGTTTTTTCGTATGCCGGTAATTACATTAACAACAGAGTGGAAGCCAGATGATATCTATTACGGAATCATTAAAGGAAAGTTAAGCACCAGGTGCCCTGGAACAATCGTAATAGATAACGCCGGTAACATTCCAGCATTCAATATCTCTCACGCCTCTTTTATAATAAGAAATACCTATAATAATTATCCAAAAGGATCCGTCCATATCATATGCGTTCATTCGGAAGCTCATAAGGATCAGAATTATCTGATCGTCAGTGCCAGAGATCATTTTTTTGTTGGAACTGACAATGGGATATTTAACCTCATCCTGAATTCCGATCCAGATGAAGTGATTAAAATAGACTGTGAAGAAGTGTCCGATGAACTTGAAATATTCGCAAAAGCTGCCTCTGAAATTATTGCCGGGAAAAAACCATCAGATCTTGGAAAATCTGTAAATACTCTAAATGAAAGAGTTCCATTGAGAGCAACAATTGATAAAGATGTAATTATTGGCAGTATTATTTTTATTGATTCCTATGGAAACGCCATTTCTAATATTACAAGAGAAGTCTTTTACAGAGTATTTGAAAATAAAGCGTACAGGATTCTTATTCAGAGTAATAAAAATTATACAGATAAGATTTCCCTGAGATATAACGATGTACCGGTTGGAGAGATGCTGGCAAGGTTTAACCAGCTCGATCTGCTGGAAATTTCAATAAATGGGGCTGATGTGTCCGAATTACTCAGTCTGTCTGTTGGGTCCGTACTTCGTATTGATATCGCTAATAAGGCAGCATCCCCAAACCGATTATTTTAAAAAAACTGTGACTAATGAATGATAGAAACAAAAGCCTCGAAGAGTTTAACAGGCTTCTTGACATAATAGATGAATTACGAGTAAAGTGTCCATGGGATATGAAACAGACTAACGAAAGTCTGCGGAAGCTTACAATAGAGGAGACTTATGAATTAGCTGATGCTATTTTTTCTTCCCGCGACGAAGGTATTAGAAACGAGCTTGGCGATCTCATGCTTCATCTCGTCTTTTATGCAAAAATAGGTGCTGAAAAAGGAGTATTTACAATGGCAGATGTTCTGGAAGGAATTAATAATAAGCTCATTTACAGACATCCTCACGTATTTGGAAATGTCAGTGTCTCAGGCGCTTCAGAGGTCGAGGAGAATTGGGAGCAACTCAAAATCAAGGAAGGAAAAAGTTATAAACCTGTGCTTTCCGGTGTCCCTTCTTCAT
>Ga0209540_10003675_pt1 | contig 10363 bp, 7 predicted proteins | sample BarGraIncu01121A_FD_184501 | JGI IMG/M metagenome (GOLD analysis project Ga0209540, IMG submission 184501) | Arctic peat soil microbial communities from Barrow, Alaska - Barrow Graham LP Incubations 011-21A (SPAdes) (version 2) | ecosystem: Environmental > Terrestrial > Soil > Wetlands > Peat... | reverse complement strand
AGCGGTTCGACCGGCTCGAGGAGCAGTTGGCCATCATCACCGGGCTCTGGGAGACCCCCGTCGGCGAGAGGTTCACCCATGAGGGCAGGCACTACACGCTGTTCGACTCGCCTGCGCTGCCGAAGCCGGTGCAGGCTCCTGTGCCGATGGTGATCGGGGGAACGGGCAGGCGTCGGACCCCGGAGCTCGCCGTGCGTTATGCGTCGGACTTCAACCTGCCGTTCGTGTCCGTCCAGGAGTCGGCGGGGTTGTTCGAGAACGTCCGTGTGGTGGCGGGCGCGGCCGGGCGTGACCTTTCCACCCTCACCTTCAGCAACGCCTTGGCAGTCTGCGCCGGGCGGGATGAGACCGAGGCGCGTCGGCGCGCCTATGCCATCGGCCGCGACCTGGACCAGTTGCGGTGCGACGGCCTTGCCGGATCGCCAGACGAGATTGTCGACAAGATAGGCCAGTACGCGGGTGCGGGTACCAGCCGGATCTATCTTCAGGTGCTCGACCTGCATGACCTCGACCATCTCGAGCTCATCGCGTCGGAGGTCATGAACCAGCTCACCTGATGGTGTCGCCCAGATGCTTCTAACACTTTGCTAACCGTGGCCCGGATCGGATTGGACACCAACGCATCGTCTGGCTCTCAGCCAGGCCGGTTGCGGCCCCTTGGGATCGTGACGGACGGCCTGGGTTCTACTCGTGATGAATAGGTCATCGGTTCGATTCGGATAGGCGACACGACTCCACTGCATCACCACAGGTCAACGGGGGTTTACCCGCTCGATCACAGGGTCCGATCCCAGTCAGGATCGGATCCTGTTGGGCATTGTCTGGACGTCCACGGCCTTCGGACGCCCTCACTGAGGGCGTCCAGGGCATCGCTGATCTGGTCCAGCTCGTTGTCGAGGATCGTGCGTAGATCTTGGCGGTCACGGCAATGGAGGAGTGCCCCATCGCCTTCGGGAGTTCGTACTGCCTACGTCGTCCGCCTCGCTCGCTGGTGGGGCGGGTCTGTGGGTTGGCCTCCACCGTAGGACCGTTACAGAATTGATACGGACCAATTTGGGTCCATCTCTTGTTTGGAGCGGGATTTGGGTCTACTTTTCGGCTAATGGTCCGTATCAAAGGAGTAGTCATGGGCAAGCACGTACGTATTGCCGGGGCAGTCTTGGTGAGTGCGACGTTAGCTCTCGCCGGCTGTGCGCCAAGCACCGGAGGCGCGAAAGTTGCCGCCGGGGGCGCTGGGGGCGGAACTGGCACCGTCAAGATGGTGCTTTGGCCCGGGCCTGAGGGCGACGCCATGTCGAAGGTGGTTACCAAGTACAACGCCGGCAAGGGCAAGAGCGATGGGGTCAAGGTCGACATGACCTTGCTGTCGCGACAGGACACCTTCTCCAAGGAGTCCACGCTGATGGCGGCGAAGTCCAGCGCCCAGGACATCTACTTTGTCGCGAGCTACAACGTCGGCCAGTTCGCCGCCTCGCTGGACCCCCTGTCTGAGATCGACGCGAGCAACTACTTCCCCGTAGCCGTTGACGGGCTGAAGTACCAAGGCAAGCAGTACGCCCTGCCGCTAGATGTCAGCAACCATTTCCTGCTGTACCGCAAGGACCTGGTCAACGCCCTGGTCGCTGATCCATCCCAGAAGTCCGCATACGAGGCTATCGCCCAGAAGGCGACGGGGGAGAATCGCGATCCCAAGCCTGCTGCGCAATGGGACTGGACCGACTTCAAGGCAATGGCGGCCTATTTCTCGGCTGGGACCAACCCCAAGTCACCAACCAAGTACGGCACTATCCTCCAGACCAAGAACCTGCTCTACAACACCATGGTCTGGGATGACGTGCTGTGGGGGATGGGCGGCAGCTGGACCACTCCGGACGGCAAGGCCAACCTGGCCACCCCCGAGGCGCAGAAGGCTGTCGAGCTCTACGCCGACATCTACAAGAACGGCTGGACCTCGCCCGACAGCTCGCAAGCGGAGTTCCCCGAGACTCAGGCCGCGCTGAAGTCCGGCAAAGCGGCATTCGCCATTCAGTGGTCAGCCGGATTCGCCGAGCTCAGCGACAAGGTCAAGTCTCCCGAGGTCGCCGGCAAGATAGCCATCGCACCCGTGCCAAGCAAGAAGACCCACGTCCACGCGCTGGCAGTGGCCCTCAACAAATACTCCAACAACAAGGCGGCAGCGAAGAAGTTCTTCAGCTACCTGGCCACTCCCGAGGCCATGACCGTGTACGCCGAAGCCGGCGGAATCCCCGCCATGCCGAAGGTCCTCGCGGACAAGGCGAGCGTGAATCCGGCGTTCCCGATGATTGCCGAGTCCATCAACAAGTACGGGTACGCGGAGCCCGTATTCCCCAAGACCTTCCAGGCCTACAGCAAGATAGCCGAAGACCTGAGTGGGGCGTGGCTCGGCACCGTCGATGCTGCCGCCGCCCTCAAGACCGCCAACAGCAACCTTCAGGGCCTGCTGAAGTGATCACTGGTCTCTTCGTGCACGGAGACCGCGCGTGCACGAAGAGACCACCGAGGGGTTGATATGTCGGTTCAAAACAAGGCTGGCGCCAACCGCGCGAAGTGGGTACTGGGCGCCCCGCTGATCCTCTTTACTGTTGTATTCGTTGCTGTTCCCGTCTTCCAAGGGGTCCAGACAAGTTTCTACGCTCTGACACTCCAGGACCCATCCGCTCCTTTCGCCGGCCTCCAGAACTATCGAGACCTGTTCTCCTCGCCGGGCTTCCTCAACGCGGCCAGATTCACCGTCGGGTTCGCCCTGGCAGTTACCACCATCGAGACCATTCTGGGCTTTGGCCTCGCGATGGTCGTGAACCGGACCTTCCCAGGGAAGAAGATCTTCTTCACCCTGCTGCTGATGCCGATCATGGTGGCACCAGCGCTCCTGGGCGTGATGTTCCGGCTGCTGCTGAACGGCGACATCGGCCTGGTGCCAGCACTTCTCGACAAGATCGGCCTTCAGATCTCGCTCTTCGCCCCGGACTCGGTTGTCCCGCTGCTGGTGGTCCTTGACATCATGCAGTGGACTCCTTTCACGTTTCTTATCATCTACGCCGGGCTTCAGTCATTCCCCACCGATGTGCTCGAAGCCGCACAGATCGACGGAGCCGGCCGGCTGCGTACCGTTGCGTCCGTGATCCTGCCGATCATGAAGCCCATCATCTTCGCTGCCGTGTTTCTCCGCCTCATCGATGCAATCCGCACCTTCGATGTGATCTATGTGCTCACCGCGGGCGGGCCAGGCACCAAGACGACGACTCTCAGTATCTTCATCTACAAAACGGCCTTTGAGTCCGGTGGGTTCGGGCTTGCTGCAGCTGCTTCCACCGTCATCATGCTCCTGCTTCTGCCACTCGTTCCATTCCTGGTCAAACGGATCGCCCGGCAAGAAGGAGACCTGGCATGACCACCGACGCTGCCACATCGCTGGCCACCGGATCACGTGGATCACTGGCAACAAGACCTCGTTCGCCGCGCAGACGCAGGCTCTGGGGCACCTCACTTGTGGTCGGCATCATCGCCATCAGCGTTAACGTTCCATGGTTGAACGCTGTTCTGGTCAGTTTCAAGACCGAAGGCGACATCGGCCGCGGAGCACTCTCGACACACTTAGCACCCACCGTCGACCACTACATGAACGCCCTCGGCGCAAGTGGCTACGACTTCCCGCGGTTCTTTCTCAACTCCACCCTCATCGCCCTCGGTGCCGTGGTGCTCGTCCTGGTGATCGGCGTGCCCGGCACCTACGCCGCGGTCAGACTCGGGTTCGGTGGACGACTGATCATGAACGCCTCGAGCGGGCTGCGGCTGCTCCCGGCGATCTTCTTCGCAGTCCCGTACTTCCTGCTCATGTCGAACATGCACCTGATTGACACCGTACCCGGGCTGATCATCGCGAACACCTTCCTAAACCTGCCGCTGGGCATCATCCTGCTCAGTGCGGGTTTCAGGGACATCCCCATCGAAGTGGAAGAGGCCGCGTGGGTCGATGGTGCCAGCACGTATCGGACGCTCTTCTCCGTCGTCGTGCCCATGCTCGCGCCCTCGCTCGTGGCTGTGGCAGTCCTGGTATTCATCTTCACCTGGAACGACTATCTGTTCGCCCTTATTCTGTCGTCCTCGAATGCGACACCCATCACGCTCGGTGCGGCGAACTTCGTGACCAGCACGGGCATTCGCTGGGGCGACATCTCAGCCGCAACGGTCCTGTCAACCTTCCCGCCCGTTCTGTTTGCCATCTTCGCGCAGCGTTTCCTCGTGAGTGGACTGTCTTCGGGTGCGGTGAAGGGCTAGCCATGGCCGTTATTGAGACTCCTGAGGTCCGCCGCCCACCGAAATACGAGGTTGTCGCGACAACGTTGGAGAAGCGCGTCCGGGCGATGCAGCCACACGAATCCCTGCCAACGGAACGCAGCCTTCTCGATGAGTTCCACGTCAGCCGCACAACGGTGCGACAGGCAATCCAGATCCTTATTCGCAAGGGCCTGGTCTACAACGTTCAGGGCTCTGGGACGTACGTGGCCAACCCCGACATCATTTCCAAGTCGCTTCGGCTCACGGGGTTCTCTGAGGACATGCGTCAGCGTGGGATGGAGCCTGCCAGTCGGATTCTTGGGCGCGGAACCGTAGCAGCCTCGGCGGAACTGGCCGCGAAGCTTCACGTGGCGCTTGACGCACCGCTGATCGCGATCAGACGTCTGCGGTTGGCCGACGGCATGCCCATGGCGCTTGAGAGCGTCTTTTTGGTCGCCAGCATCGTCGACCTGGACCGGCTTGAGATGACGGACTCCCTCTACGAGCAACTGGAGGACGAAGGTGTCCACATCCTGCGCGCTGCCCAGACAATAGAGGCGATCAATCTGGACGCGGAGCAGGCTTTGTATCTCGACCAGGCCGTGGGGGCGGCGGCATTTCGCGTGCAGCGGGTCAGTTTCACAGACCGCGGAACGGCGTTCGAGCATGCAGAGACTATCTACCGGGGTGACCGGTACAGCTTCGACATCGTGGTCGGCCGAGAACTATGACATCACTGGCTGCTGATATCGGTGGGACAAAGATCGCGGTAGCGCGAGTCTCCGAGGCGGGCATGATCGAGGGGCGCGTACACACCCTTCCGACGCCAGCCGCCCAGGGTGCGGCTGCGGTGCTCCTGGCGGTTGTGGCAGCCCTCGCCGATTTGGACGGTGCGAGTGTGACTGCCGTGGGCGTTTCCTCCGCTGGTGTGATCGATTCATCAAGAGGAACGGTCGTTGGTGCCACCGCGAGCATCCAGGGCTGGGTGGGAGCTGAGATAGCCCAGCAGGTCCACGCCGCACTGCGGTTCCCCGTGTTCGTGCTTGGTGACGGCCACGCCTTCGCGCTTGGTGAATCCGTCTATGGGATGGCCCAGGATGCCGAGAGCCTGCTCGTGCTCGCTATCGGAACTGGCGTTGGTGGCTCGTTCGTCTCCTCCCGCAGACCGCAGATGGGAAGGCATTGGGCCGGGGGGCATTTCGGTCACGTCCCGGTTCCCCAAGCCGAAGGTCTCGAGTGTTACTGCGGCAAGTACGGGCATCTGGAGGCCATCGGCAGCGGCGCCGGAATGGTCCGGTGGTACCACGCCCACGGCGGCGACCCCGACGTCGCCACAGCCCGTGAGCTATTTGCACGCAACGAGGCGGACAACCTAGCGGCACAGACCATCGAGCTCGGCGGGTCCGCCGTAGGAACGGCGGCAGGCGGCCTGGCCAATGCTTTCGATCCCGACGTGGTCGTGATCACCGGCGGGGTGTCCCAGGCAGGTCCACAGTGGGAACAGCCCATGCGAGCCAGCTTCGCCCGGTCCCTCATCCCCGTGCTTGCCGGGATGCCGTTGATGACTTCAGAGGCGAGCGCTTGGCTCGCTCTACGAGGCGCTGCCTACTACGCGCAGATGCGAAAGGGGAAACAATGAACACCGACATTCTCGGGGCCTTGCGAGGCGGACTCGTCGTCTCGTGCCAGGCATATCCGGGGGAGCCGATGCAGGACTCTCGAATCATGACTGCTGTCGCGCTGGCGGCTGTGCGTGGCGGAGCCGTCGGCATCAGGGCTCAGGGTCTGGAGGACATCAGATCGATTCGTTCATCCCTAGACGTCCCGATTATTGGTCTTGTGAAGGTGGGTGTGGATGGGGTCTTCATCACACCCACGGTGGCCGACTGCGTCGCCGTCGCGGGAGCCGGAGCAGACCTCATCGCTTTGGACGGAACAATGAGGGTTCGTCCTGACGGCAGCAGTTTGAGGGGCTGCTTCGACGCAGTGCACGCCCAGGGCGTCCTCGTAATGGCGGACTGCGGTTCGGTGGCGGATGCCCTGGCGAGTCAGGAAGCGGGAGCAGACTGCCTCGGCACCACCTTGGCGGGATACACAGGCGCACGGCCTCAAACAGAAGGTCCCGATTTCGCGTTCTTGTCAGATGTCGTGGGGCAGAGCGATATCCCGGTCCTGGCAGAGGGCCGCATTCGCACGCCCGAGGATGCCTTACGTTGCCTGCGACTGGGTGCGCATGCCGTCGTTGTGGGTACCGCCATCACCCACCCCACTACTATTACCAGCCATTTCGCCTTGGCGTTGGCGGAGCAGCGACTCCGACCGGGCTTCCTTGCTGAAATCGGTTGACTAGTTACGTCGGTGCCTGAGGTCGAGTCCTTCCGGACCTGTTCTATGTCGCGGCTTCCTCAAGATGGGCTGCTGCTCAGTCCGCAAGGCCGAGAACGTACAGCAGATAGGTAGCAACGCCAGTGACTTCGACAGGGCTTCCTTGGCTTCGAACGCCCAGATCCGTGCTCAGACAAGCCTGGACGACCGCTATGCCCCAGGTTCGCAACGAGGGGGTCAAGGTTCGAGTCCCCTCCGCTCCACCGATATCACTGCAGGCAAAGGCGTTATGCGAACAGCGAAGCCAGAAGGAGACTCCCCTATCTCTTTGTGCGCCCGCGGACGGCCAGCAACGCCAGACCCAACAGCAGCGGGGCCAGCAGGCGCCTGGATCGGCTCGGCCGCTCCCTGGAGCACCTGATCGCTTTGTCCAAGGATCTGCAGGAGCACAAGGTCGACCTGGTCGTACTCGACGAGGGCATCGACACCTCGACCGCGATCGGGCGCATGTTCTTCCAGATTCTCGGCTCGATCGCAGAATCGAGCACGTCCTGATGTCCGAACGCCCGATGGACGGCCTGGCCGCTGCCCGCGCCCGGGGCGCACCGACGGGCAGAAACCCAAGCTCTGACCGCGGCAGGTGAAACTCGCGCTGCGGTCAAAGTGACGGTAGATCGTGGGCCGGCCTGACACCGAAATCCGCCGCAATATTTTGAAGCCCAATGTTCTCTGCCAGTGAATGAGCGAGGCATTGTGGTTGACGAAATACATACTGGGAGAGGTTATCTGTCTTTGCCATGATTCCATCCGGGTTATGTTCTTGGACATTGTCCCCTTAAATGATGCCCGCACCTTCGCGGCTGTCACTACATGTGCAATCGAGTCGTGCGCACCATGCTTAGCGGCGCGGGAACCCGGCTTGCCGCCGAGTTGTGTTAGAAGCCATAGGCAACAAAGGCACCCCAGTCTTGTACCGTGTCGTACGGGCCGAGGGAGCCGCGGCGGGTTGCAGCGGCCGGAAGCCCGCGGGCGCGTAGTGCCTCAGCGAGAATCGGGTGGTCGTCGAGGTAGGCGGCGCGGCCGGCGTCCGTCAGTGAACGCAGCCACAACCCAGCCTGACGTAACGCGGGTTGCGGGGCCTCCTCATGCGACTGGCGCTCGTTGTCGGCGCTCAGGAACTCGTAGAACCGGGTCATGAGGAGGGCTGTGGCCTCGTCAGACACCGGCCAGAGGCTGACGACGGCGCAGGCGGCGCCCGCCTGTAACAGCCCAGTAGCGAGGCCGATGTGCTCGTCGGGCACCACACCGGTGTCAAAGTGAGCGGACTGACAAGCGCTTGCCACGGCCACGCGTGCTTGAAGTGGGATGCCGTGGATGAGTGCGGGGACAGTGAGTCGGTCCCCGCAGCCGAGGATGAGGTGGCTGCCGTCGGGATCATCAAGGTCGTTGCTGCCGTGGCAGGCAAGGTGCAGGTGCGACGCGTTTGGGGCGTGCGAGGCCAACCAATCCAGCGTTGCTTCCGCTCCGACTGCGACTGTGGCAGATTCCCAGTTTGGTCGGGCTGCGATCACGGCGAGCTCGCCCCGGCTGCCGGGCAGCGGTTGGTCTGGGTCGGTGTCGGCGATTCCGACGAGTACACGCGGGATCGGCCTGGATGCGCGGCGGCGGCTTGCGGCGTAGATGGCGAGTGACGGCGCGAGGTGCACCTCGGCGACATCATCGAGAGTTGTTCCGTCGGCGTCGATCGGCAGGGAGTGCAGCGGGGCCAGCCCCACGAGCCCGGTCGGTACAAGCACCGATGGGTTGGGGGCGGTGTCGGCTGCAAGATTGGCGATGGCCGCAACGACAGGGGCGAACCGCCGTTGGATCTCAGCGAGGGCCCGTTCGACCGCGTCCGGCGTGGCTTCGGGCATTTGGGCGGTGAGGAGTCCCCGCGCACCGGTGTCCTCGTCGAATAGGAGCATTTGGGCGACGTCGCGGCTGGTGACGTCGACGTGCACGGCGTCGTAGCGCGGGATCGCATCTGGTCGCTCGGCGGCAACGCGCAATACGAACGTGCCGGCCGGGGCGGAGGCGATGTAGAGGGCCTGGCTGACGCCGGCCGCGAGCAGGGATTCCGCGGCCGTAGGCGGGGAAAGGAATCGCTCGAGGCCGGGGATGGCGCGGATCTCGTCGATGACATTTTGCAGCGTCGCAGCGGCGGCGACTGCCGGGTCGCCGCTCGTTTCCGTGAATGTCGGCACGGTATGCGGCTGCGCAGCGACAGCTCGGTATGCCGTGAGGGCGTCGCGGTAGCGGTCCACGAGGCCAGGATCGCGGCGACCGACCGCCTCGATGTCTACTGTGGCGCGGCGCGCGCTAACGTCGAGCTCACGCGCGCGGGCGCGCTCGAGGGCTTCGATCGCTGCAGCCGTGCGGCCGGTGCGGGCCAGCGCGTACGCCGCCCATCGGGCTAGGCGTGGATTGTTGGTGAGGACATGGCGACGGGCGTCTCCCGTGGCCTGGGCGCTGAAGAGCGCGTCAAATGCTGCCAGCATCCGCTCGTAGAGGGCCGCCAGATGCTCCCACGCCTCGGCAGCGGCGTAGGCCTCGCAGAGCTGCCCGGCGTTGTCGAGCAGTTGACCGGGGTGAGCGATCACGTCCAGCGCGTCAATGCCGTGCTGCCAAGCGGCGATTGCTGCCGGTGACTGCGGGCCGTTGAGTGCGGCGTAGACGTCGCCTTGCACCCGCAATGCCCAGCCGAGCACGAAAGCGTCATCGAGCTGGGCTGCGTTGTCAGCGGCAGCGGCGGCCACGGCCGATGCCTCGACGAGCGCCGACGGGCCAGCATCGGTGAGCGCGCTGGCGAGGTTGCACTCAGCGTAAGTCAGTTGCCGCGTGAGCGGGGTGCCGCGCAGCCGATCCCTGGCATCGCGATAGTGAGCGATGGCTTGGTCAAGGTCGCCGGGGCCGTTGCGGCGCCGGTGCGCGTGCCCGAGATTGATCATCGAGTACGACCAGTCCTCAAGGCTCGCCTCCGGTGAGCGGCGGGTAAGGCCACGCGCCAGACACTCGATCGCCTCATCCAACTCCGCTGGACTGGCGCCGTCGGGACGATTTGTCAGCGCGAGCCCGAGGTTCGTCTCGTTGATCACCATCGTCCTCTCATCCGTGTCGGTAACGGTTAGCGCCTCTCGGAGCAGCGCGACCGAACGGCGCCAGTTGTCCATGATGTCGCCGCTGCGGCGGTCGCCGATCGCGACGGCCAAGTTCCCGGTCGCCGCAGCCCATACGTCGTCGAGCTCTGGCGAGGAGCCATGGACCTCTTCGAGCAGCGCGATCCCCTCCTCTACCGCGCCAGGCGTAGGTGGCGATTCGAGTAGATGAGCCCCCAGCATCGCGGCGGCCGTACGTCGTAGGCCCGTCGGGTCGACATCCGGGAAGTGCGCGAGGATCTTGCGCAGCGCGAGGGTCGCCTGTTCCGCATCGGGTCCGTCGGCCATGGCCCACAGGCGGTCGAGCTCGGGACCGCCATACAGGGCGAAGTGCTCGGCCATCGACGTCTGATACGCCGCTACGGCGTTAGCGGCAGGCGTGGCCGCAGCGACGGCCCCGAGCATTTCCCGCGCTAGCCGAAGTGCCCCAGCGGCAGGGATATCACCTGCGGCCTGGGCGCGCTCCAGAAATTGATCGAGGAGTGCGAGGGAGGCGGGCCCTGTGACTTGCGGGTGGTCATCTAGCCACCCCGGCAGTTTCTCAA
>Ga0209540_10003674_pt1 | contig 10365 bp, 8 predicted proteins | sample BarGraIncu01121A_FD_184501 | JGI IMG/M metagenome (GOLD analysis project Ga0209540, IMG submission 184501) | Arctic peat soil microbial communities from Barrow, Alaska - Barrow Graham LP Incubations 011-21A (SPAdes) (version 2) | ecosystem: Environmental > Terrestrial > Soil > Wetlands > Peat... | reverse complement strand
CGAGGACGTCGAAGGCACCTGGGACCTGGACAAGGCCGCCGAGGAGATGGTCGACCTCATGTTCGCGCGGGCGGCGGACCATCGGGAGTACGGCGTCATCTGCGTGGCCGAGGGGCTGGCCGAGAAGTTGCCCGAAGACCGGCGCCCGCATGAGGTCGACGCTCACGGCAACTCGTTGCTCGGTTCGGCCAGGATCGGCGATCGGCTCAGCGCCGCGATGGAAAAGGCGTACGCGCGGCGAACGGGCATCCAGATCAAGGTCCGCAGCAAGCAGATCGGGTACGAGGCCCGGTGCGCCTCTCCGGTCGCCTTCGACATCTTGCTGGGAAGCCAGCTCGGGGTCGGTGCGTACCGTGCACTGGTGAGGGAAGGCCTGAGCGGTCACATGGTGTCGGTGCGCGACCAGTTGCAGCTCGTGTACGTGCCCTTCGGCGATCTGATCGATCCTGAGACACTGCGAACGCGCGTGCGCTTCATCGACAGGGACTCCGACTTCTACCGGCTGGCGCGGGCGCTGGAGTACGGCAGCTACGACACATGCCCCGTGCAGCCGAAGGACGCAAGCTAGCTGCGGTTTCTAGCAGGGAATGGCACGAACCTTGCGGTATGCTCGTCGCATAGCCACCCGAGGAGGGGTATGAAGCGGTTCGTCGCCATCGTCACGATCGCAGTGCTCGTTCTCGCCATGACGGCGGGGACCGCGTTCGCGAGCGTGTGCGTCGGTACCGCTTGCGGGCCTGTGATGGCATGCGCTCCCACGACCTCGCCTACGTGCCCCATGGGTAGCGGCCAGTCGATGCAGCATTCCTCGTGCAACCACACTGCCGAGATGCAGTCGCGTGATGCGACACCCACCGACACGGGTCACGCCACCTACATGGCTGTCGTCCATGCGACGCCGATCCCGGCGGCGCACCTGCTCGGCCGGCTGTCCTTGGGGGCTCACGCCTCCGATGCTCGAGGGGCGCCACACCTCACCGCGGTCCTCCGCATCTGATTCCTCTCATCTGAGCGCTTGACGCCGCTTCGTCGCGGTCGTCCTCGCGCGCGTCCGGACGCCATTCGGTGGCCCCGGAGTCCGCTCTGCTCGCTGCGCGCCGTGCGCGGGCAGATCACAACGGATGAGAGGCATCCCCCTAAGTGAATCTGTTCCTATCCCTGTTCGCCGTCGGTCTGGTGACGAGCATCCACTGCATCTTCATGTGCGGCGGACTCGTGCTGACCTACGCCGTCAAAGGCACTGAAGACGGGCCCTGGTACAAGCGTCTCGTGCCGCATCTGGCCTACCAGGGTGCCAAGATCCTCAGCTACGCGATCGTGGCCATCATCCTCGGCGGCATCGTCGCGCTACTTGGACGAGCCGTCGACATCACCCCGTTCCGCAACTGGCTGATGGTCGTCGCCGGCGTCTACATGGTGCTGCTCGGCGTCGGGATGACCGGCAAGGTCAAGGCACTGCGCTATCTGACGCCGCGGCCCCCGAAGTTCCTCGTCAAGGCCCTGTCGAACGAGCGCAGGAAGGCCACGACGGACGCGGCCGAGGGGCATGCCTCCCTCGCCACCCCGATCAGCTTCGGCCTGCTCACGGGCCTCATGCCCTGCGCCCCGTTGATCGCCGCACAGGCTTCGGCAATGGCGACCGGGTCGCCGCTGCTGGGTGCATGGGCGATGGTCGGGTTCGGTCTGGGCACGATGCCGCTGATGCTCGTGTTCGGCTTCGCGTCATCGCTGTTGTCGCGTCAGTTCCAGGCGAGACTGCAGGTCGTCGCCGCCGTCGCGGTCATGATCTTCGGCGTCGTGATCCTCAACCGCGGCCTCATGGTCGTCGGCTCGCCCGTGACGTTCGACACGGTCCGCACCGCGGTCGTCGGCTCCTCCGTGACCCCGACGGCGGCGGCCGCGCAGTACAAGACCGCGGCGGACGGCGTGGTCGAGATCCCCATCACGATCCAGAACACGCGGTTCATCCCCGAAACGGTTTCCATCCCTGCCGGCAAGCCCGTGCGGCTGGTCGTCGACCGCAAGGAAGCCAATGCGTGTTCCGCGCAACTCGCCCTCCCGCAACTCGGGGTGCTCGCGAACCTCGCCGACAACGCCGTCACCGTCGTGAACGTTCCTGCCACCAAGGCCGGTACCTACACGCTCACGTGCGGCATGGGCATGATGTCCGGCAGCCTGGTCGTGGGCGGGACCTCGGGCGGCGGCACCGGTGGCGGTACGCCCTGGCTCCTCGTGCTCGGGTCGGCCGCGATCTTGGGTGGCGGCTACACCGTGTACCGCATGCGTTCGAGCCGGCGCCCGCAGCCGGTCATCGCGGCACGCGCAGCCTCCGGCTCGAAGTCGGGCAAGCGGGGCGCGGCGTCCAAGGGTTCGCGGACTGTCGCAGCCAAGTCGGCGGCTTCCACCAAGCCGACGCCCGCCGCGGCCTCGCAGGGTCCCACTCTCTGGGGCTTTCAGCCCTTCGAACTCGTGATCGCCGCGTCACTGATAACCATGGCCATCGTCATCGGCCTCGCATCCGGAGGCTTCTTCCGTTAACCCGCGTTCCGGCGGGCTACCCGCCGGTCACTACCGAAAGGAACCATCAGATATGAGCACCTCAACGAAGACCGCAGGCGCCTCGAACACGGCACTTCGCTGGACCATGATCCTTGGATTCGCCGCGCTGGCCTTCTTCGCCTCGTACCGGTTCGCGGTCGCGAGCACCGCGGCCTCGGCATCCGCCACGTCCGCCACGTCCGCGACGGGTACGCCGTTGGCTGCCGGAAGCGGCGGAGCGGCCGCACCTGTCGCCGGTGGCGGCGGCTGCTGCGGTGGCACGAGCGCGCCGGCGGGCTCTCAGAAGCCGGCGGCTGCCACGATCGCAGGCAGCGTGCAGAAGATCACGGTCGACACCACCAAGGGCTACTACAACCCCGCGACGATCCAGCTCAAGGCCGGCGTTCCCGCTGAGATCACCTTCACGCAGTCGTCCGGATGCCTCGCGCAGGTCCAGTCGCAGGACCTCGGGTTCTCCGAGGACCTCACCGGTGGCCCGAAGACCATCAAGCTCGGCGCGCTGAAGGCCGGCACCTACAGCTTCGCCTGCGGGATGAACATGCAGTCCGGCTCCATCGTTGTGAAGTAGAGGAAGACACCATGGCAAACGGAGTCATCAAGGACGTCTACCGCGTGGCGCTCGGTGAAGGGACCTGTCGGTCCGGCGAGACGCTGGCGACCATGCTCGTGCGCGACATCGAAGGCGTCGAGGTCGTCGCGGTCAACAATGAAGGGACGTTGATCGCCCTCGCGTCGGCGGACACCGACCTGTATGAGGACATCGTCAGGGCGGTCGTCACCGCCGGCTTCGCACCGGAATCCGTCGTGACGACCCCGTTCGAACGGCTCGCCGAGCGCATCCCGCTCACGCTGGCCGAGACGGTGGCACTGGAGGCGCCTGAGCCTCCGCGTGAGCCCGTCCGTGTCCCGGTCGAGACGTCGCTCTCGCAGCGCGTGCGCATCGAGGTCACCGACGACTACGACCCGGCCGACATCGTGGTCGCCGCCGGGATCCCGCTCGAGATCACGTTCTCCCAGGGCAGCGGCTGTCTCGCGACGGTCGTGTTCGAGGGCCTCGGCATCGAGGCGGACCTGACCCACGGTGGCGCGGTAGTCACGATCCCCGCGCTCGAGCCCGGCGTTTACCCCTTCAGCTGCGGCATGCACATGGTGCATGGCAGCATCACGGCAGAGTAGAGGAACCATGGAGACAACCGAATTCGCGGGCTCCCGTACGGAGTGCGAGATCGCGACATCACGAGGGCCCGTGCTTCGCCGGCTCAGGGTCGACGGCATGGATTGCCGCTCGTGCGAGAACCTGCTCGTAGAGACGCTGGGCCGCCAGCCGGGCGTCGGCGCCGTGTCCGCGGATGCGCGGACCGGGATGGTGTCGGTCCTCGCGGATCCCGCGGTCTTCACGGACGTGGACATCGCCCGCATCATCGTGGCCTGCGGCTTCGTTCCCGAGGGAGTCGCGATCGCCGCGGCTCCCATCACCGGGGTGACCGCGACTGCCGCGATCGCACCCGCTGTCTGCCCGGTCGTCGCCGAGCCCGTCGCCGAGGTCGCTCCTGTCGCGCCCGCCGCGACGTCCGCAGCGCCTTCCGCCGTCCGTGACGCATCGTTCGCCGTGACGGGGATGACCTGCGCATCGTGCTCCGCCGTGATCGAGAAGGTGGTCGGCAAGATCGCCGGCGTCCAGGCCGTGACGGTCAATCTCGCGACGGAGAGGATGTCGGTCAGGCTCGACCCGTCGGTCACCGACGAGATCCGCATCGCCGAGGCGGTCAAGAAGGCCGGCTACGGCGCCATACCGCTCGACGCGCCCGCGCCTGCTGCCGCACCCGCAGCAGCTGCCGCTCCCGCGTCGACCGTCAAGGGCTCTTCCATGGGCACGGTCACGCTCGGCCTCGTCGGGATGACCTGCTCCTCGTGCTCGACGGTGATCGAGAAGACGCTCAACAAGGTGACGGGCGTGCAGTCGGCGTCAGTGAACCTGGCGCTAGAGACCGCCACCGTGACGTTCGATCCGGCCGTCGTCGGCCTCGACACCCTCATCGGCGCGGTCAAGGGCGCCGGCTACGACGCCATGCTCCGCGTGGAGACCGGCACGTCCGCCGATGCTCCCGCCGAGGACGCCCAGCGTGTCGCGCAGGCGAAGCACACGAAGCACCAGCAGTGGCTCTTCATGTTCTCGCTCCTGCTGTCCGTCCCCGCGTTCCTCGTCTCGATGGTGCCGCCGTTCATGACGGTGGTGCCCGCTGGCGTTGCCGCCTGGCTCGCCATCACGCTCGGCGGCGCCTGGGACCCGATGATGGTCCTGAAGTACATGGCCTTCGCGTTGATCACGCCGGTCCAGTTCATCGCCGGCGCCCAGTTCTACCGCGGCTTCTGGCATGCGCTGAAGCGCCGCAGCGGCAACATGGACACGCTCATCGCCATCGGCACGTCGGCGGCGTACTTCTACAGCGTTGCTGCGACGTTCGTCCCGTCGCTGCAGGCCGAGCCGGTCTTCTTCGAGACCGCCGGGCTGCTGATCACCTTCGTCATCCTGGGCAAGCTGCTCGAGGCGCGCGCCAAGGGCAAGACCTCTGACGCCATCAAGAAGCTCATGGGCCTCGCCGCCAAGACGGCGCGCGTCGTCCGCGGCGGCGTCGAGCTCGACATCCCGGTCGAGCAGGTCGTGGCCGGCGACGTCGTCGTGGTCCGCCCCGGCGAGAAGGTCCCTGTCGACGGCCTCGTCGTCGAGGGACGGAGCAGCATCGACGAGTCGATGCTCACCGGCGAGTCCATGCCGGTCGAGAAGAACGTCGGCGACTCCGTCATCGGCGCGACGATGAACAAGCTCGGTTCGCTCAAGTTCCGCGCCACCAAGGTGGGCAAGGACACCGCGCTGGCGCAGATCGTCCGGCTCGTCGAGGACGCTCAGGGCTCCAAGGCACCGGTACAGCGCTTCGCCGACCGGATCTCGGCCGTGTTCGTCCCCGCTGTCATCACCATCGCACTGGCCACGTTCTTCATCTGGCTGTTCGTCGTGCCTGGCTTCGTGGACGCTTCGTTCTACGCGTTCGCGACGCCGTTCGTGAAGGCGTTGCTGGCCGGCACCGCGGTCATTGTCATCGCATGCCCGTGCGCGCTCGGGCTGGCCACGCCGACCGCGATCATGGTCGGCACCGGCAAGGGCGCGGAGAACGGCATCCTCATCAAGAGCGGCGACGCTCTGGAGACCGCCTACAAGATCAAGGCGATCGTGTTCGACAAGACCGGCACGCTCACCTACGGCAAGCCCGTGGTCACCGAGTTCGGGCCGTTCGGGTCGTTCGACCGCATGGAGTTCTACCGGCTCGCGGCCGCGCTGGAGAGAAGCAGCGAACATCCGCTGGCCGAGGCGATCGTGAACTACGCCAACGAGAACGGGCTCGTGCTCGGCGACGTCACCGGCTTCGAGGCCCTTCCCGGTCACGGCGTCGAGGGCATCGTGGAGGGCCGGCGCGTCGCGCTGGGCAACCGCAGGCTCATGGAGCGCGAGGGAGTCGACATCGCCGAGTTCGCGGGTCGCATCGAGCGCCTCGAGTCCGAGGGCAAGACGGTCATGCTGACCGCGATCGACGGTCAGGCCGCCGGCCTCATCGCCGTGGCGGACACGCTGAAGGACAACTCGAAGGAAGCGGTGGAGCGGCTCACGAAGATGGGCGTCGCCGTATACATGATCACGGGCGACAACCGCCGCACCGCCGAGGCCATCGCCTCCCAGGCGGGCATCAAGCCCGAGAACGTCCTGGCCGAGGTGCTCCCGGAGAACAAGGCCGAGGAAGTCGGCAAGCTCCAGGCCAAGGGCCTGGTCGTCGCCATGGTCGGTGACGGCATCAACGACACGCCGGCGCTCGCGAAGGCCGACGTCGGCATCGCCATGGGTGGCGGCACCGACGTCGCGATGGAGACCGGCGGCATCGTGCTCATCAAGAACGACCTGCGCGACGTCGTGACGGCCATCGAACTGTCCCGCGCCACCATGCGCAAGATCTACCAGAACTTCTTCTGGGCACTCGGCTACAACACGCTCGGCATCCCGATCGCGGCCCTCGGGCTCCTCCGGCCTGAACTGGCAGGCGCCGCTATGGCGCTCTCCAGCGTCAGCGTCGTGAGCAGCTCGCTGCTGCTTCGCAGGTTCAAGCCCAGCCTGGCGAAGGCCGCCTAGCTCTCGCCGAAAGGAGATCGGAACCATGAAGCGTTTCCTCAATATCCTCGGCGTCGTGCTGGGTGTGCTGTTCACGTTGAGCATGACCGTCTACGCGTTCGCCAACGCGTCGAGTGCCGGCAAGATGGTCGGCGTCGTCGCCACCGCCAAGAACGCGAGTGTCGAGGTGATGGACCAGCCCGGCGCCAAGGGCACCATCACGGTCAGCAGTGTGCACGTCCCGGGTCCCTCATGGATCGCCGTGCACCTCGACGACAACGGCATGCCCGGCAAGCGGATCGGCCTCCAGGCGATCCCGACGGGCGACAGCAGCAACGTGGTCGTCAAGATCGATGACATCGCACTCACGGACAAGTTGGTCGTCGCCGTCCACGCTGACCGCGGCATCGTCGGTGCGTTCGAGTTCGACAAGGCGAAGTTCGATTCCAGCCCCGACAAGCCCTACTTCGTCGGCGGCATGGAGCTGGCCATGGAGGTCAAGGTCACGACGCCGCCCTTCGGCGTCAAGGCCAACGATGGCGAGGCCACGATCACCGTGGCCGACCAGCCCGGGGCCAAGGGCTTCATCACGGTCGCCAAGGCCGTCGCCCCGACCGGGGCATGGATCGTCGTGCACCTCGACGACAACGGCAAACCGGGCGCCCGCGTCGGCTTCGCCCAGATCGCGGCGGGGACGAACACGAACGTCGTGGTCAAGCTCGACCCGGCCATCTCCCTCACCGACAAGCTGCTCGTCGCGGTCCATGCCGACCGCGGCGTCGCCGGCACACTCGAGTTCGACATGATGGACAAGTACAACAGCCCGGATCAACCGTTCTTCGTGAACGGCGCGGAGGTCGCGACCGCCGTGCGGGTCAAGTAGGACCTCCCTCTGCCCGGGCGCGGCGCGAGACAGCGTCGGGCCCGGGCTCCCCACCACATCGCAAAGGAGCGCATCAATGGAATCGATCGTACTCAAGACCGGCGGCATGCACTGCGGCTCATGCTCGATGCTCATCGAGATGACCGTCGACGACCTGCCCGGCATCGGCTCGGTAAAGGCGGACTACGGCAACGGAACCACCGCGGTCGAGTTCAACCCCAGGCTCGTGTCCATCGAGCAGATCGTCACGGCGATCAAGGACGCGGGCTACACGGCGGAGATCGCCGCCTGAGTCCGGAATGATGTGCACGATGAGAGGGCGGCCCCACCGGGCCGCCCTCTCATCGTGCACTCTCATGGGCGGGGGTGAGGCATGATGGTGCCCCGGGCGCTTCGTGGCGAACCCGGCACGCCGGGTGGGAGGGCCGTACAGCCATGGATCTGTTCTTGTCCCTGTTCGCCGTAGGCCTGGTCACCAGCATCCACTGCGTCTTCATGTGCGGCGGGCTCGTCCTGACCTACGCCGTCAAGGGGACCGAGGAAGGCCCGTGGCTCCGGCGGCTCGCGCCGCACCTCGCATACCAGGGCTCCAAGATCCTCAGCTACGCCACCGTCGCCATCATCCTCGGCGGCATCGTCGCGCTGCTCGGGCGGGCCGTCGACATCACGTCGTTCCGCAACTGGCTCATGGTCGTGGCGGGCGTCTACATGGTCCTGTTGGGCATCTCGATGACTGGTAGGGTCAGAGTGCTGCGCTACCTCACGCCACGTCCGCCGAAGTTCCTGATCAAGGCGCTCTCGAGCGAGCGCAAGAAGGCGACGAGCGACGCGGTCGAGGGGCACGCCTCGCTGGCCACACCGGTCATCTTCGGACTCCTCACCGGTCTGATGCCCTGTGCACCGTTGATCGCAGCGCAGGCATCGGCCGTCGCCTCCGGCTCTCCATTGCGGGGCGCGTGGGGAATGGTCGGATTCGGGCTCGGAACGATGCCGCTGATGCTCGTCTTCGGGTTCGCGTCATCGCTGCTGTCGCGCCGGTTCCAGGCCAGACTCCAGATCGTGGCGGCCGTCGCTGTGATGGTCTTCGGTCTTGTCATCCTCAACCGCGGCCTGATGCTCGTGGGGTCGCCGGTCACATTCGACAGCGTCCGCACTGCGGTGGTCGGCGGGTCGGTCTCACCCGCGCACCCGGGCTTCAAGACCGGCGCTGACGGCATCGTCGAGGTCCCGCTGATGATCCAGGACACCACGTACGTTCCGGACAAGGTGACCATCCCCGCAGGCACGCAGGTGCGTCTCGTGGTCGATCGTCGCGAGGACAGCGCCTGTTCGGACCAGCTGAGCATCCCCGCGGCCGGGGTGCTGGCGGACCTCAAGCCCAACGGGATCACCGAAGTCCTCGTGCCACCTATGAAGGCCGGCACCTACACGCTGACGTGCGGCATGGGCATGATGTCCGGCAGCATCATCGTGGTCGACGACTGACCTCGTCCGTGGCGTGGGCAGCGCAGGGCTGGTCGCTTTCTGGCACCCGTGTCGCTACGCTGAGGAGCGCATGGACAGCGGGGTCGCATACGGATCCGTCGACACGGGTGGCAAGGGGTTGGACACATGACGAACGATGCCCCCTCCGGGGCGGTGCGCCTCAGCGTTGTGGGGATGCACTGCCACGCATGCGAGAAGCTCGTGTCCGGCACCATCGGTGATGTCCCCGGCGTCGAGTCGGTGACCGCCGACGCGGCCGCAGGGCTCGTCGACGTCGTGCTCGCTCCCGGCGACGTGCCGGTCGACGCGCTTGTCGCCGCGGTCGTCGCGGCCGGATTCCAGCCGGGCGAGCCGTTCGTGCTCGAACCGGGCACCGTTCCCGCGCCCGCGCCCGTCGTCGAAGCACCTGCGGAGGAGGAGACGGTCAAGGCATGCCCGGTCATGTCCCCGGACGAGCCGTCCCCGGTCTCGGCGCCTCCCGTCGTGGCATCCGCAGCCGCGCTTCGCGATGCCACTTACGGCATCACGGGCATGACCTGCGCGTCGTGCTCCGCCGTCGTCGAGAAGATCGTCGGCAGGCTGCCCGGCGTCGCATCCGCGAACGTGAACCTCGCCGTGGAGCGCCTGTCGGTCTCCTACGATCCGGCCAGGGTCGACGAGGCCGGCATCATCGACGCAGTGAAGCGCGCCGGCTACGGAGCGCTGCCGCTCGAGTCCGGCGCTCCGGCCGCAGGGGAGGCCGCGTCGTCATCGACCGAGGCGACCGTGACGCTGGGCATCCTCGGGATGACCTGCGCGTCATGCTCGGCCGTGATCGAGAAGACTCTGAACCGCATGGCGGGCGTCGTCTCGGCGAGCGTCAACCTGGCCAACGAGACCGCGACGGTCACCTTCGACCCGACCGTGCTGGGCATCGACGCGCTCATCGGGGCGGTACGGGGCGCCGGCTACGACGCCATGCTCCGCGTCGAGACGACCGTCGCGGGCGAGGACCCCAACGACGCGCAGCGCGAGGCGCAGATGGCACATTGGCGTCACGAGCGCCGCCTGTTCGTGTTCTCGCTGGTGCTGGCCGTCCCCGCATTCCTGATCTCGATGGTGCCGCCGTTCATGACGGCGGTGCCCACGGCGCTGGCCAACCTGCTCGCGAACACCATCGGCGGCGCCTGGGACCCGATGATGGTCGGCAGGTACCTCGCCTTCGTGCTGGTCACGCCGGTGCAGTTCATCGCCGGCGCGCAGTTCTACCGCGGCTTCTGGCACGCGCTCAAGCGCCGCAGCG
>Ga0209540_10003673_pt1 | contig 10365 bp, 10 predicted proteins | sample BarGraIncu01121A_FD_184501 | JGI IMG/M metagenome (GOLD analysis project Ga0209540, IMG submission 184501) | Arctic peat soil microbial communities from Barrow, Alaska - Barrow Graham LP Incubations 011-21A (SPAdes) (version 2) | ecosystem: Environmental > Terrestrial > Soil > Wetlands > Peat... | reverse complement strand
TCTTTCAAGGAGAATTTCGTAAATACGGTTTTCAGGTTTTGATGATTTTATTTCGGCCGAAATTAATCCACCATCAAAATATTTGAAGAAATAATAACCGTCTTTTACTTCATCAAAGATATCCAGAGGGAAGTTGGACAGATAGTATAGCCTGAAACCCCGTTTTCTTAATTCAGGAAGAAGTTTTACGTTCGTATCGAGGGGAAAGATTATATCTGTGCGTAAATTGAAAATATGGGCTATTTCTTCCTTATTAAGAGATGACTTTTTTGAGATGACATTGATGGCTTCCGAAGTGGTAATTTCACCTTTATCAAGCATTCGCCATTCTATACTTCTGAAAATGTCGTAAAGAATTGTAGCCTTAATAGCTTCAGGATATTTTTTCTTCTCAAAATATTCCGAAGGCTTGAAACTGATCAATACATTTCCAAGGTCAAAAATGATATTTTTAATCATATCAGGGATTTTTCATGCTTATTGGCTGACCGGTTGCCTCGAGGACATTCCACCACAATTCATCTTCAACATCAATTTTTTTACGTTTGGCAACCACTATCTCAATAGGCATCAGAGTGAACTGATAGTTCCAGAAACCGATAACAAAATCAGTTTTACCGGAAAGAGCCGCATGAACGGCATTCTGAGCCAGCAAATTGCAGAATTTACTGTCGTTAGCATTTGCCGGAGCACTCCTGATAATATAACTTGGATCAATATATTTAATTGAATGAGCAAAACCCTTATTATTAAACTCTTCCGATATTTTATCTTTAAGGTAAACACCAATATCTTTATATTTTATATTTCCTGAAACATCTTTATTGTCTTCTCTACAATCGAAAAAGTCCTGACCTGCTCCCTCTGCAACTACAATAACGGCATGGTGTCTTTCCTCCAGCCGTTTTTTGAGGATATTCAGAAATCCGCGCTGTCCGTAAAGATCAAAAGTAATTTCAGGAATGAGTACAAAATTTACCTCCTGGATGGCCAATGCTGCATTGGCTGCAATAAATCCTGAATCGCGCCCCATCAATTTTACTAAAGCAATTCCATTAAAAGCACCAGCTGCCTCATTGTGAGCATTCCTGATTATATCATTTGCAATTGAGAATGCAGTTTCAAAGCCAAAGGATTTTTGAATCAGATCGATATCGTTGTCAATTGTTTTGGGAATACCTGCAATACTGATTTTCAATTTTCTTTTTTCAATTTCCTTGTGAATAGCATGCGCCCCTCGTAATGTCCCATCGCCTCCTATACAAAAAAGCACATTGATATTCATAATCTCAAGAGAATCAACCATTTTCTCAACATCCTGATTACCCCTTGATGAACCCAGAAAAGTTCCGCCGGTAAGGTGAATGTAATTGACCATCGGTGCAGTCAGTTCAATAACTGGATGGTTATAAGACGGGATTAATCCTTCAAATCCAAACTGTATTCCAAGTACCCGGCTGATACCATACCTGTAATAGAGTTCATTTACAAGACTGCGTATAACATTATTTAATCCCGGGCACAAGCCGCCACAGGTGACGATCCCGACTTTAGTTTTGGCAGGTTCGAAATAGATGTTTTCCCTGGGGCCGGCTTTTTCAAATGAGACTGGAAGTTCTCCTGTTTCATGGCATTTTTTGAAATTGTCCAGAGAGACATCATAAAGAATTCTTTCATTGTCGTTGACAAATTTATAGACAGGATTTTCCACACGACGAGTATGTTTAAGCGGAGATACCACACTTCTCTTTCCGAGAGAGCTGACAAGAAAATCCTCGTATTTCATCTTATTCCGGTTATTACAATTATCAATAAACCACATTGAAAACAATATGTTTTCAAGGATGTCAAATTTAGATAATTTTTTGATTGATCGTTTAAGAAGCAGAATCAGATTATTTGCTTAATTCTTCCTACGAGACCATTCTCAAGCATAACTTTTATACCGTGAGGATGATTCGGAGAGGAGGTCAGGACTTCCTTAACTTTCCCTTCTGTGAGTCGTCCTGTGCGTTTATCTTCAGTTAATTCTACCTTAACATCTATGCCTGGCTTAATATCAGCTCTACGGGTTCCCTCCATAAACTCCAGTTTTTTAAACATATTTTAGAAAAAATCAGGTTCAGAAAATTTTAGATCAGAGTGCAATTATAAATATTATTATTGCACAAAAATGTTAAAATGATAAATGTTTTGATCAAAGTATACAATCAGGTGATTAATAAGCGCCTTTTATCTTCGTACGTATTCTATAAAAACCTTTACTTGCGGTAATGAAAAGACTTTTCATATCATCTCCGCCAAAACAGACATTGGCAGTCCAGTCTTCAGGTACAGGAATATTACCTGCAAGGACACCATCTTTATCAAAGACAGTTACCCCTTTACCAGTCAGGTAAATATTTCCCATAATATCAATAGTCATTCCATCAGAACCCATTTCACAAAAGAGTTTTTTATTACTCAGGCTGCCGTCGTTGTTGATTGAATACTCCCATGTTTTGTTTCCACGGATGTCTGCGACAAAAAGAGTCTTGCCATCAGGAGTGCCCACAATACCGTTAGGTGCCATAAGATCATCAGCTACCCTGACAATTGTTTTATGATCGGGTTTAAGGTAATATACTGCCTGACAGTCCTGTGGAACGGCATCATGATCCCACCAGCTCCTTCTGTAAAAAGGGTCGGTGAAATAAACCCCGCCATCGGGTGTGTTCCAGAGATCATTCGGACCGTTGAGAGGTTTGCCATTATATTTCGATGGAATAACGGTTACTTTTTTATCGGGGGAAATGCACCAGAGTTCATTTTTCTGATCAGCGCAGGTCCAAAGGTTGCCATCTTTGTCAAAAGACATACCATTTGACCTGCCGCAGGGTTGCATAAATGTTGTCAGCTTGCCCGACAGACTCCATTCCATTATCCTGTCGTTTGGCTGATCTGTAAAATAGACATTTCCTTTTGAGTCGGCCACAGGACCTTCAGTAAAAAGAAATCCATCAGCCAGCTTTTCAACCTTATCTCCGGATTGAATTATCTCATCGAGGCCTTTATTTTGAATAAAAGCCAGTGGGATTAAGATTAACGGGGCAGTCAAAATCAATCTATTCAGTTTCATTTGCAACAATTTGGTACTTTGATTATTATGTTTTCCCTTAGTGTTCCTTAGTGTTTTCCTTCGTGTTACTTTGTGGTTTAATGAATTTTATTTTACCACAAAGGAACTCAAAGGTTTCATAAAGGGTAACAAAGGTTAATTATTCATTTATTTTGGCATTATTTTAATTGAACTTTTCTTATTCTACCGATATAATTATCGATCTGATCCGGCAATTCAAATCCCACAATGATCATATTAACAGTCCCTAACCCGAGCACATATTTTAGAGAAGCATCTATCTTTTCAGAATCGTTTTTAAAATTACCGTTACCGATCAGTTTCATGCCAATTACCCCTTTTCCTGCTTTATGTAGCTTTTCAATCACAGGTATTATTTTGGCCGGATCGTTTTTATCCATAACTTCTCCAAATGGATTAATGCGGACATGAATAACATCTACCCAAGGGCTGTCTGCTGCAGCTTCCATTGCTTCAAGTGAATGAACTGACACCCCATGAGCCCGTATTATATTCTTAGCCTTCAGGTTTTCAAGAATATCCATATGTCTTTTTTGTTTATCGGTCCATTGGGTATCTGTCATACAATGAATCTGTACCATATCCAGATAGTCTGTCTTAAGCTCTTTCCTGAATCTGTCAATAACCACGTCAGCGTCAGGGCGATCAGTTTCCGGAATACCCCCCGGACCAACCCACATCTTTGTGCTCAGAGTATATGATTCGCGGGGAATTCCTTTCAGAGCTGCTGCAGTAAAAGGGTGTGTTCCATAACTGTCGGCGCAATCAAAAAAGCGTATTCCTTTCTCATATGCCTGACGGATAATTGATTCAGCTACACCAGCCCTGGTTATATTTGATGACCGGTTGTATCCGCTGAACCCGGTCCCCATTCCCAGAAGTGTTGATTTTATTCCTGACTTACCAAGAGTTACAACCTGGAAGGGATCGGCAAAAGAAGTTGTGGGTTTTCCCGGAAAACCTAAAGCAGTTTTCCCAAGCAAAACGGAAGCAGCACCAGCTGTTAGTGTGGTAGTTACGAATTGTCTGCGTGTAATATTTCTTTTTGCCATAATTGAAACAATTTAAATTATCCAGTAAAGCTTAATCATATTTAGCATTGGTAAAACAATAATTATCATACAAAGTTTATAATAGAAAACAACTGATATAAGGTTACTCGAAAATCAATGGGTCAATTTGTTACTTCAAAACAGAGACTTTGATACAGGATGGATTTTCGGCATCATGATAAATCCTTTGAGTGGCTTTTTGAAAATCGTTGTCGGAACAAGTATAGATATCAACAAATTTTTGTGGATTTCTATCGACCAGGGGAAACCATGAATTCTGTACCTGAACCATAATCCGATGCCCCTTTTTGAATGAATGCGCAACGTCGGGCATCGTATATTTAATCTCGGTAACTTTTTCCGGAATAAAAGGTTCCGGTTTTTCAAAGCTGTTACGATATTTTCCCCTGAAGACTTCTCCGCGGACAAGCATCTGATATCCTCCCAACGGAACCTTAACCTCGGTTGATACATCTGCTTTAGAATCAGCAGGAAAAACATCAATTAATTTAACGATATAATCAGCATCTGTTCCGGTTGTTGAGACAAACAGATCGGCCGTCAACGGACCCGTTAAGGTAATATCTTCACTAAGTATGTCTGTCTGATATACCATCACATCGGGTCGCCTTGAAGCAAAACGTTGATCATCAGTCATGTATTCAGCTGTACGGTGTATATGAACAGCATCAGTGTAGGGAACAGGTTTCATCGGATCTGAAACATATTCGTCAAAACTCTCTTTGATATCGGGAGCTGTGAATGAAATAGCTCCCGATGGCTGAAAATACAGATTTTTTTCAACGACATTTTTCGGCGGCCAGGTATCAAAGTTTCTCCACTCGTTTGTACCGGTTACAAATATTGTAGCTTCAGGGAAATCTGACTTTCCTTCTCCTTTCAGATAGAAATCAAAAAAACTTTTCTCCTGAGCCTGAAATTTTTTATTTGCATCCAGTCCCCAGTAAATGTTTCCCAGGTTGTTTGCTTTTCCAAAAGCCCACTGGCCGTGAGACCAGGGTCCCATAACCAGATAATTCTTTACTAAAGGGGAATTCTGTTTTTCAACAGCTTCATAAATGTGGAGGGCGCCATAGAGATCTTCGGCATCGAACAATCCCCCAACCGTCATAACGGCAGGTGTAACATTTTTAAGGAATGGTCGTGGATCTCTGGTTTTCCAGAATTCGTCATAATCGGGATGCAAAAATGCATCATTCCAGAATTTAACACTATCACCGAGATATCTTGGTGAAATATTCTTATCAGCTCCGAGAGAAAGAAAAAATGCATAATTATCAGGTAGAGGCCATTTGAATGAAGGAAACCCTTTACGGGTAGTAGCCCGGTGAGGCATGCCGTTGCTGTAGTAAAAGCTGAAACAATCGAGAATGAAAAAAGCACCGTTATGATGGAAGTCGTCTCCTAAAAACCAGGCTGTTACAGGTGCCTGTGGAGAAACTGCCTTCACTGCAGGGTGGGCATTTATCAGACCCATTGTGGAATAAAAACCAGGGTAAGAAATTCCAAAAATTCCCAAATTCCCGTTATTGTTCTTTATGTTCTTAATCAGCCAGTCGACAGTATCCCAGGTATCAGTTGATTCATCAGTATCTTTATTGCTCTTCTTTTCAGGTATAACAGGACGAATATCCTCAAATTCACCTTCACTCATATATTTTCCCCTGACATCCTGAAAAACCATTATATATTCATCATCAGTATATCTCGAATAAAGCATCATAAAAAAATTAAAGCTTTCGGGTCCTCCAGGTTCGATATCATAGGGTGTCCGGTTTAATAAGACAGGATGTGCAATCTTTTTATTTTTAGGGGTATATATTGAAGTAAACAGCTTTACACTATCCCTCATGGTAATATACACTTCCTGTTTATCATATTTCTGTTTTAATCCTTCAGCGGATTGTGAAAAAGAAGAAGACGAAACCGCCATAAGAATAATTATTATGGCCAGGTTAGGGAAGAAGCTTTTTTTTGATTTCATTTTTTTAAAAGGGTTAATGAAGTTCAGGATTCTAATCCAAGTTTTAATACCAGGTCGCCGGGAGAGACTGGTCTGCCCTTTTTAGTTGCGGCACCGGTAACTTTTGCCTTTACAATAAGCTTTAAATCAGGCAAGCGGTAAATTTCCTGAATGAAAAGTATTCTGACATTTCCTTCCCGTTGAATTGTTACAGTAACAATAAATTCGTCGCGACTCTTAAGGGGAAATTTGTATTCAATTTCCACTTTTGTTATAATAAGATCTGTTCCTTCTTCATGAAGCTGAAAGAAGCTGACCCCTTTTGATATAAGAAACTGATGTCTCGTGTGCTCAAGATAATGCTGGTAATTGGCATTATTTACAACACCCTGCAGATCGCATTCATAATCTCTTACTTCAAACTTAAGATTATATGGAGGTTTATTGTCTTTCATTACTTTGGATACCTGCCAAAGAGCTTTTTAAGACTTCCATGAAACTTATGGATGCTATGAGGTTTGTAATGCATAAGAATGCATTCCCCGGCAATAAAATTTATTCCCGAGTCTTTAAGTTCGTCAAGAGCTTCCTTGCTATCTGCCATCTGTTGTATCCAGATCTGTTTTATCCCTTTTTCTTTGGCATCCCTGATTACTGAGGCTGTCTGATCTTTTTTCGTAAATATAATTATGCTATGGACTTCCTCAGGCAGCATTTTTACATTGGGATAAGCCTTTTCTCCCATTATTTCATCAGCCTGCGGGTTTACTGGTATAAGTTTCATTCCTTTTTCTTTCAGCTCCTTAAAGGCAGTATAACCAAATTTTTTTGGATTACGCGATGCGCCTACTAATGCAATGGGTTGTGAATCAAGAAATTCATTAATTTGTTTTAAAGTTGTCATAGGTTATGATAATTTTATGGTTCAACAGGGAAAAATAGTAAATTAAATTCAAAGTGCCTAAAGTGTCTAGAGTGCCTAAAGTTATAGTCATTTTATTTAATATCATCCTTTGAACTCCAGGCACTCCAAACTTTAGGCACTTCAAACTTCTTCTCCTAAGTATAAAGACTTAAAAATACGATAAAAAAACCAACTGATATTTATTTTTATTTACTTGGTGTAGAGGTTTTACTAACAACAAGACAATATGAAACAACCAAAAGACCGCACCGGATATCTGTTCTCAAAAAGATACTCGAATTATGTGTTCATGCTTCTCTTTTTTCTTTATCTGTTTGATTATGCCGACAGAATGGTTGTAAGTTCAATGTTTACTTCTATCCAAAAGGACTGGTTTATATCTGATACACAGTGCGGATGGCTCGTTTCTGTTATTTATCTCGCCATTGGTATTCTCACATTTCCTGTTTCGATTCTGGTCGACCGCTGGAGCAGGACCAAAACAATAGGAATTATGGCAATTGTGTGGAGTCTTGCCACTGCATTGTGCGCTATAACAGGAAACTATGTTCAATTGTTTATGGCAAGAATACTGATTGGATTTGGAGAATCTGGCTATGCTCCCGGAGGAAGCGCTCTGATTTCAGGAATGTATCCCCTGGAAAAGAGATCAAAAATGATGGGTCTGTGGAATGCTTCTATTCCACTTGGCTCAGCAATAGGAGTTGGTATGGGTGGAATTATTGCACAAGCTCTCGGCTGGAAACATGCTTTTGGTATTGTTGCTGTTCCCGGACTGTTAATTGCGATATTATTTCTTTTTGTAAAAGACTATAAGACTGTTGATCTTTCTTTCATTGACAAAAGCAACAACAAAATTAAAATGGAAAAGAAAGATATGATCAGGGAGTTCATATCAAAGCCTTCCGTTATTTACACTTATTTTGGAATGGCTGCAGTTGTATTTGTAACAACAGCTATCATAGTCTGGCTTCCAAAATATTTTGAGATCGAAAGACATCTCGAACCAAAAACAGCCGGATCGCTTGCCGGAGCTGTCATGCTTCTTGCTCTTGTCGGAGCACCTCTGGGTGGATTTCTGATCGATAAATGGAGAATCTCGGAACCCAGGGCAAGGTTGCTATTCCCGGCCCTTTCAACACTTGTTTCAGGAATACTCTTATTCATCTCCATTACACTTTTAAAAGGAACCGGTCAGCTTATATTACTATTCGCTTTTGGAATACTTGTTATGACTTTTATTGCCGGAGCTGCCGCAGTTACACAGGATGTTATCCATCCTGGATTAAGGGCAACCTCTTATGCTATAGCTGTAGCAGTTCAAAACTTAATAGGATCTTTTACAGCACCGATTGTGCTTGGTAAGATTTCGGATCTGTCGAACATAAAGACAGCTTTGTCAATTCTGCCATTCGTTCTGATATTGGGAGCATTGATGTTCTACATGGGATCGAAGCATTATGTAAATGACATGGGGAAGGTGACAAAAATAAGTCTGGAAACAGCAGCTTAATAAAACATGGCTACTTTTTTCTCGAGGTTGTATATTGAACGAACTCTCTCAATGAGTCTTTAACTTCTGAATCAGGATAGGAATCAAGTATTGCGAGGGCTTTATCGCGGTATTGATTCATTTTAAGCTCCGCATATTCAATACCTCCGTAATCCATTACAAAACTTATTACCTCACCTATTTCCGATTTTGTTTTTTTTCTGTTTTTTACAATATTTAGAATATGCCTTTTTTTTGAGTTTGCAGACTGCTCCAGCGCATGTATTAATGGAAGAGTAATCTTTTTTTCCTTTATATCATTTCCCACTGTTTTTCCGGTCAGCCCGGTTCCTTCATAATCGAGAATATCATCTCTGATCTGAAAGGCAATACCGATATTCTCTCCAAAGTCTTTCATCAGCTGAATGGTTTCAGAATCCTCCGTTACTGATCTTGCTCCCGTAGCTGTACATGCTGAAAGTAATGCAGCTGTTTTACTTATAATAATCTTATAATAATCTTCTTCTTTTATATTTAGTTTTCTGGCTTTCTGCAGCTGCAAAAGCTCTCCTTCAGCCATTGACTTAACTGCTTCAGAAATAATTTCTAGCATATCATAACGTGATTTTTCAACACAGATATGCATTCCGGTTGAAAGGAGATAATCTCCAAGCAGAACTGCTATTTTAGAATTCCATAATGCATTAATTGAAAGAAATCCTCGCCTTTCGTGGGCATCGTCAACCACATCATCGTGAACAAGGGATGCAGTATGAAGAAGTTCGATACATGTTGCTGCTATATAAGTCGATTCTCCAATTTCACCATTCAGTTTTGCTGTAAGGAAGACAAGTAATGGTCTCATCTGCTTCCCCTTACGACGAAGAATATAGTTCAGAATAATATTCAATAACGGGATCTCACTGCGCATAGTCCTGCTAAAGTAGACTTCAAATTCATTCATCTCTTTTGCGACAGGTTGCTTTATTCCGGTGAGAGCAGACATAAATAAATATTTCAGTCAAATATAATCAAATCAGGGGCTCAAGATAAACTTTTGTTCAATAGTTATTTTGATCATGATGATTTTCCGGCTGAAAAGCAAAAATTATCATATCAACATATTTATATATATTTGCAAAGTGAAATTATAAAAGAATGGAATTTAAAGAACTTAATCCGGAAAGCCTTGAAAGAGCTGCAGGTATGCTTAAAGCAATTGCGCACCCTGTAAGGATAACAATTGTAGGATGTCTTGAAGACGGGAAAAAAAGAACCGTAACGGAAATACATAAGCAACTTGGCATAGAACAAGCGACTGCTTCACATCATCTGGGTATACTTAAGGATAAAGGAGTGCTGGCCTCAAAGCGGGAAGGTAAAAACACATGGTATTTTCTGAAACACGAAAACCTTAAAACAATTTTGAATTGTGTAAGTAATTGTTGTCAGGACAAATAACTTGTGTAATATCAAATGATTCAGGAAAAGTTCCTGAACATCCTCTTCTGAAACAATACTATTGATATAACTCCGCAGGTTATTGATGAGTCAGCAATATTAAAAACCGGTCTGAAAAATACAAGTGATTCATCGGGTCTGAATGGGGACCAGTGTGGCCAGTGTGTATTAATAATAGGGAAGTAGAACATATCAACAACTCTGCCATGGAGAAATGATGAATAGCCGCCTCCATGTGGGAAAAGAACAGAAACATGGTTATAACTTTCACTAAAAATCATGCCATAGAAGGCACTGTCGATAATATTGCCG